>ERZ808259.344-NODE-344-length-22631-cov-4.570119_pt1 | contig 22631 bp, 20 predicted proteins | sample MGYA00521279_ERZ808259 | MGnify/ENA primary metagenome ERZ808259 (study PRJEB31516, sample SAMN03275586) | gut metagenome | biome: mammalia-associated habitat; material: feces | host: Papio cynocephalus | place: Kenya | collected 2012-07-27 ... | reverse complement strand
AATATATATTCATTTTGATTCTGTTCAGAAAAGACGAGAACGAGGAAATCTCAATTCCTGAAAATGAAATCTGCAGGCCGTGGCAAAAGGAGCGGCGCAAGAAACGGATTCTCTATATTTTTCTTTTTTTTCTTGTGATTTTCACGATTGTCTCTCGAACGAAATTCTGGCCGGCTGTTACGCTTTTCACAGCCGCCGCAGTTTTGATTTTTGACCGAAAGATTCTTTTGAAAACGGACTATGTTCTTCTTCTGACTTTTCTGTGCTTTTTCGTTTTCTCGTCGTCAATCTGCCGAAATCCGAACGTTTCTGGCTTTTTAAGCCGCGCCGTGAAAAACCACGAGTACGCGTGGAGCATTCTGCTCAGCCAAGTCATCTCGAATGTGCCGGCGAGCATTGTTCTTTGGCCGTTCACTGGAAGCGGAATCGCAAACCTAAAAGCTCTTTTGTACGGGCTAGACAGCGCAGGACTCTGCTCGATAATCGGAAGCCTCGCAAGCGTGATAAACCTTAGAATCTACAGCCGGGAATTTCCCGGAGCGAAAAACGGCTGGCTTTTCATAAAGACTTTCACGTGGATTAGCCTAGCGTTCTTTGCGGTTGTTGTCTTGCCGCAGATTTTCTTGATTCGATTCTTTTAGAATTGAATATTCAGCTCGTCATGCTGAACTTGTTTCAGCATCTATATTACAGATTCCGAATCAGAGTTCGGAATGACGTGGTTTTTAAATCACGTAGTCCACAAATTTGAGGACTCTGCGCAGAAACTGCTTTGTGCGCTCTTCTTTCGGCCGGGTGAAAATCTCCTCGCTTGTGCCTTTTTCAACCACAACGCCGCCGTCCATGAAGACAACCTGCGTTGCGACTTCCTCGGCAAAGCTCATCTCGTGGGTCACGACAATCATCGTCATTCCCTCTTTAGCAAGGCTTTTTATAACGTTCAAGACCTCGCCCACAAGCTCCGGGTCAAGCGCGCTGGTCGGCTCATCGAAAAAAATCACTTCCGGGCTTGACGCAATCGCGCGCGCAATTCCCACACGCTGCTGCTGGCCGCCTGAAAGCTGGCTAGGATAAAAATCCTTCCGCTCAATCATTCCGACTTTTTTCAGAGCCTCCTCGGCAATTTTCACGGCTTCCTTTTTCGGAATTTTTCTTGCGACAACAAGACCTTCCATAACATTTTCAAGCGCGGTCTTGTTTGTGAAAAGATTGTAGTTCTGATAGACAAATCCTGTGCGGCGGCGAACGGCAAGCTTCGTCTTTTTTGAGGCGTTTTTCAGCGGAGTCTGAATATCGCCAAATTCCATCTCGCCGTCGTCGGCAGTCTCAAGAAAATCAAGGCAGCGGAGCAAGGTCGTTTTTCCAGAGCCTGAAGGCCCGAGAATCACGACAACATCGCCCTTGTTCACTGTCAAATCAACGCCTTTTAGAATCTCGTTCTTTCCAAAAGATTTATGGACATTTGTAATCTTAAGCATAATTTCTCCTAAAAAATCTGGAAAATCAGGCAGCGGCAAGAAATCTTGACGACTTTTTCTCCCAAATTGCAAAAATTTTCTGCACAACAGAACAAATCACAATGTAGATTATGAAAATATCAAGATAGCTTTCGATGTAATTGTAGCCGTATGAAGCCTCGATTTTCGCGACCGCCGTTATGTCTTTCACAGTCATCATAAACGCGAGAGACGAATTTTTTATCTGGTTCACAGTCGCGTTGCAAAGGTTAGGAAGCGCGACTTTCAATGCCTGCGGAATTATAATCCGCCTGTAAGTCTGCCAGTAAGTAAGTCCGCTCGTGAATCCCGCCTCAAGCTGCCCCCTGCTGATTGTCTGCAATGCCGAACGGAAAACCTCGGAAAGCGACGCCGCGTTGTTCAGCGAGAAAACGATGAACGCGTAATAAATCGGGTTCAAAGAGAAAATGTCAAAGCTGCTTCCAGCCGCCTTGAAAAGCGAATTCAAAAACGAAGGAACAAGCGAGTAAATCACAAGAATCTGCAGGACAATTGGAGTTCCGCGTATAAACGAGACATAAACCGCGCAAATCTGGCTTATGATTTTGATTTTGTGGATTCGGGCAAGCGAAATCAAAAATCCGAGAACAGAGCCGAACAAAAGCGAGACCGCAGTGATTTCAAGCGTTACAGGAACGGCTTTCCACAAGAGAAGAAAAGTCCGCGCGAAAAAATTCAGGTCAAACATAATTTTCTCCTTTTTTAAACGGACTTCCGCCCTTTTGAAAGATTTTTTTTCTATTATCTTGAAGATGTTCTCGAGCAGAATCGTCAAAATCCAGTAGATAATCGCCTGCGCAATATAAATTTCAATCGCGTAGTTTCCAAAGTTCGTGCTTATAATCAGGTTGCCTTTTCCCATCAAATCGACAAGTCCGATTGTGTACGCAAGCGCGCCCTCCTTCAAAAGAACGATGAAGCTGTTCCCGAAATTCGGAAGCGAAACAAGAAACGCCTGCGGAAGAATGATTCTGACAAACGCCTGCGCCGGAGTTAGCCCGCTGGTCAAAGCCGCCTCTTCCTGGCCTTTCGGCACGCTAAGATAGCTTGAGCGCATTATCTCAGCCGCGCTGGAGCTGAACAAAACGCCGAGCGCCGACACAACAAAAACCGCTTTCGGCCAGCCGTTTATGTCAACCTTGAAAAGCGTGAAAATCAGATTCGGAAGACCGTAGAACACGACAAAAAGCATTACAATCGTCGGAGTGCAGCGGAAAGCGTTCACAACGAATCTGCAAATCTTTGAAATCCACAACTTTTTTGAAAGCTCGCCTTTCGCAAGAAAAAATCCGAGAACCAGGCCGACAACCACAGTTCCGAGAAGAATCTCAAAAGTAACAAGAATAAACGGAAGAAGAACAGGAATTGTCTCAAGAATCTTCGCAGGATAAAACGGTCTGTCCATAACGTCTCCTTAAAATCTCGAAATTCCGCCGGCCAAAGCTGACCATAAACGGAATTCGCTTTAGCCGCAATCGCTGAAGCCCGCTGAAAGTCCACGGCTTTCGAAAAATCTATTTTCGGCAAGCCGTGCCAGACTGAACTGAAACTATTCAAGAAGCGCGGAAACGTCCTCGCCGAAATACTGGATTGCAAGCCTTGAAACCGTTCCGTTGTCCTTCAAAGTCTTGATTGCCACGTCATAAGCGTCCGCAAAAGCCTGATTCTTCTTGTTGAAAAGCGGCCATGTCGGAATTCCCTTGTAAGGAACGTAGGCGAGCTTGTCCTTGAACTGCGCGTAAGGCGCGCCTTCTTTCAAGACCTTGTTCTGGAACGTGAGCTTGATGTCAACCAGAGCGTCATAACGTCCCTCGTTCACCCAGACATATCCGTCGGAAGCCGCCGCGCTGAAAGTATCGCCCGCAATCAGATTTATCTTCGCGTCAGGATGCTCCTTGTTGTACTCGTCGATTACAGTATACTGCGCGTTCTGCGCTCCAATCGGAACAAGCTTTCCTGAGAATTTTGCGAACGAAGGCAAGTCGTGGATTTTGTCGGCTGTGTCAGCGCGGATAACGATTCCAATCACGCTCGCGCCAATCGGATTTTTCGGGAAAATGTATTTTTTCTCGCGCTCAGCTGTCCGCCAGACGCCTTTTGTTCCAACGTCGTATTTTCCCTGAAGAATTCCAATCAGAAGGTCGTCGTCAGAAGTCGGATAATACTCGAATTCATAGTCAGGAAGAAGCTTGTCAACTTCCTTTAGAACTGCGACCTCAAATCCGTCGGAATTTCCGTTCTCGTCAACAAAATCGTAAGGAACGTAGTAATTCGTGTGCGCAACCTTGATTTTCTGCGCAGCTTTTGCGTTCTGTGATTTTTCTCCGGCAGATTTCACTGCGGAAGAATCCGCGCCTGAAGAAGAAGCAGAACTTGAAGATGAAGCCGTTTTTCCAGTTTTATTGCAGGATGCGAGCGAAAAAGCGAAAACAGCAGCCGCGGCAAGCGAAAAAGCGAGTCTTGCTGAATTTGCCAGATTTATCTTTCTTCCAAAATTTCTATTTTCTGATTCATTTTTTCTCATAATTTCTCTTCCTTTTTGTTTTTGCATTTATTCTTGAATTTCCGTCTTGTGATTTTTTGGACTTATTTTGCCGCCTCGCGAACCCATTCAAGACGCTCAAAATCAATGTCGCGCGGAACGGTGCAGTCAGCACCGAGAATAATTCCCTTTCGGCCAGCGTTCTGCAAAAGCCGACGAGTTTCCGCCTGAACTTCCTCTTTTGTTCCCTTGTAGAGAACTCCGTCAGAAGTGTTCGCAAATCCGCCGATTACAGCCTTGTCCTTGAAGATTTTCTTTCCGTTTTCAAGAGAGACCCCCTCAACAACCGAGGCGAAATTTATCACTTTCGCAGGATAATTCCTGTAGTTCTCAAGATTGTTTCTCGCGCCCTCGTAGCCGCAAACGTGGAGAATGTTTGTTCCGCTTAGAGAATTCGCAGCCGTCAAAACCGCAAGCTCGCTTGGAGCGACAACTTCCTGATAAGTGTCAGGGTCAACAGAAATATCCTGAATGCTCTGCAGGCTAAGATAGATCCCATCGGCTTTTCCCTCGGAAATCACCGCCTTCACGAGCTTTTCAGTGTTCTGCGCGATAACGCCGAGCGCGTAAATCACAGCAAATTTGTCTTCCTTTATGAAATTCGCGATTTTCTTGTCTCCGCCCTCGATTGCCCACTTGAAAGCCGTCGCCGGAGCAAAAACATTGTAGAATGAAAGGACTTCGCCGCCGAAAAACGAGACAAGCTCCTTCACAAGCGAAACCTGATCCAAAATCCATTTGTCGTTTTCGTCAATCGGCTTTAAGCCGTACAAGTCAGAAGCGGATTTCACATTCTTCAAGAATTCGGAAGTCTTCGGCTCGAAAAAGTAGCCGTCGCTCATAATCTTCACAAAGTCAGGGCTGAATTTCTCGAAGAAATTCTTGTGTCCGCTCAAATTCTGCCCGCGCATTTCAGGATTCCCGTAAGCCGAGAGCATCTCGTTTTTTGTGTAATGAAACCAAAATCCCACCGGCACGCGCTCAGTCTCCTTGTTGTTGAAAGCGTCCAGCACAAGCTGCTTTTTGTTTCCCATAAAAATCTCCTCGTTTTTGATTTCGTTTTTGCGTTTATCTTTGTCTTTCCGATTCTTAACTTTTCAGTTTTGATTCCCAGACCTTATTTTGCCGCCTCGCGGACCCATTCAAGATGCTCAATATCAATATCCGGCGGAACGGTGCAGTCAGCCCCGAGAATGATTCCCTTTCGGCCTGCGTTCTGCAAAAGCCGTCTTGTTTCCGCCTGAATCTCATCCTTTGTTCCCTTGTAGAGAACTCCGTCAACAGTGTTGTCAAATCCGCCGATTACAGCCTTGTCCTTGAAAATCTTCTTTCCGTTTTCAAGAGATACTCCCTCAACAACCGAGGCGAAATTTATCACTTTCGCAGGATAGTTCTTGTAGTTTTCAAGATTGTTGCGCTTGCCCTGATAGCCGCAGACGTGGAGAATGTTTGTTCTGCTAATCGAATTCGCCAAAGTGAGAATTGAAAGCTCGCTTGGAGCGACAACCTCATGATAAGTGTCAGGGCCAACAGAAATATCCTGAACGCTCTGCACGCTAAGATAGATTCCGTCAACTTTGGTTTCTGAAAACACAGCCTTAACGAGCTTCTGCGTGTTCTGGGAAATAACGTCCAGCGCGTAAATCACAGCGTATTTGTCTTCCTTTATGAATTCCGCGATTTTCTTGTCTCCATTCTCGATTGACCATTTGAAAGACATAAGCGGAGCGAAAATATTGTAGAACGAAAGGACTTCGCCGCCGAAAAACGAGACAAGCTCCTTAACAAGCGAAACCTGGTCCAAAATCCACTTGTCGTTGTCATCGATTGGCTTCAGACCGTACAAGTCAGAAGCGGATTTCACATTTCTCAAGAATTCGGAAGTTTTCGGCTCCAAAAAGTAGCCGTCGCTCATAATCTTCACAAAGTCAGGATTGAATTTCTTGAAAAAATTCTTGTTTCCGCTCAGATTCTGCTCCCGCATTTCAGGAAGCTCGTAAGCCGAAAGGCGCTGATTTTTCGTGTGATGAAACCAAAATCCCACCGGCACGCGCCCGGTCTCCTTGTTGTTGAAAGCGTCCAGTACAAGCTGCTTTTTGTTTTCCATAAAAACCTCCTACGTTTTTGTTTTTTATTTATTTTTATCTCTCGATTTTTGATTTTCCGATTTTAGTTTTCTCAGCTTTTTTATTTCGGTTTTATTTTTTCTGATTCAGGCTTCCAGATTTTGATTTTTTTCAAATTCGGAAATCTGATTTTTCGCCTTTCACTTCTCAAAGCTCTGCCACGGATTCAAGACGATATTCTGGCCGCCGGAAACTTCAAGGCTCGCGCCGTTTATGTAGCTCGCAGCCGCGCTTGAGACAAAGACCGCAGGCTTTGCGATTTCTTCCGCCTCCGCCATTCTTCCTGAAAGATTTCCTTCCATAAGCCTTTCCAAGTCCGCCTTTGAAAAAAACTTCTCCACAAGCGGAGTTCTCGTGTAGCCCGGCAGAATCGCATTCACACGGATTTTTCTTGAAGCGTACTCGCCGGCGCAGGTTCTCGTGTACGCAAGCAACGCGGACTTCATCGCCGCGTAGATGTTAGACCTTCCGCAGGTTGCCGAGCGGGCAGCCAGCGATGAAATGTTCAGGATTGAGCCGCCGTCTCTCATGCGGCGGACTGCGCTCTGAGTTCCGTAAACTGCCGACTTGAACACCGCCGAAATCAGAAAATCAAGCTCGCTTTCAGTGTAGAACTCGCCTTTTCTAGCCTTGTTCACGCCGACGTTGTTCACCCAGATGTCAATAAAGCCGTTTTTTTCCGCCGCGAAAGCCGCAAGAGCTTCAACATCGCCTTCATTTGTGCCGTCGCCCTGCCTAGCATAAATTTCCCCGAATTCAGAAAGCACAAGCCTCGCGTTTTCCAAATCCGACGCGTTTCTGCCGGAAATGAAAACTTTCGCGCCTTCTTTCAGGAATTCCTTCGCAATCGCCTTTCCAATTCCCCGGCTCGCCCCTGTAACAACAGCGATTTTTCCTTTCAAGCCCAAATCCATAAGCTCTCTCCGAATGTTTTTATACCCTACTAAACCAATAGGAATAGATAGACATTACTTCCTTTTTACCTACTTAATCAATAGGTTTATTTATTTTCTCTTAGGTTTTCCTGATTTTTGGAAAATTTGCGGATTTTTCCGATTGAAACTGAACAAAAAAAAGCCGCACAGAATGCGGCTTTAAAAAGACAAGAGATTTTAGATTTCAGAAACGGATTTTAGGCAAAAATCCGCAGAAAATGTTTTAAGCTGATTTTTCGGAATTTTAAATCAAATTTGAGATTTTCAAGATTCGCGTGAGTTTCAAGACGCGCGCACAACCTCGAGCATCGCGGAAATCGCGTTTCTTACGCAGTCCGGGCAGGAGCAGAGAATCTTTCCGCTTTCAACGCCCTTAAGCTCCTTGCAGACAACCGCGCCGCTTTTCTCTCTGAAATGCTCGAGAATATCGCGGGCAAGGCGAGGAGTTCCTTTTCCCTCGGTCAAAAATCCTGCCGCCATAACGGCTCCAATCAGCGCGCCGCAAGTGCTTTCCATTCCGCCCATTCCAGCCGCGAATCCCGCCGCAAGCTTCATCAGATTTCCGTCGTCCAGCAGAATCTTGTCTCCGAAAACTTTAAGAACCGCCTGAGCGCAGTTGCATTTTCCGTCTCTCTTCAAATTCGCGGCAGTCTCAATCCGCTCCTCATCTGTCATCTGCATTTTTTGCCCCTGAAAGATTTCCTTTTCCCCTCATCCATTTTCCAGAATAATAGTAAACCATAAACGCAAGCGAAGTCGCAATCCATGTTACAGGATAGCAGGCCTCAACCATCACAATCGTCCTGTGGAGAGGAACGGCAAGGAAAAGCCACACAACGCGGATAAGGCAGACTCCCACAAGCGTTATTATCATCGGAATGAAAGAGTCGCCTGTGCCGTGGATTGTGCCTGAGTAAACCTCCACCGGAATGTAAGTGAAATAGAAGACCGTCAGAAAATTCAGCATCTCCATTCCGTAGTTCACAACGTCCGCGTCATCGGTGAAAAGGCGGAAGAACGCGCGCCCTGCAAAATGGAAAATCACCGTGTAGGAGACCGCCGTCGCCGTCATCAGGGCAAGCCCGATGTTGTTCGCCTTTCTCATCCTCGCGATTTTTCCCGCTCCGAAATTCTGCCCCGAGAAAGTCGTGAGAGACTGCCCGAACGAGCTGACCGTGACCCAGAAAAATCCGTCGATTCTGCCGTAGGCCGCCCACGCCGCAATCGCGTTTGTCCCGAAATAGTTTATGTTCGACTGGATTATCAGATTCGAGACCGTGTAAAGAGAGGACTGCAAGCCTGACGGAAAGCCAATCTGCATCATCTTGATGAAAATATTCTTCTTGAAAGAGATTTTTCTGAAGCTGAACGAGAAAAAACGGTCGCACTTCATTCTCACAAGAATCATAAGCGCGGAGATAAGCTGGCAAAAATCAGTCGCAAGAGCCGCGCCTTTTACGCCGAGCTTCAAGACCGCAACAAAAAGCAAGTCAAGAAAAACGTTCACGAAAACGCCGGTCGCCAAGACGATGAAAGGGCTTTTCGAGTCGCCAGTGGCGCGCACAACGCCAGCTCCCATGTTGTAGATGAACATCGGGATTATTCCGAGAAAATAAATTTGAAGATAGGAAAGAGACGAAGCGAAAATCTCATCAGGAGTCTGGATAATCAGCAGCGCAGCCGGTGAAAGCAGGATTCCCAAGCCTGTCATCACAACGCCGAAAACAAGCGAAATCCATATTGCCGTGTGGACAGACTCGCCAAGCTCGCGCCATTTTTTCGCTCCGAAAAACTGCGACACGACGATTGAAGAGCCCGACGCAAGCCCTGAGAAAAATCCGACAAGAAGATTAACGTAAATCGCAGTCCCGCCGCCAACCGCCGCAAGCGCTTCCTTTCCCACAAACTGCCCCACAATAATCGAGTCGGCAGTGTTGTAAAGCTGCTGGAAAAAAGTTCCGAGCATTATCGGAATAAAGAATTTCAGAAGCCCCCGGCAAATCGAGCCTTCGGTCAAAGTCTGTGAAGATAATTTTGTCATACTAAAATATCAAAAAAGGGGGCAAAGCCCCCTGTCAAAATTAAAAACAAGTTCAAGCGAAATTTCAAAAAGTTTCGCCGCCACAAAAACCATCATTGCGGAAAAGCCGAAGCAACCCGTCTCCCGAGTCAGGAACGACAAAAATGCCGCTCCCTGAACAAAACGCGATAAAAACACCGCAAGCCAAGAAAAGCGATTTTTGCAGATTTTTTAGCTGCATCTCACCCAGCCGCAAATCTCGAAACAAGCTTTTAAAACTTTTTCGGTCTCTTCTATTTATTTATAGATTCTTCTGACGGTCTCGACTTTTATCATGTTCGTGTGGCTTGCCTGGGCACCTTTCGCGCTTGAGCCAATCTGGCCGCCTGTCAGAACAACGTTGTCGCCCACTTTAAGGTTCAGAATCTTGACGGCGCGCTGAATCGCGTAGAAGAAAAGCACCTCGATTGAGTCGTACTCCTCGCAGAGAATCGGAATCACGCCCCAGGAAAGAGCGAGCTTTCTGTAGACTTTCTCGGAAGTTGTGGAGCCGATAATCTGGACCGGCGCGCGGAAGCGGCTAATCATTCTTGCAGTAAGCCCGCTGATTGTGTTCACAACAACGCATTTCGCGCCAACATCAATCGCCATCTGGCAAGTTGAATGGGAAATAGCGTCGAGAATGTTGCGGTTAGCAAATTCTGTGTCTCTGAAACGCTTCTTGTAGTTGATATGCTGCTCCGTGTACTCTGCCACCTCCGACATCGTTCTTACAGCCTCGACAGGATATTTTCCAGCCGCAGTCTCGCCGGAAAGCATAATCGCGCTTGTTCCGTCGTAAACCGCGTTCGCAACGTCTGAAATCTCCGCGCGTGTCGGGCGGACATTCGTAATCATAGACTCAAGCATCTCAGTCGCGATAATCACGCGCTTTCCAAGAAGACGGCATTTCTGCTCAATCTCTTTCTGCACGACAGGAACTTCCATAAAAGGAATTTCAACGCCCAAGTCGCCTCGCGCAACCATGATTCCGTCAACAACAGAGCAGATTTCCTCAATATTCTCGACTCCGGCGCGGTTCTCAATCTTCGCGATGATGTCAATCTCGTTTCCGCCGTTCTCGTTCAGAAAATTCCGCAGAGACTCGGCATCCTTTTTCGTAGAGACAAATGAGGCTGCAACAAAGTCAACATCCTGCCCGATTCCAAAAAGAAGGTCGGCCTTGTCGTTCTCGCTCAAAAATTCGTTGTTCAAGAGCTTTCCAGGAAAATTCATACTCTTCTTGTCTGAAAGAGTTCCGCCGGCCTTTACCTCGGTGATAACGTCGTGGCCTTTAACGTCCGTAACCTCGCAGACAACAAGCCCGTTGTTCACAAGAATCATGTCGCCTTTCTTCAGGTCGTCCGCAAAACCTTTGTAGCTCACCGAGACGCGCGTGCTGTCGCCCTCGATGTCGTCGGTTGTGAAAGTGAAAGTCTGTCCGGCTTCAACAGTGATTTTATGTTCCTTGAATGTTCCGATTCTGAATTCCGGCCCCTTTGTGTCGAGCATAATCGCAAGAGGAATTTTCAGCTCGTTTCTTACCTGTTTTATCGTGTTGATTTTTTTAAGCTGCTCTTCGTGAGTTCCATGAGAAAAATTGAGGCGGGCAACGTTCATTCCGGCCTTGCACATCGCGGTCAAGACTTCCTTCGATTCGCTCGCAGGCCCGATTGTGCAGATGATTTTTGTCTTACGCATTTAATGTTTTCCTTTGCAGTTTTATGCGGTAAGTATACAGACATTTGAAGCGTTTGAGAATGACTTTCCATTGCAAAGTTCTTTTGGCATTATTAAAATCTCCACTATGCAAATTCAGGGCGAAGTGAAAGGCAGGCAGCTTTTTTCTCTGCTGCTGCCGCTGATGATAGAGCAGATTCTGAATTCTTTTATGGGAACTGCCGACACAATCATGATTACAACGAGCGGAGCGGCGGCGATTTCCGCAGTCTCTCTTGTGGACTCGATAAACGTGATGGTCGTGCTGATTTTCTCGGCGATGGCGACCGGCGGCGCGATTCTCTGCAGCCAGTATCTCGGGCATAAAAACGCGGAAAAGGCGGTTTACGCGGGCAAGCAGCTTATTCTATGCGTCACGTTCGTCTCCGCCGTGGGAACTTTGGCTCTGATTCTCCTTCGCACGCAGATTCTCTCGCTGATTTTCGGAAGCGTCGAGGAAGAAGTGATGAGGAATTCCGAAGTCTACTTTTTCATAACCGCGCTTTCTTATCCTTTCATCGCTCTATACAACTCGGGCGCGGCGATTTTCCGCTCAGACGGAAATTCAAAGCTTCCGATGACGGTCTCGACAATCTCGAATATTTTGAACATCGCGGGAAACGCAGTCCTGATTTTCGGACTTCATCTTGGAGTCGCCGGAGCGGCATTAAGCACGCTCGGCTCACGTGTCTTCAGCGCGCTTGTCATTTTGATTTTTTTGAAAAGAACAAAGCAGCAGATTAGAATCGACAGATATTTTGTGAAGCCGGACTTTCCTGTAATCTCGAAGATTCTGGGAATCGGAATTCCGACAGGAATTGAAAACGGAATGTTCCAGTTTGGAAAGCTCGCAATCCAGTCGTCGGTCTCGACATTGGGAACTGCGGCAATCGCGGCAAACGCGCTCACTTCCGTTCTTGAAAGCTTTTCAAGCCAGGCCCCGATTGGAATCGGAATCGGACTTATGACGCTCGCAGGGCAGGCGGTCGGCGCGGACAACACGGAGCTTGCAAAAAAATACATCAGAAAGCTCACGTTCTTTGCATTTATCGCCGTAACGCTCTCGTCGCTTGCCGTAATCGCAGCGGTAAAGCCGCTCACAGTAATCAGCGGAATGGAAGCCGATGTCGCGCTTCTTGCAATCCACCTTTCGGTTTTCGTTCATATAATAAAGCCGTTCGCATGGAGCTGGAGCTTTATTCCAGCCTACGGAATGAGAGCCGCAGGAGACGTGAAATTCTCGATGACGCTCTCTTCAATCACAATGTGGACCTGCCGCGTCGCGCTCACGACATTTTTAATCCGCGGAATGGGAACCGGCCCGATTGGAGTCTGGATTGGAATGAGCACAGACTGGGCAATCCGCTCCGTGCTTTTCATAATCCGCTTCCGCTCGGGAAGATGGCTCAGGCACAAAATCGCAAACTAGACTGGAAAGGGGAAATTCGGCAGTTTTCCAAAATCTCCTAGACTTTGAACAGGTCGATTTCCTTGCTGATTTTCTCCAGAGCCTTGTCCGCGCCGTCAGAAAGAACGCCTAGCTTTTCAGCCTCGGAAGTTATCGAGCCGGCAAATCCTGTCATCTCGCCCATAAGATTCTGCATCTTCTCCGCGCTTTCCTGAAGATTTTTCGCCTCGGCAAGAACGGTCTTGTTGTTCGCCTGAGTCTCCGCCGACGCGCTCTTGACAGTGCCGGAACTTTCCTTGAGCGACGCGAGCGTCCTGCTAATCTGTCCTGAGCCTCGCTTCTGCTCGTCCATCGCAGAAAGAATCGACCTCACAACCTCGTCCGTCTGGCGGATATTCTCAAAGACCGAGTTGAAAGTGTTTTCAGAGTCATTTGAGACAAACGCGATTTCAGAAATCGAGTTTCCAATCGCCTTAAGCTGCTCGCCGATTACCTTTGACTGCACAGAAGAAGTCTCCGAGAGCTTTCGGATTTCGTCCGCGACTACAGAAAAGCCTTTTCCGGCCTCGCCCGCGTCCGGCGTTCTCCTCAAGAACCGAGAACGAATTTGAAAGAGACGAGACCGAGCCGCTTACGCTGTCTATGTTCCCGACCATCTGCTCAACGCAAGAGCCGGCGTTCTCAACGTCTCCATTCTGCTCGAGAATCATCTTGCCGAGCAAAGTTATCTTCGAAGAAATCTCCGCGACAGTCCCCGTTGTCTCGTCAACGCTCGCGCCTTGCTCCTTTATCGAAATTTCCGCCGTGGAAATATGCCTGCTGATTTCCTCTATCGAGCCGACAATTCCGTGAATCGAGGCGCGCAAAGTTTCAAGCGAGCGAACCAGCTCGTCCTTTGAATTTTTAAGGCTCAAAATCATCTGCTGGAGCTTTCCCACAAACGCGTTGAAGCTGTTCTCGATGTTCAAAATCAGCCTGATTTTTACTCCGCTAGAGCTTGATGAAAGCCTCCGCGACAAATCCGCGTCGCTAGAAGAAAAATCCTCCACAGCCTTGTTCAGATTTTTGAGAGGAAGGATAAAATGCCGCACAGTCATCATTCCCCAGGCTAAAAGAGCCGCAATCAGGACAACGGCGAAAGGAAAAGCCGCGCACGGAAGAGCGTTCGAAAAGTTGTAAGGAACAAAGAGAACCATCTCCCAGCCCACAGACGGAACCGGCACAATCTCGTAAGCTCCGCCGCGTAATTTGCAGAACGCGCTTTGAGACGGAAATCTTTCCGCATTTTCAAGCTCAGGCACAACATCAAGGATTTTCGCCTTGTCCTCCAAAAGCTTAGTGTCAGCCGCGCCTGTAATCTCGCCGTCCTTATTGTAGAAAAACATCCGGAATTTGCCTTCAAGATTCTGATACATCATGTCAACAAAATCAGAAAGGTCAACTCCGGTTTCAACAAGCCCGATTCCTTTTCCGTAAGAGTCGCGCACAATCGCGTCAACCCAGAGCATCGACTTTTTCAGCGCGATGTCATAGCTCACGATAAAAGTGTAGTCGTCCTTCAGCGCGAGGCACGACGAGAACCAGCCGTTCGCCGGGTCTGCCTTGTCCAAAGTGTAAAGATATTTTCCGTTTGAATAATAAAGAAGGTCGTTGTCTGAAATCGAGAAAGAATTCTTGCCCTTGAACGCTTCCTGATAAGAATGAATCTCCTGAAAAGCGCGCGCGGAAAGCTCGGGGTCGGAAGGATTTTCCATATAGGCTGAAATCAGCGGAGACTTTGCCATCTGCGAGGCAAGAAGAAGCTGTCCGTCAAGATTCGACGAAAATTCAAGCTCCTTGATTCTCGCTGTCTGCGCCAAAGCGTTTTCCGCCTTTGAAAAGAAAACCAGCCTTGTTCCAGCAGCCACAAAAAACACAGAAAAAACGGCGAACGCCGCAATCAGAACAGGCTTTAAAATCGAAGAATGACTTTTTTTCATAAAAAACTCCCTTTTTTGGCTTTTAAAGATATTTTAAGCCCAAAAAAGGGAGTTGTCAGATTTTTTTGAATTCTGCTTAGGCTGCGGACATCAATCAAAAAAACGGCAGCCTCGCAAATTTCTGATTTTGACCCGCAGATTCTCAACTTTCAGATTTTAGATTTCTCTGTCCGCAAATCTTGCAAAACCTCAGTTTTCAAACTTCAGTTTGCTTCGTCCTCAACAGGATTGTTCCAGAAATCGTAGCCGATTGAATAAATTCTCTTTCCAGAGAAATAGTCGGCAGTGAGCTTCACGATGATTCCGTTCAAAATCAGGATTGAGATGATGTTCGGAATCGCCATGAGACCGTTCACGATGTCGGCGATTGTCCAGACCGCGCTCACAGTCATATAAGGTCCGATGAAAACCGCGACGATGTAGAGCCAGCGGTAGACTTTTACAGGAGCCATCTTTCCGTTTGAAAGATACTCGATGCACCGCTCCGAGTAGTAGTCCCAGCCCAGGATTGTCGTGAAAGCGAACAAGACAAGGCAAATCATCAGGACAAACGAGATTACAACGCCCGGAATGCGCGGAAGCAGCGTGTGGAAAGCCGCGTTTGTGATTGCGAATCCCTGAAGCTCGAAAATCGAAGGATTCAGGATTCCGCCGATTACGATTGCAAGGCCTGTGATTGTGCAGATTACGATTGTGTCAAAGAAAGTTCCCGTCATCGAGATGATTCCCTGCTGAACCGCATAGTCAACTTTCGCAGCAGAAGCCGCAATCGGAGCCGAGCCAAGGCCAGCCTCGTTAGAGAAGATTCCGCGCGCGATTCCTTTCTGCATCGCCACAATCATCGCGCCGACCGCGCCGCCTGCCACAGCCTTGAAGCCGAACGCGCTCTGGAAAATCTGCTCGAAAGCCTCTGTCACGTGCGAAATGTTGCAGGAAACAGCGAGAATTCCAAAGACAACGTAGATTACAGCCATCGCAGGAACAATAACGCCCGCCACAGTCGAGATTCTCTTCAGTCCTCCGATGATTACGAGAGCGACCAAAAGAGCCAATATAATAGAAGCGACAACAACAACGACAGAATAAGTTCCGATTCCCGGAATTGAAACTGTTGAAAGGGCAGCTCCGCCGACGGCAGTGTTTGCGAAGGTCTCAACCGCAGTCGTGATTGAGTTCACCTGGCTGAAAGTTCCGATTCCGAACAGGCCGACCATAGTTCCGAAAATCGCGAAAAGCACAGCGAGAATTTTTCCAAGACGAGGAAATTTCGCGCCGACTCCTTTCTCGCAAGTGTAGAAAGGTCCGCCCAAGATATGCCCGTCAGACTTCACCTCGCGGAAGTGAATCGCCAGAAGACATTCCGAATATTTTGTCGCCATTCCAAGAAGAGCCGCAAGCCACATCCAGAAAAGCGCGCCCGCGCCACCCAAAGCGATGGCAGTCGCAACGCCGACAATGTTTCCTGTTCCGATTGTCGCAGAAAGAGCCGTGCAGAGAGCCTTGAACGATGAAAGCTCGCCGCCTTCCTTCTTGTCCGCCTTGCGGAAAATCGACTTCAGCGCGAATTTAAGCTGCGAGAACTGAACGCCGTGCAAGCGGACTGTAAGGAAGATTCCTGTGGCAAGAATAAGGATGATGAGCGGAAGTCCCCAGACAAATCCGTCAACCGCATCCAAAACCGAATTGATTTTTGTGAACACTGATGAAGTCATAGTGTTCTCCTTGATGAAATCCCTGTGAAAACCTACAGAGAAAAAAATAGAGCCTGCCGACTGGCAAGCTCTCTGAAGTGTGGAACAGTTTTTAAGCTCCGTCCTTTGTGCCTGAGATATCGGTTCGAATAACCTTAACCCTTCGGCGCCCTACAACGCTGTTTTTGCCGCACGAACGCGACGAAAAAACAGTCAAAGAAAAATTACATCTTTGCAACTTCTCTTAGGGACTCTCCAGAGAGATGACCTTGAGCAGCAACGTGCCGGCCAACACAAAGACGTTATCAGATTCTAAAAATTTTTACAAGCAAATAAGAAACGGCGGAAAAAGTCATCTGTCTTCCTGAAAATAAAATCGCAAAGGATTTAAAGCTGGCGGACAAGGCTTCATTCTCATTTCAGAAAAATCATCCCCAGAATTCCGAGAGGAACAAGATAGCAGACAAACCAAACGAGCTTTCCTTTCCTGATTAAATTCATAAGAAACGCGAGCGCGAGATAGCCGAACACAAAAGCCGAAACGCAGCCTGCAATCACCTGAACAATTCCCACGCTAGAGCCGACTTCGCCCAAGTCTTTCGCCTCAAGGACAAACGCTCCGAGAATCGCCGGAATCGAGGCGATAAACGAATACTCGCCCGCCGCCGTCCTGTTCACGCCGCAAAGCTCAGCGCCCGCAATCGTGGAGCCAGAGCGGCTTATTCCCGGCAAAGTTCCGACTCCCTGCATAAATCCGATGAAAAGAGCCTGCAATGCGGAAATTCCTTTCTCGTCCTTCGGAGCGCGGTTCTGATGCAGCCTTGAAGAACGCTTCTCCATAAAATACGAGAAGACAAGCAAAACAGCAGTCGCAATAAATCCCGCGCAAGTGAATCTTATTGAAAGGTCTGGAATAAGCTTGCTTGTCAGAACGCCGAGAACCGCCGTCACAAGCGAAGTCAGAATCACGGCGATTATAGTCCGCTTTCCACGCTCCTCCGAGCCTGAAAGAAAATCGTCCGGGTCGGAGTCCTCAAGATAAGGCTTCCTGAAAATCCAGATGAAAAGAATCCTTAAAAGCCTGAAAATCTTCCGTCTGAAATAGATAAAAACCGCCAGCAGTGTGGCAAGATGAAGCATGACATCATAAAGAAGAGGAACGTCATCAAGACCAAAAAGAGCCTGAGCCACAGCAAGATGGCCGCTCGACGAAATCGGGAGAAATTCCGCGATTCCCTGCAGAATGCCCAGCAAAACGCTTTGAACTATAGTCATATTTGAATATTCTAATGTTTTGTCCGCAGCGTGAAAACCTTTTTGAAAGGCGTGAAAAAAGCAAAAATTTGGAGATTTTGACGGGAACTGCACTGAAGAAAAACCTACGCCGGGCTGGAACGGCTTTAGTCGCGGAGCGATGGAGCGCGGCCGCGCGGAACCGTGGAAGGCCGGGCTTGTTTTCAATTAGAAAGTGCCTTTTTCCGCGCGCCGGCTGCTCTTTTTCAGCTCCGTCCGAATCCTAAATAAAATATGTCCGACAGATTTTTCAAAATTTCCCAGCGAAAGGCTAGAAGCGCAGCATAAGCTCCTCTGAGACGACTTTTCCGCTTTCCTTGTAGATTCTCGGAACGCGCTTGCTCACGTTGCACGTAATCTCGTATGGAATTGTGCCGGCTTTTTCCGCCATTTTTTCAAGCGGAGCGTTCTCGCCGAAAATCTCGACCTCGCTTCCGACATCAACGTTCGGGCATGAGCTGAGGTCAATCATCGTCATATCCATGCAGATTTTTCCGCGGACTGGAGCCTCGCCGTCTGAGGTCAGGAGCGAGTAGTTGTTCGAGAAGCAGCGCAGAAATCCGTCGGCGTAGCCGTAAGGAACAACGCCCATCCGCGTTTTCTTGGGGCAAGTGTAAGTTCCGCCGTAGCTCACCTTTGTTCCGGCAGGATAGACTTTTATCGTGCTGATGTTTGTCTTCATCGTCATGACAGGCTTAAGGCCGAGCATTCTTGCGTGCTCGCCGTAGCCGTAAAGCAGAAGACCGGGGCGCACCATATCAAGATGAGTCTTTGGATAGACGACCGTGGCTCCCGTGTTGGCGCAGTGGCGGAGCTTGAATTTTCTGCCCCATTTTTTCTCGACTGCGGAAATAACGCTTGTGAAAAGCTCGAACTGCTTCTTTGTGTATTCTTTTGACTCCTCGTCATTCTCGTCCGCGACCGCGAAATGCGTGAAGATTCCCTCAGCCTCGATTCCAGGAAGATTCACCGCATGGACAATTCCGTCAACTCCGTTCTCAAAGAAATCTCCGGCGCAAAGATAGCCGAGCCGCGACATTCCAGTATCGACTTTTATGTGGATTTTTAGAGTTCCGCCGTATTTTAGAGCCTGAGCGCTGTATTCCTCGGCTTTCGCCTCGCACGTGACCGCCTGCGTGATATTGAAGCAAATCAGACGGTCAACCTGCTCTTTCGGCGTGTGCCCGAGAACGAGAATCGGCATTGTGATTCCGTTGAAGCGAAGCTCCATCGCCTCGTCAATGCTCGAGACGGCAAGATAGTCCGCTCCGAGCGACTCAAGCTTCTTGCTGACCATAACCGCGCCGTGTCCGTAAGCGTCAGCCTTCACGACGCCCAAAAATTTCACGTTTTTTCCGATGTGCGCGCGAATTTTTCTGTAATTATATTCAATCGCATCGAGATTTATCTCAGCCCAGGTGCGTTTTAGCGTAGATTTCATGCTTTAGTAATACCACAAAAAAAAAAAACAAGCAAAAGGAGAGAAAGTCTACGGAAACAAAACGAAAAAGCAACGGGATTTCAGGAGACGATTTTGAAAAAAAGTTTCCGCAAGATAAAAAACGCACGCCATTCCGAATTTTTAGGCAGACAGAGAACTGCAAATGCCAGATGCTGAATCTGAGTTCAGCATCTGGCAAAGCTCCGAAAGGATTTTTTCAGATTTCCGCCTCAGAATAGCTTTCAAGCGAATATCCTAGGCCTGAGACAGCTTTCCGCACAGCTTCCTCCGCGTTTCCCGACTTCAGAAGAATCTCCGCGTTTTTTTTCTTGAAGTCAACTTTCGCCCATGTTCCGTCGAGCGAGTTCAGCGCGTTCTGGATTCTCGCCGCACAGTTCTTGCATTTCATTCCGCCGATTGTGCAGGACGCGGAATACCTGTAATTTTTCTTGTTCTTGTCCGAAGGCCCGATTTTTACGTCAGTCGCGCCGCCTCCGCAGCAGCTCTCGCCTTTCGCACGCTTCAAGACCGCGCTGATTCCGCCGAGCGCAATCAGCGCGACCAAGAGAATCAGAATAACGTTTATCATTTTTTCGCCTCCATTTTTTTGTTTTCAAATGTTTTTCCGCAGCTGTGATTGCACATTCCGTTCTTGAAAGCCGAGCAAGAATAGCATCCCGCAGAAGCAGCCTCGCCGCTCCTTACTTTTCTCCACTGCCTGAAAAGCGAGCGCAGAATCACAAAAGCCCAGAGCGCAATCAGAACAACGCAGACGGCTGTAACAATAATTCCAAGCATAAAAATCTCCTCAATATTTTTCCAGGAACTGCAAAACAATAAAAAAAGCACGGCAAAGTAACTCGCCGTGCTTTTCCGTCTATTCAGCCAAAAACGTTATGCCTTTTTCAAAGCGTCTTCTTTTGCGTAAGGATTCTTTCTGAAAAGTCCGAAAAGAATCGCGGCAAGGAAAATGAACGCAAGAACAAGAGCCACAACAGAGTATCCGTTTCCGAACGGCTGGCCGGTAACAAGCGAGCCAATCTGGAAAACAATCATCGTAACGATGTAGGCAAACACGTTCTGGAATCCGAGAGCGAACCAGAACCATTTGCGGCTTCTAAGCTCGTTCGCCATTGTCGAGATTGCGGCAAGGCAAGGAGAATCAAGAAGATTGAAAAGAAGGAAGCAGAATGCGGCAAGTCCAGTCGGGAACCATTTCGCAATCGCGCTGGCAGCGTTGAACGCGTTTCCTTCCTCTTCTTCATCAGATTCAGCAGCCGCGGCAGTTTCGCCGACAGCAGCATCGTCCGCTCCGTCCTCGTCTGCTGGAAGAACATCTGCAACGCTTCCGGCTCCGGCGAGAGCCTCAGTGTCCGCATCGCTTGCGCCAGCGAGAACGCCCATTGTTGTTACGATTCCTTCCTTAGCGGAGAATCCCGAGATTACAGAAGCAGCTGTCTGCCATCCTCCCTCCTCGTTTCCGAATCCGAGAGGAATGAAGATATAGCGCAGTCCGCCGCCGATTTTCGCCATAATCGAATAGTCAGGGTCGCAAAGACCGAAAGAAGTTCCCTCTGTCTCAACTTCCTCAACAGTTCCGTCAGCCTGAGTCACTTCCTCAGTGTTCGGCTGCCAGCCGTAGCTAGACAAGAACCACATAACAAGGCAGGCAAGGAACAAGATTGTTCCGGCTTTCTTGATGAAAGACCAGAGACGCTCCCAAGTGTGGAGAAGAACAGTCTTGAGCTGCGGAATATGGTACTGCGGAAGCTCCATGATAAAAGGAGCCGCAGGCCCGTGGAAATATTTTGTCTTTTTAAGGATAATCGCGGCAAAAAGAACAGCGCAGATTCCAATCAAGTACATCATCGGTCCGACCCACGATGCGTTTGAGTTAAGGAATTTTGTTCCGAGAATTGCGGCAATCATCGCGATTACAGGAAGCTTCGCTCCGCAAGGAATCCAGGTTGTAGTCATGATTGTCATGCGGCGGTCGTTCTCGTTCTCGATTGTGCGGCTAGCCATGATTCCAGGAATTCCGCAGCCTGAGCTGATAAGAAGAGGAATGAAAGACTTTCCAGAAAGACCGAAATGGCGGAAAACGCGGTCCATTACGAACGCGATTCTGACCATATATCCCACGTCTTCCAAGATAGAAAGAAGAAGGAACAGGACTGCCATCTGAGGAACAAAGCCCAGGACAGCTCCAAGTCCGCCCAAAATTCCGTTCACAATGCAGTCTGTGAGAACCGGATTCGCGCCCGCGTTCTCAAGCAGAGTCTCGGCTCCGCCCTGAATCCACTCGCCGAACAAAGTGTCGTTCGCCCAGTCAGTTCCCATAGTTCCGACAGTCGAGATTGCAAGCCAGTAGACAAGCCACATAACGCCGATGAAAATCGGAATTCCCAAGATTCTGCTTGTCACAACCTTGTCAATCTTGTCCGAGACAGTCTCTGTCTTTCCAGACTTCACGAGAACGCCTTTCAAGACATTGCTGATGTAGTTGTATCTTTCGTTTGTGATGATTGACTCGATGTCGTCATCATAGGATTTCTCAAGAGATGATGTGAGGGATTCAGCCTTTGATTTCGCCTCGCCGCTCAAGTCGAGCTTTGAAAGAACGATATTGTCGCGCTCAAGAACCTTGATTGCAGTCCATCTCTTTGTAGAGTCGGAGACAGACGACGGAAGAAGCTCCTCCGCCTCGCTGATTGCCTTCTCGACATCAGAAGCGAAGCACGCAGCCGGAACTTTCGGCTCAGACTTCGAAGCCTCGGCAGCCGCAGCCGCAACTTCCTTCACTCCTTTTCCGTGCAGAGCGACAGTCTCAATAACCTTGCAGCCGAGCTTTTCTGAAAGCTTCGCCGCGTCAATCTTGTCGCCTGACTTCTTGAGGGCGTCAACCATGTTCAGCGCGATTACGACAGGCTTTCCAAGCTCGAGAATCTGCGTTGTAAGATAAAGGTTTCTCTCGATGTTTGTCGCGTCAACGATGTCGATTACCGCAGAAGGCTCATTTGAAGCCAAGTAGTCGCGAGAGACAACTTCCTCGTTCGTGTACGGAGAAAGCGAGTAGATTCCAGGAAGGTCAGTAACGATAATATCCTTGTCGCCCTTTACGCGTCCTTCCTTCTTCTCAACTGTTACTCCCGGCCAGTTTCCTACATACTGGACAGTTCCGGTGAGCGAGTTGAACATTGTTGTTTTTCCGCAGTTCGGGTTTCCTGCGAGAGCAATTTTTGTCGCCATTTTTATTTCACCTCTTCGACTTCAATGTTTTCAGCGTCATCCTTCCGGACAGAAAGCTCGTATCCGCGGATTGTTACCTCAACAGGATCTCCGAGTGGCGCAACTTTTCTGATGAAAACTTCGCAGCCCTTTGTAAATCCCATGTCCATCAGCCGGCGTTTCAACGCGCCTTCGCCGTCAAGCTTTGAAACTCTGACAGTTGAGCCGACTTTCGCATCTTTCAAAGTGCTCATATCTAAAAACTCCTTTTTTAAAAACAACTTTAACTATTCAACGCGGACTTTCGACGCCATGCTGCGGTCGATTGCGATTCTTGATTCCTTTACCTTGACAATAAGCCCGGTCGCGATTTTCTGGATTACAGTGACGAGAGAGCCTTCCGAAAAGCCCATGTCCGACAAATGCTGCTTTACTGCTGGAGTTCCGCTGATGGAAGTCACGGTAACCTCGTCTCCGATTGAAGCAAAAAGCAATGGCATAAATTGAGTTCCTCCTGCCTAAAATTGATTAGCGTCCGCAATGTTCAAACCTGTTTTGCTAACACAAATTAGACTGCGACAACAAATATAATTTGAAACGCCTTTTCGCGTCAATACTCCTGAAAAAAGCGTTTTTTAAGATTCTCGCGGCCCGGAAAATTTTTGTTTTTCACTGTCGGAAAATTTTTGATTT
>ERZ808259.343-NODE-343-length-22722-cov-5.117219_pt1 | contig 22722 bp, 35 predicted proteins | sample MGYA00521279_ERZ808259 | MGnify/ENA primary metagenome ERZ808259 (study PRJEB31516, sample SAMN03275586) | gut metagenome | biome: mammalia-associated habitat; material: feces | host: Papio cynocephalus | place: Kenya | collected 2012-07-27 ... | reverse complement strand
TCTGCGGAGCGCCTTCGGCGCTGTCCTCAACACCTAGTCGGCCCTTCGGGCCTCCCTTCTTTTTCGCCATCAGGTCGCACAGGTTCTTTGCCGTCAATATCGTCCAGTAGCAGCAGATTGCCGGCCAGGCCGTCTGTCCCGCCGCCACCGTCGCCGCCACGTACGCGGCGATGACGATCAGCAAAATGATAAGCGCCTGCGACGCGCTTTCCCAGCCCTTCATGCGCTCTCCCGCTCCTTCGCGGGCTTTTCGCCGTAGACGATTTCCTCATAGGCCTCGGCCGCTTCCATGTAGCTGTCGTAGTTCCCTTCAAACCGGCCGTCGAGGGTCAGCGTGTAGTAGCCGCGCTCGTCGCGCCTGATTTCACATTCCATGCTTCACCCGCTCCTTTTCCTCGGCGCGCTTTGCGTCGTTCCATTTGTCCATCGTCCCCACCAGATAGCCCGTAATCCGCCGCACGCGCTCGAATTTTGCCGGCTCCGCAAGGCGGAAGGTCAAAATCGCGTCCTCCCCGTCGAACGCGATTTCCAGCCCCTTCAGCCGCTCGCCGTATTTGTTTTCCGCCAGTTCCCGGTAGGCCGCGATTTCTTCCGGGCTGATTTCCCGCCCATCGGGTTTTTTTACCTCAACTTGGTACATCTCGTTTTCCCCTTTATTTTTTTTTTGAAAACGGCAAAAAGAAAAATCCGAAGCCTTTTTCGGCCTCGGATTTTTCCGATTTTTGTTGTTCAGTTCTTCAGATATCCCTCGCATACCAGCTTGAGAATGGGAATATCGTTCGTAATGGTCGACCAGATCATGCTCCAGTCCACGCTTATGTAGTCATGCACCAGGATGTTGCGCATCCCGCGAATCAGGTTCCATGAAATCACATTCATCTGGCACTTCGCCGGCTCGCTCAATCTGTTCGCCGATTCTCCAATCTGCGTCAAGGTTGTGGTGCATGCGTTGCGACAGATTCTGTCGTTCATAAAACCTTCCTTTGTGCCGCCGCAGTGCTCGATGATTTCCATCGTCTCCTCGCAGTATTGAACGATCTTTTCCACGAGGTATCAATCCCGCTCTTCATTGCTCATACAGCACTACCTCGTCCTGATGGATGCGGCTGAGGAATTTTTTATCCTCTATGCCGGTCGAAACCAGATCGATCGGACAGTTCAGCGTGTCTTCTATGTCGCTGCGCAGCCCGCAGAACGCGATCAATCCCCAGCCCTTGGGCGTGTCCACCAGCAGATCCACGTCGCTCTTTTCCGTCGCTTCTCCCCGCGCCACGCTGCCGAATACGGACAGCTTTTTTAGCCCATATCGCTTCGCAATCGGCGTGAGGATCGTTTTCAGAGACTCCGTCGTGTACATCGCTTTCCACCCTCCTTCTTCGCCCGTCAAACGATTTACATCGTTCGCCGGGTACGGTGTCTGCGGAGCGCCTTCGGCGCTGTCCTCAACACCTAGTCGGCCCTTCCGGGCCTCCCTTGTTTTCGCCCGTCAAAGCGCTCTGCGCTTCGCCGGGTACGGTGTCTGCGGAGCGCCTTCGGCGCTGTCCTCAACACCTAGTCGGCCCGAAAGGCCTCCCTCGCTTCGATACTTTTACATCTGTAGTATATCACGAAATCGTCGGAAGCACAATCCGCAGCGCGTACGCCGAATCAGGCTTCGCAAATTCTCCCCTGCTCAATCCGCAGGTATTCGTCCACCGCGTTGTGAAAATCGTCCAGCAGCTCCCGCGCCGTGCCGCCCTCGTAGGAAATCAGCGCGCGCACGCCCATCACCTTTCCGTAGAACAGCGCGTCCTCTGGCGAAAACTCCACGCTGCCCGTGTAGCCCTTGTATTCAATCAGATTGTTCATAGCAATCCCTCCCGCGCTGCTGTTAATATATCACGGCTGCGCAGACTTCGCAACTATCTTCCTCGGAATCCTCACCCCCACGATTCTCTCCCCCTCCCGCCGTCCGCAGCAGGGGCATTTGTCGCCGATGATGCCTGTGTATCCGCATACCGGGTCGCGATCCACCGGATGGTTGATGCTCCCGTAGCCGATGCCGCATTCCTTCATCTTCCGGATAATCTTTTCAAACGCCTGCAGGTTCCGTGTCGCGTCGCCGTCCATCTCCACGTAGGAAATATGCCCCGCGTTCGTCAGCGCGTGATATGGTGCTTCGATTTCGATCTTCCTCGCCGCCGTAATCGGAAAATATACCGGCACGTGGAACGAGTTCGTGTAGTATTCCCGGTCGGTCACGCCCTCGATCACGCCGTATTTCTCTCTGTCCATCTTCACAAACCGGCCGGAAAGCCCTTCCGCCGGCGTCGCCAGGCAGGTGAAGTTCAGGCCGTATTTCCGGCTTGATTCGTCGCAGAATTGCCGAATCGCCCCCACGATGCGAAGGCCCAGCGCCTGCGCTTCCCCGCTTTCCCCGTGGTGCCTGCCGCATAGCGCCTTCAGCGTCTCCGCCAGCCCGATAAACCCGATCGACAGCGTTCCCTGCCGCAGCGCTTCGCCCACCTCGTCGTCCGCCTTCAGCTTTTCCGCCCCGCGCCATACGCCCTCGCCCATCAGGAAGGGGAAGCTGCGCGCCCTGCGTCCGCTCTGCACGCGGAAGCGCTCCAGCAGCTGCTCCCGCGTCTGTCGCAGAAGCCACGCGAGTTGCATGAAAAAGCAGTCTTCGTCGCCTTCCGCTTCAATCGCCAGCCGCGGCAGGTTCAGGCTCGTAAAGCTCAGGTTTCCGCGCCCGGGCGCGGTTTCCTCGCCGCATACGTTGCCCATCACGCGCGTCCGGCAGCCCATATAGGCGATTTCCGTCTCCGGGTGGCCGGGCTTGTAGTATTGCAGGTTGAACGGCGCGTCGAGGAACGAAAAATTGGGGAAAAGCCGCTTCGCGCTCACGCGCATCGCCAGCTGGAACAGGTCGTAGTTCGGGTCGCCCGGGTTGTAGTTGATCCCTTCCTTCACCCGGAAAATCTGTATCGGGAAAATCGGCGTCTCGCCGTTTCCCAGCCCCGCCTCCGTCGCCAGCAGCAGCTGCTTAACGGCCAGTCGCCCCTGCCAGGAGGTGTCCATCCCGTAGTTGATGCTGCTGAAGGGCACCTGCGCCCCGGCGCGCGAGTGCATCGTGTTCAGGTTGTGGATCAGCCCTTCCATCGCCTGATACGTGTCGCGGACGGTCTTGCGCATCGCCCATTCCTCGCGCCATTCCGTCTTGAACGGTTCGTTGTCCCCGTCCAGCAGTAGCGAGGTCTGAATCTCCTCCGCCTCCCGCAGATATCGCTCGTACGTCGCCCGCACGCCGTCGCCCATCGCGTAGTCGAAATCGACGATGCTCTGCCCGCCGTGCTGGTCATTCTGGTTCGATTGGATCGCAATCGCCGCCAGCGCCGCGTAGCTACCGATCGATTTGGGCTGCCGCAGGTGGCCGTGCCCGGTGTCAAACCCGCCCCGGAAAAGCTTTCGCAGCTCAATCTGCGTGCAGGTCGTCGTCCAGCCGTAAAAGTCCAGGTCGTGGATGTGGATATACCCCTCCCTGTGCAGCCGGGCGATTTTCGGGTCGATGCTCTTCGTCAGGTAATATTCCTTCACCGCGTTCGCGCCGTATTGCAGCATCGCGCCCATCGCCGTGTCGCCGTTGACGTTGGCGTTGTCGCGCTTGAGGTTGCAGTCCGCCGCCGCGCAGCCCGTAATTTCGTCGAATAGCTTCAGCACTTTCTGGCCGAAATCGGCCTCGTCTATCCCGTTCATCGTTCTTTTGCCTTTTCCTCCATTTCCTTCAGCCGCAGTATCAGCTCGTTCACCGTCCATTTGCCCACGCCGCCCGGCACGGGCGTGCAGACGCCGCCGTTTTCCTCCACCAGCCTGCGCGCCAGCGGGGATACGTCGCCGCAGAGCCGCCCCTTCGCGTCCCGGTTGATGCCCACGTCGATGACGATCTTCGGCTCCAGGCACTTCGCCACGTGCTCGTCCGTCACCGCGCCGGCCTTCCCCACGGCCGATATGATAATATCCGCGGCGTAGCACGCCGTCCGCTTGAATTTTTCGCTCGTCCGGCTCCCGCATATCGTCACCGTCGCGCCCGCGTCCATCAGCATCAGCGCCAGCGGCTTCCCCACCAGCTCCGATTTGCCGAACAGCACCACGTTCTTGCCTGCCAGGCGCACCTCGTTTTCCCGCAGCCAGCGCATGATTGCGCACGGCGTGAGCGGCTGCCAGCCGCTTGCCGGGTTCAGCCCGTCGATGTCCATCGTCTTCGGGATCCATTTCAGCACCCGCTCCCTGTCGATGTGCTCCGGCAGCGGCAGCTGCACCAGTATCGCGCAGCAGTCCTCCGCCAGGCAGGCCGCGTCCGTAATCGCCTGCTGCACGTCGTCCGTCGTCGCCTCTTTGGGCAGGTTGACGATTTCAACCGTCATCCCCGCCTGCTCCACCGCGTTTTTCTTGCTGCGGATATAGCGGTCGGACGCCGCGTCATGTCCGACCTGTATCACGGTCAGCATTGGTCAACCCTCCTTCTTTTCGCCCGTCAAACGATTTACATCGTTCGCCGGGTACGGTGTCTGCGGAGCGCTTTCAGCGCTGTCCTCAACACCTAGTCGGCCCTTTGGGCCTCCCTTCTCTTCGCCCGTCAAACGCCCTTCGGCGTTCGCCGGGTACGGTGTCTGCGAAGCGCTTTCAGCGCTGTCCTCAACACCTAGTCGGCCCTTCGGGCCTCCCTTGTTTTCGCTATTTTGGTTTTTCTCGGTTTCAACCTTATGTCTTTTGAAAATATAACCCGGCATCCCGCTGAATTGCTCTTCCAGCGCTTCCCGCAGCCCTTCCGGCCCTCTGGCAATCGCCTCGTCCAGATAGAGCGTCAGGTTTTCCGCACGGCTGCGCAGGCGGTCAATTTCCGCCGCGTCCTCCGGGCTGTGCGCTCCGTTCTGCGGCGCGAAGTGCCTGCATTTCAGCTCCGTCGGCTCCAGAAAGTTTTTCTGCAGTATCTCGCGCTGATACGCGTTCATCTTATCCTCATACAGGCATACGTATTGATGCGCGCAGCTTTTGCAGTGCACGTTCATTCCTTCTTTCCCTCCCTTCTTTTCGCCCGTCAAAGCGCTCTGCGCTTCGCCGGGTACGGTGTCTGCGGAGCGCTTTCAGCGCTGTCCTCAACACCTAGTCGGCCTTGCGGCCTCCCTCTGTGATGCTGTTCAGCGCCTGACCGACCGCGCCCATCACTTTTGAGAAATAGTCCAGCTTCACCTGATAGCGCCATTGAATCAGCCATGCCGCAATCAGCGCGATCAGGCCCAGAAAGAAAATCCCCGTCAAGAGGATTGTCATATACATCGCCGCCGTCATTCTTTTTTGTCCTCCGCTTTCTGTTTCACTGTCGTCAATCGCTTGAAAATATCGTCCGCCGCCTTTCCCTCAAACGCGTTGAGGATGCGCACGTTCTTCCCCTCTTTTCTCGCGACCACCAGAATCTTCCGCTCCTCGCCGTGCGTAAAGTCGTAGCCAACCAGCAGCGTCTCCCGCACCGGGAGCGTCGTGTATCCTTCTTCCACCAGTTTCACCCTCCAGTTTTCGCCCGTCAAATGCCCTTCGGCGTTCGGCCTCGTCAGCATGTCGTAAATTTCCTGCGCGCGTTCCCCTTCGAAGAAGTTCCTCGCGCGGTGAACGATTCTACCCCATTTCTGGCCGACGATGAGAAATGGATCCCCCTCAACCGGCGTCATGTCGCAGTTCAGCAGCAGCGTCCCTACGGGCGAATCCTTCCAGAAGGAAACCTTCTGCTCCTGTCCTCCGCAAAGCGTGATCGTGTATACGCCGTCTTCCCGTGCCGTTTCTTTCATTTTCCGCCCTCCGCAAAAAACTCCCGCGCCTGCGTCGGCGTCCGCACGAACTGGTTGTCAAACACGCGGATATAAACCCGCTGGTTGTAGCTGATCGCAACCTCCGCGCGCACGGCCGTCCATATCGCGCCCACGAGAAACGCGCTTACCACCATCAGCACGATAACCGCCGCCCAGCCGATCTTTTTCCAAACCCGGGTGTTTTCAAGAAATTCACGCATCTTCTTTTCTTCCTTTCTTAAAGCTCATGGGAGAGCTCGAGAGGGTCGAAGCCCTCTCGAATTCAAATCATTTTCGGCGACATGCGCGGCGAAAATGGCATTTTCAAAGGAGCAAACGCCTGCGTTTGCGGTTGAAAATGCTTTCCCCGCCCCACTTTCGCCCGAAAACGCCGCAGCGTTTTAGAAAGTGGGTCCTGCCTCACCCTCGAAAAACCTCAGTTTTTCGAGGGAACGTTCACCATTTGATGAATCTGCTCTCGTTGAACGTCTTTTTCTCCCTCAAAGCCCGGCTGATGGCAATGTCAATGCCGCTGCGGCTTTTCAGGTGGTAATAGTACAGGTCGCGGTAGGGCGTGTTCAGCCGGTCGATGCGGCCGCTCGCCTGCGTCGTCACCTTGTAGGAATAATGCTGCGAGTAAAAAACAATCGTGTCCGTCTTTGTGCAGTTCCAGCCTTCCGCCCCCGCCGCGTAGTTCACCAGATACACCCACTTTTTGCCCTCCGGCACCGGCTCGTGCCTGTGCCCGTTCCATTCAGCCAGCGCCGTTCCCGGCGGCCAGCCGATGGCCTTGAGCGCCTCCAGCTCGTAGTCGAAGCTGTAGAAGAGGATCATCCGCGGGTGCTTTTCCGCAATTTCCAGCGCCGCCCGCTGGCGGCTTTCGTCCAGGTTCACCGCCTTGCGCAGGCAGTAGCACAGTCCGCCCGCGTTTTCAATCGGTTCGTCCTTCCAGACGTCCCAGCGCCTGCGCAGTATCTCGCGATACAGCCCCGCGTCGTAGGGGACGAAAATATCCTCGTGGTGCTGCACGGTCGGCCGGTGAAAATCCATGTCCACCAGAATCGCCTCGCGCAGCGCCTCCAGCTTCCCTTCGCCCAGGTATCGCTCAATCTTCGGGAATTTCGCCGCGTGCGAATAGATCACATGCTCCCGGATGAACTGCGTGCGGTTTTTGTAAAATCCGTTCGCCACGAATACGGGAATGTATTCGCTCCAGCTGTCGCCCGGCGTGGCGGAAAGCAGAATCCACCGGTTCGCGCGGGCGATTTTCAGGAAGCTCTTCACCCATACCCCGCTGCCCACCACGCGCTGCTCGTCAAATATAAAGAACGCGTCCTTCGCCTCGGCGTACTTGGCAATGTTGTTCCAGCTGTCAATCGTCACGCGATTGCGGTAAAGGTTCGTCTCCCCGTTCGTCGTCAGCAGGAAGGGGGCCAGCTCCTTTTCCCATTCGAACGTATCCCGCTTGCGCGCGGTGGTAATGATGTAAAGGTCGCTCGGCGGGTCGTCCATGGGAATGTATTCCCCGCCGGTTACGCTTTCGATTGCGCCGCCGTTTTGCAGGTAATAATAGCTTAACGCCGTCAGGCTCTTTCCGCTCCCCACGCCCCCGCAGAGGATGCAGCCGTTCTTCATCCGGCGGATCGCGTCCAGCTGATAGTCAAACAGGCGAATTCCCGCCATTGGTCATGCCTCCCGGTAAAAATATAAGGGAGGCCGGAAACAGCCTCCCTCTTTGCCGCTCGTCAGAACGGCATATCGTCTTCATTCAGCCCGTCCGCGCGGTGGCGATACCGCGCCGCGTACGGGTCGTCGTCCAGATCCTGCTCCACGTACATCGTCCGGATGTACAGGCTCATCCCGTGGTTCACCGGGTCGTATTCGTACGGGTTCAAGATCACGTTCACGTTCTTGATCCGCATCTGGTCGATGCAGCTCACGCTCTCCTCGTCCAGCAGCACCGGCTCGCTTTCCCCGCTCACCAGATACGCCTTCGGCGGGTACTTCACCGGCATGCCGTTGCGGTTGCGATACATCAGCACGCCCGTTACGAAATATTCCGGCTCAAACTCGTTCGGGTCGTCGTCCGGGCGCGGCTTCGTCTCGCGCACCTTGAACCCCGCCTTGATCAGATCGCGCGCCTGCTCCCTGTCGGGGATGAGGATATTCGCCTTTCGCCGCGCGTCGCCGAAGCGGTCCTTCGTCGGGTCGCCGCTGAAGTTGGTGGCAAAGATAAAACGGGTGTTGTCAATCGCAATCGTTTTTCCAATCATGGTGTTTTCTTCCTTTCTCTTGTCCGTTTTTTTTTTTTTTTGAAAATATAAATCAGTTTTTCGAGGGCTCAGCCCCCGCAAACCATTCAAAGTCGCCGTATCGGCCTATTGTTTCAATCGCATCGTCCACCAGCCGGTTGTAGTAGCCGCGGTCGATGTCGTCCTGTTTGTTCAGCGCCGCCACCATTTCGCTTTCCATCCAGCGCCAGCCCTTGCTCCCGGTTGCGGCGGCGTATTTGCCGCCCGCTTCGCGCAGCAGCAGGCCGCCTCCCGTTCCGGGTTTGACGGGCGTAAACTGCCCCACCCGGCCGATGAAGTGATAATCGTGCCCTCGCGCAATCGCCTCCGTCAGCCCGTGCAGGTTCATCGCCAGCGCCGCGCTGTCGCAGGCCTCCGGCAGTTCGCCCGTCGCCTGGAAGTCCATCAGCTCCTCGTGCGTCAGTCCGTTTTCCTTCATCAGCTTCGCAAGCGCCTTCTCTTCTTCCTCCACGTCGGGAAGCGCTTCATTCATGTCCAGATAAAGCGCCCCGCTCACCGAAAACGTCTCGCATAGATCGGCGAATTCAATCGCTTCGCGGCTAAAGAGCGTCTTGAAAACATACGGCACGGCGAATTGCTTGCCCGTGGCCGTCCATTCTCCCGGGCTTTCCGCGTTCTTGTCGGGAATATAACCGTATCGGCGCTCGCAATCCTCCTTCCCGCTGTAGCGGGCGATGTAAACCGCGTCGTTCACCAGACACATCCGCTCGTAGGTCGCCTCGTGCTCGAACGTGTAGCCGAAGCGCTTGCCGTATTCCGTCACAAAATCGATAATCTCCTTCGTCGCCTCCGGGATCTTGATCGAGTCCGTCTTGATGTGCGCCACGGTGAAGCCGCGCTCCTGCACCTCCTTTTTCAGGTTTACCATAAACAGCGCGCCGCGCTTGGCCACGATGTTGTCGCGGTTGCGCGGGTCGCGGAAGGCGTTTTCAAACGCCGCGCTCGTCAGCCCGTATACGGAGTTGATCGCCGTCTTCAGCGCGTTGGCAAGCTCCTTGGCCTTCAGCTTTCCGTCCTGTACCAGTTTGATGTACGGGGTCAGCTTCCCGTCCAGGATTTCGTTCACCTCGCCCCATGCCTTGTGCTTGATGCTCACGCGCCCGTCGACGATTTCCTTGAACCGCTTTGTGAACCGCGGGCCGAACAGGCATTCGGCAATTACGCTGTGCGGGTGCATCGATGCGATGTCCAGCAGCGCGATGTTTGCGTACATGCCCGGCTCGGCGTATACATACCCGCCTTCGCCCACCTCTTCCCCGCAATAGGTCGATATCCCCTTTTCGTATCTGTAGCCGGGGAAATAGGGCAGCAGGCTTTCCTCCTCGCCGTGCGGGGCCTCCATCATTTCCGGGGCCGCGTTTTTCAGGAAATCCATCACCTCCTGCCGCAGCTGATGGACGGGCACCGCCAGGTCGCGATAGTTGAATTCCTCCTGCGGCCTGCGCGCCCGGTCGAATATAATCCGCGTGGTCAGGCTGTTCGTCGTGTCGTTTACCGTCATCCCGGCAATGTCGGCCAGGATTTTTCTCGCCGTCCAGTCGCTGGCCAGGTGATTGAATACCGCCTCCGTGGCGATTACGTCGTTGTCGCAGTATTCGGCCACCTTCGGCCAGAGCGCTTCCGGCACGGGCTTGTCCCAGGGCAGCCCCAGTTCCTGATGGTGAATCCCCAATTCGATTTCGAATTTTTTCAGGCTCTTCTTGTTCGCCGCCGATGCGAAATCGTAAACATCGGTGTAGCTGACGTTGTAAGCCTCGCCGAAGAACGCGTCCGAGCGCTTTCCGCCCGCGATAATCCGCTGGCTGAGGCTGTAAAGCTGCGCGTTGGAGTAGCCCATCAGCCGGGCGTAGAGAATATGGTTGTCGTATCGCCGGCAGTTGAAGCCGATCAGCCGGTAGCGCATCAGCTCTTCAATTTCCGCGGGCTTGGGGTTGATCATCCGCGCGACGGGCTTCCCTTCCCCCGCCGGTTTCCAGTTCACCAGCAAAAGGTTGGGAAACACCTCCACGTCGTAGAAGACGATCGGGCGCTCCGCGCCTTCTCCGTTTGCCGCGGCCGCCGCTTCCTCTTCGTGGTCCTTCGATTTGAAGCGCATGCGGCTTACCAGCTTGAGGCAGTAGTCCGCCTGATGGGTGCTGTGCGCCGCAAAGGCCAGCACGGCGTTTTTCATGTCGCTCACGTCGTAGCTGAAGGCCGCGTTTGCGTATGCGTTTTCCAGGTCTTTGGCAATCAGGTCGATGCTCGGCTTGGTGTTGGGCAGAATTTCCTTCGCCAGGTTCCGTTTGATCAGGTTCCTCAGCCCCCGTTCGCTCTGAACGGAATCGAAGTTGACCGTCTTTTTCTCCTCCTTCAGCGGCAGCCCGTGCGTGATCGTTGCCAGCGGCAGGTCGTTGCAGCGCGTAAGCTTTCTGCGCAGGCTGCTTTTTCCGGTAAAAACCTTGATTTCGATATGGTCGGCGTAAACGCGGCTCAGGCGCGTCACGTCGCCCTCGTAAATATAATGCAGGTGAATCCCCTTCCCGCTGCGGCTCGTTTCCGCGTAGGTCGGCGGCCACTTGCCCGCCTCCTCCAGGTTGCGTTCGAGGCTCTTTTCGCCCTCCGCCCCCGGGATATCGAAATCGATCACAATCATCTGGCTCGGGGGCTTCACGTAGTGCTCCCGCGCCGTGTCGATTTCTGCCAGCGTCGTCTTCACGTCCTCCCATTTGCGGCAGGGCGTTCCGGCTTCGCTGCTGTATTGCGCCGGGCATTCGGCGTATAGCGCGTCGAAGCGGGAAGGCTGCGCTTTCAGTTCGATTGCGGGATTTCGCTCCTTTTCCTCCTCGCCCGGTTCGTCCTTTTCTTCGTCCCCCTGCGCGCTTTCAAATTTTTCTGCCCGGAAGCCGGCGTAATAGCTGCGCACGCGCGTTCCGTCCGGCAGCGCCTTGCGCTCTTCGTAGCGGCGGAAGTAGTTCTTCAGCTCCTCCTTGAACGCGCGCTGCGAGTAGGGATAGGCCACCTTCGCCTCCTCGCAGTAGGTTTTATACATCGTCCAGGCGGCCTTCAGCGTCGTCTCGTCCTCCCGGCGGAATACGGGCCATGAATCCATCACAAAGTTGTAAAAATCGTTGCTCGCCCCCAGCATGCTGAGGGGAATATAATCGTCGTACGCGTCCGGCTTGGCGAGATACGCGTCCCGGCACCGGTAGGCGATTGCGCCCAGCTCGAAGGTGATCTGCTTCATCAGCTGGCGATACTCGCCGGGCTTTATCTTCTCCCCCGTTGGGGTCACGTCGATCAGGCGGCGGATGAGGCCGCTTTTCGCGTCGGTGATCTTCACGGGCTTGTTCGTGCCCATAAAGAGAAAACACTTGAACCGGTTCGCGTAGGTGCTTTTGAATTTTTCGTTCACCGTCATCATCTCGTGGCTCACCAGCGAGTTCAGGCGCGTGTTGTCCTCGATCCGGCTCAGATCGCCGTCGTGCTGGATGGCCACAAGCGGGTTGCTCCGGAAGGCTTCCAGCGCGAAGCTGTTGCTCGCCGAGCCGAGCGCCTTTGCGTCGAATACGCTCGTATAGCCCTCAAACAGCTGCTGGATGATGTTGATCACAGTCGATTTGCCCGTTCCCGCCGCGCCGTAGAATACCATGAATTTCTGCAGCTTCCGGCTCTCGCCCGATACGATCGACCCGATGGCCCATTCGATCTTCTTGCGTTCGCCCTCGGCGTAGAGCACGCTCAAAAGCCGCTCCCAGGCCCTTGTTTCGCCCTTTTCCAGCGGATAGGGCAGCCGCCGCGAGGCGTAATCCTTTCTCGTTGTTGCCGTGTTGGAAAATATAAGCTTCTCGTCCAGCATGTGGAACGAATCGCGCATCTGCTTCTGGCAGTAGCGGTGCCATGCGTCGATCATCCCGCTCTCCGCGTCCCACATATGCAGCACGCGAAAGCCCCCGTCGAATTTTTCGCCGTTCGCCTTCGCGTATTCGTCCAGTTCCCGGTCAATGGCGTCGATGGCGTCCTGTTCGTTTGTCGACCATAGACCTTTTTCTTCCACCCAGATCGCGTAAAAATCGCCGCCGCGGATCATCAGATGCTCGCTCGGGTTCCTGATGATGAACTTCGGATAGATTTCAACCACGCCGCGCTTCGTCGTCCGGGTGGATATCATCAAAAAGTCGATCATATGTCATCCCTCTATCGGCCTTTTGAATTGCCTTGCTCTTTCATTTTTGTTTTTTCGCTTTGCCCTCCCCCGTTTGAATCAGAAGGCCCGCCATCATCAGCCCCAGCGCCGCGCCCCACAGGCACAGCACGTCCGTCCGCCGCTCCTGTCTGTGCAGCTTCTTTTCCAGGGCGCGCGCGTGCGCGTCCCGCGGCAAAACCAGCAGCGTAATCGTCCGCTCGTCCATCTTTTTCTCCCCTCTTTTCACGTTATCTCGTCCAGATACCACATCATCTGGTACCAGATTTCAATCCTCCGCATGTCGTGCCGCCCGTTTTTTATCGTGAACAGGCCGCCCCGGCCGTCCGGCTCGTATTCCCTTTTCAAAAAGCGCTCGAGTATCGCGCGGGCGCGCTTTTCGTCCGTCCGGCTTTTTATTTCGCCAAGCCCCAGGCTTTGCAGCATGCCGAAGAACCATTTGTCCGTCCGGTCGCCGCTGGCCGGGTCGGCCATGATGTGCTCCTCGCAGCGCGCCGCCAGCGCCGCCATCATTTCGAGCACGCTGCACGGCCGCCCGTCCAGCTCCGCCCGGACTTCCTCCGCCGGCCAGCCGCGTTCGTATGCGAACCGGTATCGCAGATCCGTTCCATCCTCCGCCCGGTTCCCGTCCATTTCCAGCGTGTATGTAAACTCCGTTTCATGAAGCAGGCGAAACAGGCGCTCCCATGCCTCGGGGTCCGTGCGCCGTTCGCCGCATACAAGAGAAACCATCCATTGAAAATATGCTTCTCGAATCGTCTCGCCTCGCTTCGCCCTCCTGCCCTGCGTCAAATCTGCCTTCCTCCCCCGGGCCGCCCTCAGCGCGCCAGATACGGCCTGGCCGCAAGCGTTTCGGCGTAGCTGCCGCGGCTGAGCAGAATTTCGTAATCCGCCTTCAGCCGGTCGTTGCGCACGAAGACCGAGTCAGGCTCGTATTCGCCGAAGTGCCGCAGGTTTTCCCGGCCGATGGTTTCCTCAATCTCCCGCTCGTCCAGCGCGCGGTCGGCCTCGTCGGTCAGCGTCCCGTCCGCGTAGTACGTCAGGCTGATCTGGTCGTATTCGTCCATCTCGCCGAATTCGTCCGGCGCGATCACGCGGGGCGGCAGCTCGATTGCCGGCTCCTCCGCCTTTTCCGCGTAGCTGAGCGCTTCGGTGTAAGCGCGATAGTCCGTCTTTTCCTTCCCGCTGGCCGCGGGCTCCTCGCGCGCCGGTTTTTCGCGCCTGGCAAACGCGGCCTTCACCGAGTCGATTTCCTCCTGCGCAATGCGCGCGTATTTTTCCGCAAAAAATCTGCGGGCCGCCAGCGCGCCGCCCGCCGCGCCCAGCGCGAAAAATATACATCCCGTCCATGCCTTGTTCATCGTTTTTCCCTCCTTAACCGGCCTGCCCGCCGCGATCCTCGCCGTTGATCATCACGGAAACCTGCTCCCGGGCCGAATAGCGGCGCAGCACGCTTCGATACAGCGCGTCCGTCTGCCGTCCGTCGTATAATCCCCGCTCATAGGCGGCCCGTTCCTTGCGGCGCTGTTCCTGCTCGCAGCAGTCCGAAATTCTGCGCCTGAGGCCGTCGTTTTCGTCGGCAAGGCGGCGGTTTTCAGCCTCCCGCCGCCTGCATCTGCCGTATGTGTGCGCCAGCGTCATCCCCATCACCGCAATAACAAGCGTTAAAAATATTGCCCAAACCATTTTTCCCGCGCCGCAGGGCGCTTTCCCCCTTTTCCTTTTCAGATACACCCCAGGCGCTTGCGGCCGTTACGCCGTCAGCAGCCCCTTGTCCACCGAGTGATCGAGAATGGCGCCGTCCACGTTGAAATCCAGCAGGAACACCTTCTCGTAATCGCCCGGCGCGTCGCTCTTTTTGCGGTAAACCTCCTGCACGCCGAAATCGACATAGTTGTCGCCGTCCTCGCTGTCCCTGTCGTATACCCAGCCCACGGCCTGACCGGCGATCGATCGGTCGATGCCCAGCATGTCGTATACCTCGTTGAGGAACAGCACGCCCCGGGCGCGCAGCATATGGTTGGCCATTTCCTCCTGCGCCCGCAGGAAGAAGCGGTTATAATCCTCGTTCGCCTCCGCTCCCTTCGCCTCGCCATAGGCGAAATATCGGGCGAAGTCGCTCGGGCCGTTTTCCGCGCCCAGCATGATCTCGCGCTTCACTTTCTTTTTCTTCCCGTCCTCCGTGACGATGGTCTCTTCCATCTTTTCCCGGCGCAGGCCGTGGCGCAGTTCGTTCTCCGTTTCCTCGCCAAAGCGCTCGCGCACCCGGCCGCGATAATCCCGGAAGCTTTTTTCCAGCGTCAGATAGGCCGCCGCCAGCGCCGCCCCGCGTCTGCGCAGCATGCTGTTGCCCGCAAGGATGCTCGCGATGGAAAGCAGGCTCACCGTCGCCGCGGGGGCGTAAAGCCTTGCCAGCGCCGTTCCGGTCGTCAGATACGCCAGCGCCATCTCCCTGCGGCCCTCGCAGGTTTCGTCTTCCTTTTGCGCTTCGCGCAGAGCGTCCGTCCGCGCCGCGTGGTCTTCCATTACGCCGTCAAGCTTCAGCGTCGCCCGGCAGGCCATCACCCCGCCGCCGATCACGCCGCCCACGCCCAGCAGCACCAGAATTTCCGGGCCGTGCTTTTTCCAGGCCAGCGTCCCCCGGCGCGTCCATTTGGAAATATCAATTTTCATTCTCTTCCCTCCCGTTTGATGCAGTCGTATAACAGCGGCCGTCTATGCATGTAATCGTCAGGCCGTCCGCTGCTTCCTTTTCCAGCCGGTCGATCAGCCGATTGAGATACCAGCGCGCCTTTTTCAGGTCCTCCAGGCCGTTCTTCTTTTTCCAGCGGCAAATATACTTGAGTATGTTGCCGGTGTTCGTCGCCTCGCTTCCCTTCAGCTCGGCCGTAAACGCCTCGATCACGTCGATGGTCTCCAGCCCGCTCGGGGTTTTGTAATGCTTCGGATGGTTTACCGCGTCGTTTTCCATGTTTCCCTCCGTTTTTTACAGGCTCGTCGCCCGCGGCAGACGGATGACGTATCCGTCGCTCACGCGCGCAACCCGCGCGTCCCGCAGGTCTGTCCAGCCGTATTTGTTGTCCGTATAGTTGCAGCTGATGCCCGCCATATCGAACAGATCGGCCACGCTGACCACTTCAAACCGCTCCAGCAGCTCCTCCATCCGGCAGAGCACCTCTTCCGCGTCGCCGCGGTTGTCAAATATAACGTCGTCATAGCTGTAGGCGGCCTGCGCCCGGGGGCGGGCGTAATCGCGCCGGTCGTTCTGCTCGTAATACGAGCGATATGAAACCTTCGCCCCCTGTGTGGAAGGCTTGCTCCGCGTCGGCTCGCCCAGCAGCATGTTGATTCCGTTGCAGATGATGTCCGAAATCGCCCGCTTGATCGACGGCACCAGCACGTCCATCAGGATATAATTCTTCACGCTGTCCACGTCGCCCGGCATGAATACGCTCCCGGCCCGGCTCAGCCCGCTCTTTTTGCGCTGCTTCACCCCGCCGGTAACCACCTTTTCCGCCCGGTGCTCCGCCGTTTTCTCTTCGGCCTGCCGCTCTTTGTAGCGGTGCGAGTTCGGCTTGTAATCGTCCATCTTTTCTTCCTCTCTTTCTTTGCGCGCAAAAGAAAAGCGAAAGCGCCCTGTGTTTGACGCTTTCGCTCTTTATCGGTTTCCCCTTATTTGATTTCGGGAATGTCGTCCAGATTCACGTCGTCCAAATCGTCCGGCTCAGCCTTCTTCGCTTTGGCCGCCTTCTTCGCCGCAATTCCGCTTGCAATCTTCCTCGCCGTCGGCTTCACCACGCGCTCCCAGAGCACCGCTCCAAGAACCATCGCGCCGCCGAGGGCCAGTCCGGTCTTCACGTTCCTGCCGCCCGAAACCGCAGCGTCCATCGCTTCCTCAGTCGCCTCGCTCGTCATGATTTCGTTGACGTTCATGTCTTCCATCGTTCATTTCTCCTTTCAAATTCGAGGGTTGTTCCTTCATAAGATCCGTTGTAAATTTCGCGGGGGCGAATATGCCCTATACAAGCATCCAATTCACGCTTCAAAAATAGTCGTATTCCGGCGCCACGCTGTAGCTCATCACCAGGCAGGGCGTTCTCCCGTTGGCCAGCTGCGAAGAGAAGCGCAGCTCGATCAGCCCCTTGTTCACGTTCCAGCCCAGCTCGTCGCCGATTTCGACGGTCGGCAGGTCGATTTCCATGTAGAATTCGTTCAGCGAAATATACGGCTCGTTCATCGTCGTCATCTGCCGGTTCAGCTTGTTTTCCGCGCGCCGCAGCGTTTCAATGTCCGAGTAGAAATATCGCCCGAACATCGCGTCGTAGCAGAGCGTCTGTCCGTTCCCTTCGGCCAGCAGAATCTCCCGCTCCGGCGGGTTCTTTTTCACCCGGTCGTGGTCGATCGCTTCCAGCATGCCCGCATCTTTTCGCTCGCCCATCGTTTCAATCACCTTCGCGCGGTAGTCCCGCAGGCTCGTTTCCGCCAGCGTATAGGCCGTGGAGAGGGCCGCGCTGCGCCGTCCGTTCATGGCGCTTGCGCCAATCAGGCAGGCAATCGACGCGCCGCCCGTCACCGCTGCGGGAATATAGCACCGCCCAGCGGCCTGAACCGTCTCCGCGCAGGTCAGTTTTCGTTCGCGCTGCGCGCGCTTTTTCTTGTCGATGCGGCGCATGGCTTCCGGCGTTGCCCGCACGGCGAGAATCGTCGTTGTGATCATGCCGGCAATACCCGTCCCCGTCAAAATTCCCGGGGTGTGGCGTTTGAGCGAGAGCCGCAGTTTTTCAGCGGCGCTCTTCCAGTCCGTCTTTTTCATCTTCTTCATCCTTTCGCTTCAGATAGCGCAGAATATCGCCAATTTCGTTCTCCATCTCCGCCGCGAACTGGTGTGTGAGGAACGCATCCTCGTCCGATTCCGCCAGCACGTCGTCCAGCTCGGAGTACAGGGCGTATACCGTCTCCAGCGGCGGCCGCTCCCTCCGCCGTATCCGGCGGATCAGCTCCCGCACGGCAAAATTGCGATAGACGCATCGCCGCAGCAGCGCGTCCCGCCAGGCCATGGTGAAATATTGCGGGTTGTAATCGCAGCATTCCCGGCCGTATCGCCGCAGCAGATATTCGGCGCGTTCGTTTGTCATGCCCGCCTCAAGCCTCCTTTTTCTCGCCTAAAAAGAAAAAGAGCCCATGCGCGGGCTCCGTTTCCCTTATTTCGTTTCCTTCATTTCGGCCAACGCCATGCGAACTTTTTCTTCAATTTTCGCGTCCGTCTTCCTGTCCTCAACAAAGCTGCTCAGCAAACTCAGCGCAACCCCGCCGATTGTGGCAACAAGACCCAGCGCTTTGATTCCATCCGCTTTCTTCATCGCATCTCGCCTCCTTTCATAATACCGGTTGCTTTTTTCGCGGTCTATTCGTCCACGCCCTCGCTGAGCGAATGCGGCGGGAAGGGCGTGTCGATGGCGCATACGGTCAGCCCGTCGTCCGTCGTGTAGTGCCGGTGTACAAAGTCGATCCAGCTGTAGCCGTAAAGCGATTCCCCGATGTATTGATCCCAGCCGATGTTTTCGCCGTCCTCAACCGGCTCGAGCCGCAGGAACGTCAGCAGCTCGTTCAGCGTCACGTTTCCGCGCAGCACGAAGTTGCGGTTGATGCAGTATTCCGCCGCCATGATTTCTTCCATCGTCCGCTCGAAAAATATCGGCTTTTCCGCGCAGCTCAGGTAAAACGTCTGCGTTTCGTCCCAGGGCGGGTTATCGTCTTCCCGGTCCGCCCGCTCCCGCTCGTCCGCCTCCGCAATCGCGCCGTCCAGCTCGCTCCCGCCAAGCATTGCCGCCTTCTCGCGATAAGTCTGAAACGCCGCTTCCAACGCCGCGTACGCGCTCGTCAGCGCCGCCTGCTGCCTGCGGTTGAGCGCGTTCGCGCCCAAAATGCAGCCGATCGTCCCCGCGCCCATGGCGATGGCGGGCAGATACGCCGGCACCGCCGGAAGAACCGTTTCCCGCCAGGTTGGCCGCTCATCCCGCGCAAGCGCTTCCTGCCGCGCCAGCCAGATCGCGTCCTCCGCCTTCGGCACGGCTTTCGCCGCGAGAACGGCCGTCGCCGCAACGCCTATCGCGCCTACGGCGCTCAAAAGCGCCGCCGTGTTTTCCTTAATCCATTTCGTCAGCGTCATCCTTCTCCTCCTCGCCCGCCGCCGTAATCACGCGGGCAATCTGCGCGTTTCTTATCATTCGCCGGCACATCGGGCAGGGCTCGGGCGCTTCCAGCCGCTTCCCGTTTTCGTAGCCCGCCAGATACAGCGTCGCGCCCCGCATGTCCGCCCGGTTTCCGCTGAGCATCGCGTTCGCCTCCGCATGCACCGCCTGACACAGCTCGTAGCGCTCCCCGTGCGGGATGCCCAGCCGCGCCCGCGCGCATTCGCCTGTGTCGCAGCAGTTTGCAAGCCCGCGCGCCGCGCCGTTATAGCCCGTGGCCACAATCGCGTCCTCCGCCACGATGATCGCGCCGTACTGCCTGCGCAGGCAGGTGCTTCTGCGGGCGACGGCCGCGGCAATTTCCAGGTAATATTTCGTTTTATCCGGCCGCGGGGTCTGGGTCATGCAAAGCTCGCCTCCTTTCGCTTTACGTTAATGTGCAGCTCGTCCCCCTCCACAAGCGCCTCGATCTTGTGGCCTTCCGGGTTGCGCACAAGTCGGCCCAGCATCGTCCTTTTCCCGGCGAAAAGCTTCGCCATCTGCACGGCTCTCCCCAGCCGGCTTTTTTTTCCGTCCGCGATTTTTGTCGGCTCCTGCGGCGGCGCAAGCTGCGGGTCGTCTTCCTTTTCCTTGGCGGACGCCCTGTTTTCCGCCTGCAGCTGCTGGTAGCGCAGCTCCGTTTTCGTCATCTCGCAGCCCGCCTCGTAGGCGACATGGGCCACGACGTAAAGCGCGATCAGCCCAATCGCACCGCCGACCACCGTTTCCGCAAATTTCCGGATCATCTTTTTTTCTCCTTTCGTTTCGCGCGCAAAAATAGAAAGCGCAAGAGGCTTTGTTCACCTCCTCGCCTCTTTCGCTTTGAAATTTAATGGATTCGCTCTTCAATTCGATCGAAAAGTCCGTTAATCGCCTTAATCACCAGTTTCCCCGCCCTGACGCATCCCACTGCCGCGCAGATGCTCAGAAACGCAAAGAAAATTGTGCTTAATAATTCCATAACCTCTATCCTCCTGAAAAATGATTTGTTCTTCCATCGTTTTCATAATACGGCTTGCATTTTTCGCGGAGGTGGAAAAAGAAAAGAGCCCGCATCCTGTCCATCGAAAAACTGACGTTTTTCGACGGTGGAGACCCGCCTTCTAAAACGCTGCGGCGTTTCCGGGCGAAGGCGGGGCGGGGAAAGCATTTTCAACCGCAAACGCAGGCGTTTGCTCCTTTGAAAATGCCCGTTTTCACCGCGCATGTCGCTGAAAACGATTTGAATTCGAGAGGGCTGCGACCCTCTCGAGCTCTCCTACAGATTTTTCAGCAAGTTGAAAGAGCCTTTGTTCAGGCTCCCTCTTTCGAAAAACGTCCGGTTTTAATCCATTCCCAGTCTGTCTCACGAATCTCCTTCCCGATTTCTGCAATCTTGTTCTCTTCCTCCTCAGACCACTTTGTTAATAACAGCACCAGAATCACGCAGATCTGCAGCGGCAAAGTAACCAAACTGGTCAGCACCCACACAAGAATTCTAAAGATTATCACTCCGTCACCTCCGTTAAAATTCGTTCGTTTTCCATAATACGGTTTGCATTTTTCGCGCTCAGATTTCTTTCCGGTCGAACACCGTCTCCCAGCGTTCCCTTGCCAGCGGCTTCATCTTCAGCGCCCACATCATCTGGCGCACCGTTATCGTCGGGTAGATTCCGTCCTTCTCCGGCCGCGCCCGTTCGGCAAACAGCCGCCTGAACCCGGCGTGCAGGTAAATCGCATCCGTCAGCCAGGGATCGATTTCGCCCCACCAGGTGGTTTTCCGTTCCGCGTCGAATCTCTGCTGGATCACGGCCAGCCCCCGCTCGCCGATTTTGTACAGCGTGCAGCGGCTGTAAACCGGATGATCGCAAATATAAATCCTGCCATACTGGCAGGTATAGAATTCCGGCCTTGTAAAATGATAACGCATATGCTGCCTCCCGCAAAAAGGAAGAGGGCTTGCGCGCCCCGTTCCTTTTCTCAAAACCTTATTTGAGAAGGATTCCTTCGCGACTGACCATGTCCGCGAATTCGAGGTGTTTCGCAAAATCGTTCGTCTGAATCGTTTCCCGGAAGTCCGTGTACAATCCCGGTCGGTTGTCAACCGCGTAGACCCTGAAATGGACGGCGCTCCTGTCCGTCATCCAGTCGGCCAGCCGCAGCATGTTCTGCACCGTAATCGCTTCGCCTTCCAGAAACTTACAATCCACGATCTTGAACAGCCTGTCGAACGCATATAGATACACGCGCCTCGTCATTTCGTTTTCATCCTTTCATGTATTGGTTTTCCATAACAGCGCTTGGAAAAACCGCGCCGCCCGCTCTAGCCAAAAAGAAGGAGCCCATGCGTTTTGCACAGACCCCCTCTTTTCGAGTTTTCCGCTTATTTTTTGAACATTCGCAGATGATTCGACAGCCATTGTCCCGTTCTGGATGTGAACGTTCCCGTCTCTTCAAACTTCAGCCCCTTCGCCATCCAGAAGCTTGAAACCGTGACAGGCACAACAATCGCGGCTCCATCCAGCACAATCTTGATGATGCGGTCTTTCCTGCTTTCCTTCAACTGCTCTTCCTTCAGGCGCATCTCGGTCTTTTTCAAGTCCAGTTCCTCGAAACGCATAAAAGATTCGTCTTCGGTCTGCTTCACGCTCATCCGCTGCTTGTGGAGTTCCGTCAGTTTCTGCAGCTGCCATCTGGCCTCCTCGCTTCCCGTTACGGCCTGAGACACCGCCTGAAGCGTCGTCTCGTATTCCCGATCCAGCATCGCCCCAATGTCGTCCATCTTTTCTTCTCCTTTCAAATTTTTTACAGATTTTCTCATAAAAGTCGATGTTATTTACGCGGGATAAAATCTTCGATCCGCACATGAAGCGCCACGGTTTTCCGCCCGTAAATCTTCTTCATTCCGTCCGGATCCAATTCAAGGAAAAGATAGGGCGCCTCGTTCGGATCCGACTGATCCAGCCGGAGATTGCCGATATACCCTTTCCTCTTTCCTATTCTCGCGGCGGCAAAGCCGCACAGCGCGCCCACAAGCAGCCCAATCGCTGCAGCAATCCACTGTTCCATCTTTTCATCCTCCTCATATTGTTAAAATATCACACTTCTCCGTCACCCGCGTCATGATAATTCCGATAAAAAGAAAAATGGAGCCTGTGAGAAGGCTCCGTTTCGGACCGTCAGAACCCTCAAAGGGAGAGCTCGAGAGGGCCGCTGTCCTCTCGAATTCAAATCGTTTTCAGCGGCATGTACGGTGAAAACGGGCATTTTCAAAGGAAGGGAGGCCGGCATGGCCGACTAGGCGGTGAGGACAGTGCGAAGCACTCCGCAATCGCCGTACCCGACGAACGCCGTAAGGCGTTTGGCGGGCGACAGGAGCAAACGCCTGCGTTTGCGGTTGAAAATGCTTTCCCCGCCTCACTTTCGCCTCGTTCGCCCCCGCCCTCTCCTTCGTCGGCGCGGGGGTACGCCCTTTGCGGAGCGTTTCACGCTGTCCTCAAGGGCTAGTCGTCGCTTCGCTCCTCCCTCCAACGCCGCAGCGTTTTAGAAAGTGGGTCTCCCCCGTCGAAAAACGATAGTTTTTTGACGGCTAAGTTTCGCTATTTGCGTCTTTTATCCAGCAGCCAGAAGAACCGCCGGTATATCGTATACCAGACCTCCCTGCAGCAGGGCGGACAGACCGCCGCATAGGACAGCCCCTCCGTAACCGCCCGGACAAGGCAGGGCGCCAGGTCTTCCGCGGATTTTTTCGCGCATTCCTCAATCATATCCATACGGTCCTGAAAGTAAATCCGCGCCTCCGCGCAAAGAGCGGTGGGGTTTGAAGCGCTCTTCGTGTCCGTGCGAATCTGTGCGTTCGATAAATTCGCCGGGAATCCCCGCAGGCGGGCGCGCGCCTTCTTCCATTCCGAATACTGCATGCAGAAGTGCTTCAATTCATAGTATCGATGCCTGGAAATATGATATTCGTTTTTAAGGGACGTTTCCGGCCGGATCACGGTTCCCATGTTTTTTCTCCTTTATCTTAAAAAATCTGTCATTGCTTCTCTCTGTGTGAAGGCGGGCTCCGAGCCCTTGAGCGCACATTAACCCCACCGCTTTCTAATCTAAGTTAAACGCGCTAACTTAGTTTAGGGAGCTATCTGAAAAATCCCCTGAGACTCCATCACGGCGGCTTTTCCGCCATTTCCGCGTCGGGC
>ERZ808259.342-NODE-342-length-22750-cov-12.943820_pt1 | contig 22750 bp, 10 predicted proteins | sample MGYA00521279_ERZ808259 | MGnify/ENA primary metagenome ERZ808259 (study PRJEB31516, sample SAMN03275586) | gut metagenome | biome: mammalia-associated habitat; material: feces | host: Papio cynocephalus | place: Kenya | collected 2012-07-27 ... | reverse complement strand
ATATAATATTTTAACTAATATGTTAATAGGTAAAGAATTTGATGCGTCTGCCCTGGGTAGCAAGAGCGATATGCCTGGGGACAGAAGGGCTAGAGGTGGTCGCTGATAGTGATACTTTCCAATTTGGAATAGTCGCAGAGGCGTTACTCGTCAAAATGAAAAAGGGGAGTGCTCGCGCATTCCCCTTCATTGATTATTAACCTAAAAACCTAATCTTTTCGCCTATGTAAAAAAAACTAAACCTGTATTTAATCAATTTTCTTCGAATATGAAAAAACAATCGTATTTTAGCGTATGTACTATTCTTCCTTGCCTATCGCCAAGTTACGCAACTTGTCTGTGAGTGCGTTGGCGATTCCCTTGGTGTTCTCCAATGTGACGGATTGCAGCATCGGGAGATTGAACTTTAGAGCTTCCAAGTAGAACCTACAGAAGTCCCTTGGCTCGCATTCCAACATGGCTTTGCGGAAGGTGTCGAAGTTCTCTCTGGAATAGTCTGCCATCAGCTCACGGAACTCCTTCTTGACAGGAGCCTCGTAACCTTTCTGCATGCCGCCAGTCTTCTTGCGACCTTTGATGAACTTTCCTTTTTCGTCTCTTTCTGCTGCCATATATTGGATTTTTGGTGCAAAGATAGGTAATTTTCGATTGGCTTTTACTTTATCCGTTAATTTTGTGAATTAAGAAAATCTTATAAGATTAACCGATAAAGTGACATTTTGGGATGGTTTCTCTATCTTTGCCACATTATTAATAATATAAATATTTCGAAATATGATAGGAGCTTTAGTAGGAGCAGGTCTCTCCCTTGCGTCTTCCATCGCTGGTGGCATCGCCAACAGAAAGGCGGCGAAGAAGCAAGAGCAGATGCTTGCCCAACAGAAGAAGGATAATCAGGCATGGTTTGATAGGAAGTACAATGAAGACCCTACCAAACGTGCCGACACGGTGCGCTTGCTGACCCAGATGCAAGAGCAAATCAAGAACAGAAACAAGGCTGCAAGAGGAAGACAGGCTGTGATGGGTGGCACTGAGGACTCAACCACTGCGGTGAAGGAGGCCAACAACAAGACCCTAGCCGACACTACCTCACAGATTGTGGCTGCTAACGAGAGCAGAAAGGATGCCATCGAACAGCAGTATCAGCAGAACAAGCGTTCCATCGAGGGACAGCAGATGCAGATGGAAGCTGACAAGGCTGGCAACACGGCTAACGTGGTGGCTGGTGTGGCTGGAACTGCCGCCAACATCGCCAGTGCGCTTGATAGTGGTGAGAAGAGTAAATCGGCTGGAGCTAGACCTAGTGTGTCTTCTCCTTCATCCACCGATATGGCGAAGCTGGATGCCAAGGTTGGGGCTGTGCCTAGCCAACAACAGGTGGCGAGTGATGTAAATGACATGGTTGGCGGCAATGCACCAAGAAAAAGAGTTTAGCTTATGAGAGCATTAGATATGTTATCACAAAAGAATGGCTTGAAGACTACACAGAGTGTACTCAACAAGCAGCAGAGCGGTGTGGATGCAGCACAGAAGGCGAACCCTCAGGAGGCATCTACCTTTACCCAAAAGCAACTGGATGCCGCTGGCAAGAAGGTTGACCAAGCGAATGACTATACTCCAGAGACTCCAACTATGAAGGAGGCGCAAACTCGTACCATCGCTAATCAACAAGGTGTGATGAATGGGATTCAGACCAATGGCGGTGTGGATGCCGAGGAACAGGATAAGCCTTCCATTCCAATAGTGAAGAAGGATGAGAAGTCTCAGCAAGAGCAGCCCAAGCCGATGAGCTATGCCGATATGTTCAAGGCTATCTATGGGAATGGCGAGGACGAGACTCCAGAGCAAAAGGCGAGACGAGAGAAACGAGAGAAGACGAAAGCACGTATCGCTGCCATTGGTGATGGTCTCCGTGCTTTGTCGAACATGTATTTCGCTACCAATGGGGCGAAGGTGGTGCATGACCCTAACAGCGACATGACTCCGACAATGCAAAAGCGCAAGCAGATGCTGGAACAGCAACGAGAGAAGAACAAGGCTGCTTGGCTGAATGGCTACTTGAAGGCTCAGGCTCTGGACGAGGAGGCGAGGAAGAACAACTTGACTCTTGCTGAACAGATGAGGTATCACGACATATTGGCTGGCAAGTTTGACCGTGCTGGAGACCAAGCAGACAAGAAGATTGAGCAAAGTGGACAGAGGTTACAGCAGAATGCCGACCGAATTGCTGAGACGAAACGACACAACCAAGAGTCTGAGCAGAACTCTAGGGATGCCAACAACATCAGAGCTACCAAGGGTAGTGGCAAGGGCGGAAGTCGGAAGGGCGGTAAAGGTAAGACTGCCAAGGAAGACTATAGTAAAACCCTTGTTGACCTCAACAGCAAAGACCCGAATGGGGTTAAGCAGGTGACGAGAGGTCTGAAACGTTCAGGTGTGCCGAGAAGTGCCAAGACCATCGTGGAGTCTTATCGAAAGCAAAACGGCTCGCACAATGGGGGTAACAGCGGCAAGAAAAAAACGACTGGAGTTAAGTGGTAAGTTAATCATATAAAATCAATATATTATGGCAGAAAGACCATTATACACATTATACAAGAATCTGAAAGCACAGAACTTTGATGTGCCAGACGATTACGACAAGTTTGAGAGTGCCTTGACTAGGAACGGAAAGGGCGGTGCTGACAATCGCCATGCCATCTATGAGAACTTGAAGGCTCAGAACTTTGATGTTCCTGATACTTATGAGCGTTTCTATTCGGCTCTGTTCCATCCTGTAAGCAAGGATTCTTCAAGGGCGAATGGGGGGAGTGTGCCGATGAGTGCCGCTGACAAGGCAAGAATGGTGTCTAACATAAAAGCAATGGTGTCTAACACTATGCGTAAGAATAACAATGTAAGACAGAATATAAAAAATATAGTATCTAATCCTAAAAAGTTTTATCAGGTAGGTAATAAAATTCAACTAGGTTTCAAGAATCCTTTGCATAATAAAAATGTGAAGGAGGATAAGTTCGCTTATAATTCAACTACAAGAAAGACAGGTATTTACCGCACAACTGATGGTGAATCATTTGATAATTATTACGCTGCAAGTCAGTATCAGAATCAACTTGACCAACAGAACAATGCTTATCAGGAGGCCGTGAACGCTGGAGATATTCCATCTGTGTTTGATGTGCGAGACAAGAATGGCAACTATGACCTTCAAGAGAATATCGGGAAGGATGGCACTTATCTGACTGAGGAGGGTGCTCAGAATCAGCTAGACAAGAAACTGGCTGATGCCTACGCTAGAAAGAAGGAGATTGAGGAGGCCATCGCTGAGGATAACCATAAGAATGGAAATCCTCTGTTGTCGTATTCGGCTAGCTTGGGCGGTGGTAATGGTCGGGATGCAGCATCTAGCGACTATCGAAACAAGTTGGCTACATCGTTGGCTCTGGTTACTCAGCAGATTGGTGCGCTTGAAGCTGTGAAGCAATATCCAACTAGCAGTTGGGGCGAGGATGCCTGGAAGGCTCTGGACAATACGGCTTTCACGGCTAAGACTTGGGATTTCGGTTTGACTGACTTTGCTACGATGGGGCAGATGGAGAGAATCAAGACGAAGATGGATAATGGCATTCCTCTCTCTGGCTCGGATAAGATGCTCCTGAAAAGCAAGGTGGGGGCTGATGCCGCTGCCGCTCTTGAAGATGAGAAGATGGGTAATGTCTATCGCTGGACTAAGATAGCTGGACAGTCTCTTCCATTTATGGCTGACTTTTTCCTAACTGGTGGCTATGGAGGTATTACCAAAGGTCTCAGTCGTGGTGCGTTGAAGATTGCCGCAAAGCGTGGCATGGGTAAGGTGAGTGCTGCCATATTGAAGAACACTGGCATCGTGATGGGTGATGTAATCGGCTCGTATGCTATGGCTGGAACAGAGCAAGCGATGAAGACAGGTGCGGACATCATGCAACGACACATGGGTAATTTGTATCTGGATGAGAACGGAAACTATGCCTTCGGTACTTTCGATGAGAATGGCAACTTGCTGCATGAAGGTGGAGAGACGATTGGCAAGGCGCTCTATAAGGGTTTGACATCGGCTATGGTGGAGAACTACACGGAAAAGCTATTCGGGCATAACTATGGCATCAAGAAGGGTGCGCTCAACTTCATGGAGAAACATGGGATGGGTCGTGCCGCTGACTTCTTCAAGAACATCGGTCAGAGCGGTTGGTACACTGGCTCAAAGAAATGGATGGAGAAGTTTGGTATCAACGGCTTTGCCGAGGAGGTGATGGAAGAGGAGATTGGCATCCCTCTGCATGCCCTTCTGGATGGTGAAGGTAAGGTGAGCGACTTGCTTGACCCTAAGCAGCAACTTGACATTATCGGTGGTATGGCTATATCCGTTGGCTCTATGTATGCGATGGGCATTGGTACTAAACCTGTCAAGGGTGCATACAATCGTGCTCAGTACTATAGATTCAAGCATAAAGTGGACTTGGCTGATAGTGACGCACAGCAGTTGCTGGGCGATAACTGGGAGCAGTGGAAGGAGCAGATGGATAATGCCACTAACGATAAGATGGGCGGTGTGCTCTACAATATCTTGCAGCAGAGAGACAAGATGAGCAAGGAGCAGATTAACGCTGCCATCATGTATGGTGTGAACCTGATGAAGATGCGTGGCTATAATCTTACCAAAACTGCTGAAATGAATGCGAGGGAGATAACCAATGAGCCAACTACTCCTGAGGAAGAGAAGGAACAGCAGATAGATAATGCTTATTCTGAGGGGCATGAGGCGGAAGCTGAGGAAACTCATGAGATTCAGATAGACCAGGCGGACAAACAGAGAAGTCTGGCTGCACTGCTCGGTATCTCTGAACAGCAGTTGTCTGCCATGAGCAACGAGGAACTGGATGCACTGACAGGACAGAATGATAATCTAGATAGAGCTATCTATGAATATCAACTATCGAATGCCAAGTACCAAGGTGTGATGGACAATGCACAAGACCAAGTGGACTTGGCTGCTCAGAGGGCTGCATCCATGACTGATATGATAACTGACCAGACCAGAGGGACTGTAAGAAACGCTACAATCAAGGGAACGCAAGGAGCGAATGACTATGGTGTGTATATCATCAATGGTAATCTTGCCACTCATGACGATGGTGCTATCAATATATCGGGTAGTGACCAGATGATTATCTATTATGACCCGACAACTGGAAAGGTGGAACACGCTGACCCTAATCGTTTCGCTGCACTCGGTGACGAGAATCCTGCCGAGGACGTGAAGGCTCAGGCTGTAGCTGATGCCAAGGAGAAAGCCATCAAGGAAATATCTGGTATCATTGATGGTCGTGTTGACGTTGGCTCTCAGTTCATCGTTACTGGCTCTGATGGTGCTCAGCATACTTACGAGATTCTAGCTGACTATGGGGATGGCACTGCTGCTATCTCTATTGATGGCAACGTGGTGGAGAATCCATATTCAATCGAGGACTTGCAGAACTTGAAGGACTTGGAAGACCAGAAGAGACTGGAGGCTGCCAAGGCTGCAAGGGAACAGTTGGAAGCTGAACGTGGAGAAAAGAAAGCTGAACAGCAGAAACAAGAGGAGGAGAAACAAGAGCAACAGAATCAGGTTATTGCTGACCTCATTGATGATAATGGCAATGTGGTGTTGGCTGCTGTGGAGGGAAGTGAGGATGCAGACTCCTTCATCGTTGGTGAGTATAACAATAAGAAGACAGGTGTGAAGAAGTATAAGGTGGTAACACTGAATGCTGATGGCACTGTGTCTAAACCTCGCTTGGTGGATGCTTCTAAGGTGAGCATCATTGGTAAGATGTCGGCTGATGAGTACAAACAGACATTGAATGTTCCAGATTCCTCTGCTGTAGAGGATAAGAGTGGTGAGAATGAGACTGTCCCTGCTGATGTTGCTGGTGAGGAGGTCGCTCATTCTTCTGAGACTACGGAAGAAGCTGCTCCTGCTAACGAGACTACAGAGAATGACAACGAGGAATCTGCTGCTGAATCTCCTGCTATGACCTTGGAGGATGGTACAATCGTCCCGATGCTGGAGGATGGCAACCCTGACTTCTCTCAGTTAACCGCTGAACAGACTGCTGAGTTGTATGATGAGCAGTTTGGCGAGGATGCCGATGGTGTTATCAGTGGTTGGGTGTCTGATGCAAAGAAGGCTCTCGACAAGGCGAACGATATGAGTATCAAGGGTAAGAACTTTGTGGAACAGAAAGCTAGCAAGGAGGCAAAAGAAAAGGCTATCGCTGATGCCCAAGCGGCTTACGATTCCGCTGTAGCTATCCGTGATGCCTACAATGAGCGACAACTTGCCAAGGAAGAGAACACTCCTGAGGGCAGAAGAAACCTCATCGAAAAGGCAAGAAGAAAGTTCAACCGATTGAAGGGTGCTGTGAAGGATGATGCCGAGGCTACTCTACAGCTATACCAAGATACGGTTGGCTCTGTCCTTCATCGTCTGTATGATGGCACTGGAATTGATGTGACTGATGATGTGCCGCTGACTGCTGAGGAATATGTTGCTAGCAGTATCACACCTTATTCCCTCAACTATGAGGGCAACGAGAACTCGAAGGGTGTGAAGCAAGAGACTGGCTTGTCTAGAGAGGACTTCGCCAAGACTAGACTTCTCGCAAAGGATGGCAAGGGCACTACCATTGACAAGATGGTGGATAAACTCTGGAATGACAGACCTAGCAACTTGGATAGTCTCGACACTCAGGACATTCGTGCGGCTCTGCTTGACCTCATCATGAGTGGTAAGACTGCCACTGACTTCAAGACCTATGTACAGGATATGCGTATCAATGAGGCTGAGAAGATTCTTGAAGAGCAGAAACGTGCTGAGGACAATGCTAAGTTTGCAGAAGAGCAAAAGAATGCTGATGAAAATGAGAAAGTAAATGAGAAAGTAAATGAATCGGATGCCGAGGACAATGTAGCTGAGAGTGAATCTTATGAAGAGTCGCTGAAAAAGGCTTTGGAAAAGGTCGCTCCTTTTGCTAAGGCTTTGAAGCAGGCTGTTGAGAGTGGTGATAAGAAAGCTATCGAGAAAGCACAGCAGGAATTGACGGATGCTATGGTTAGCAATAACCTTGGTTTGGGTTACTTGTATTCTCAGTTGGCTCAGTATGGTTTAACCAAGAGAAAGGATGATTCATATAAGTTGAGTCGTGCCATAATGAAATCTCTAAAGGATGCCATCCAGACCGTAGAGAACAGCTTGGATTCTGCCATTCAAAACGCTGGGCTTGATGGTGTGCATATTGATTTCAATGAAGCTGGTGATGGTTGGATATATGCTGATAAAGGTAGTGAGTGGTACAATCGCTTGGAGGCTTTGGATAACAACTATAGATGGCTATCTCAGGATAATATCACGATTGATAATGTCTCGAAGATAGCTAACATTATCAAGTCTCAGATTGAGGAAGGCGAAAGATATAATGCCGATGCTGATACAGAAGATGAGACCGCTCCTGCCGAGGATAAGCAGTTCCCTAGCAAACTGAGAGAAGGCAAACAGGAGGGAACGACTGAGATACCAGAGGATGCCACTGACGAGAAACCTTTGGGCGAACAGAAGGCTGCTGATGAAGTTCCATTTTCAGCCAAGGATAACGGAAATCAAGAGACTACAGAGGAACGTGCTGCCAACGTGGAGAAGAATAAGGTGGAGGGTACTGACGTGGTGGATGCCATCATCGGCAAGAAGACACGCAAGGCTCTGGATAGAATCGCAAAGATGATGGGGGCTAAGATTCAGTATCAGTACACGGATAAACTGGGTAATGGATGGTATAATGCCGACACGAATACCATTTACCTGACCTTGGACTCTTCCATCACTGAGGGTGTGCAGTTTATCTTCGGTCACGAAATGACTCACGAAATCAAGACTAAGAACGCTGAGGCTTTCGAGGAGTTGGCTAAGTTGGTGAAGGGTAGTATTACTGACTTCGACAAGGCTGTGGATGATATGTGGAAGAGATATTCCAAGGCTGGATTGTCTGGCTATGACCGTGCTTATTATGAGGAGGAGGTTATAGCTGATGGTATCGGCTACATGATGCGTGACCTCAACTATGCACACACTCTCGCTATGAAGATGTCTCATCCTCTGCTTGCCAAGATTCATGAGATTATCAATCGTATCAGAATGGCATTCCATGGCACTGAGTACACTGAGACTGCAAAGAATATCATGCGCTCCATTGAGCAAGCGTATGTGAAGACTGCCAACGGTACGTTTGAGGATTCTACGACTGGCGAGGATGCAAGATATTCTCTTCGCCAAAAGCCAGAGCCTACCAAGAAGGGCATCGGGTATAAGGTGTTCGTCTTGAAGAATGGCAAGCTATATCCACCTATGGTGGCTAACCCGAATGGTGCTGAAACTCCTGTGGGTGTATGGCTCGATGCTGATGCCGCTCCTATTGCTGGAGAGAGTAAGACTGGAAGACCTCAGGTTAAGCAAGGTGGCAAGGGTACACAAGGTGGTAGTGGCAAGCTGGCTTATCGCCCAGGCTGGCATCTTGGTGTGATTCCTTATGCCTTGCAGTTCAATCGCAAGGATGCAGAGGGCAACAAGACTTTGTTCCCTGCCAACTTCGTCTTTGCCGAGGTGGAGTATGCCGCTGATGTTGACTACCAAGAGGAAGCTCGCCAAGAGGGTATCAATGCCAACGGCAAATATCAGCATTCTTTGGCTGGACTTAAACATCTGCCTACTGATGGATATTATATGTATCGTACCAATCCTAACCCAGAGACTGACCCTTGGGTGATAACTGGTGCGATGAAGGTGAATCGTATCTTGACCAGAGCAGAGCAAGCTGACTTGGTAAGAAAGGCTGGACGTGAGCCTCAGCAGATTCAGGAAGGTGACATCGTTACTGATGAGGTAGTGAACAGCATCAATCAGCAGATTGCTAATGCTCCTAAGTTCTCGTTGAAAGTATATCATGGTAGCGGTGCTGACTTCTCGGAGTTCGACTTCGACCACATGGGCGAGGGTGAAGGCTCACAGGTTTTTGGATGGGGTGGATATGTTACCTCTTCCAAGAAGATAGGCAAGGACTATGCAACGAGGATGGATAACGACCCTTCTAGGGCTAACTATCGCATTCAGCAGTCTAATGGCATAAGATTCAAAAAGAAATATCCTACTTTGGAATCGTTCCTAAAGGATGAGCAAATTGCTAAGAAGGATATATTCACAGAGCAAGAGAAGATAGACTATTACAACGAAAAGATAAAGATGGCTGAGCCATATCATAATCTCTATGAGGTTAATATCCCTGATGATAATGGTGAAAACTATCTGGATTGGGGTGAAAAACTTTCTGATGATGCAGCAACGAAGATATACGAAGGTCTATATGGCTTGAATGCCAAGACCCTTGATGATATGGCTGCAAGGGATGCTGTATTCAGAAGTCTGCTGTATGATAGTCTTAAGTACCCAGACAAGAATACAATGATTCCTTTGCTTGTCAAGACGAATAGTTTGACGAGAACGACTATGTTTGATTCGAGACCTATAGAGGACACCTTTAAGTCTGTGTACATTCGATTGGAAGACTGGATGGGTAGTCCGAAGGCTGCAAGCCAGTTCCTCTCTTCTATTGGATTCACAGGTATCAAGTACCCTGCTGGCACTATCCAAGGTGGTGCAGAAGAAGGTGATACGAACTATGTCATATTCAAGCCAGAGGATATGAAGATAGCGGAGCATACAAAGTTCTCCATCCGTACCTATCATGGCTCACAAGCTAGCTTTGACCACTTCGACCATTCCTTCATGGGTAGTGGCGAGGGGGCTCAGGCTTATGGCTGGGGTACTTATGTGAGCGAGGTGGAAGGCATCGCCAAGGCTTATGCCAAGCAGAATGCTAGGAGACATCAAATGCGCAATGATAAGAGTGTTCTTCAAGTTCGTTATCATAGCGAGGAGGCTCGTTTGAACATGTTTAAGAACAGTAGGGATGCAGTAAATGAATCTATCTCTTTGAGACAGAAGAATATTAAGAGAAAGTTAGAGATGATTTCTGATGAGGAGAATGATTTGCCAAGACTTATCAGTATCTATGGCGAGAAATCTGACATAGTTAATGATAGTAAGGAATTTATCTCTAAACTGAAAACAATAGTTGAAAATGGAAAGGAAGGTCTTGCCGAATATGAAAAGAGAAAGAAAGAGCTTGAACAGCAGATTGCTGAGAAAGAAAAAGTCCTAAAGGATTTGGAAGCTCAGATGAAAGCTACTCATACTATGCCCGAGCGCAACCTTTACACCGTTGAGATTCCTGACGATACTGGTGACAACTATATCGGATGGGATGAGCCAATGACCGATGAACAGGGCAGAAAGATATTTCATGCTTTGTATGCCCTTCCAAAGGAGCAGTTGGATAAAATGGCTAAGAGAGATAGACTGTTCCGTGATTTATTGTATACTATTCTCAATAATGTTGATGAAAACAAGGCTGTACCAACATTGGTGGAAAGCAAAACTCTGACACAAGATACTGCGTATGACAGCGTTCCTGACACAGGAGGCTCGGCATATAAACGACTCACAGATTGGTTTGGTAGTCAGAAAGAGGCTAGTTTGTTCTTGAAGGATGCTGGCTTTGATGGTGTGAAGGTTATCGCACAGCGTAACACTGGTGGCAATAAGGAGGGGAAGATGAACTATGTAATCTTTGACGAGAATGATGCCAAGATTACCAACCATACCAAGTTCTCATTGAAGAGTAAACCAGTTCGCTTTGAGGTTGGTAAATCTCTGAGCGAGGACGAGAAGAAGGAGGTGCTTTCTACATTGAAGGATGCCTACAAGGTGAATGGTGTGCCATACCATACCGAGGAGACGGCTAACGGCAAGGAGAAGAGAGTGTATGAGCCTACGGCTGATGATTACGTGGTGAGCGACATAACCAATCGCCCACTGAGATACTATATCACTCTTCCTGATGGTCGTGTGGCTCATCCTACTGAGGTCTATCCTAATATCTCTGACCATGAGGTGAAATCGTCTGTCGCAAAACAGGGCTTTGCTGATAGTGAAGCTGTGGAGATGGCTAACAAGGTTATCTCCAAGATTTACGATGCAAAGGTGGATGCAAAGAAGGCTCTGGCTATCCTGAATGCTATGCAAGAGCTTCCACATGATACACGTGATGTGGGCTATGGTATGAATAATGCTCAGTCCTACAACTACAAGACTGGTATCTTTACATCTGATGCAGCGCAAGCCATCGACTATGTGGTGAGACGAATGAGAAGAAAGGAAGAGGTGTCGGACGATGTTGTAAAGGCTGTGAAGAAGGCTGTGGCTGACAACTTCGGCATGGTTGACAATCTCATTGATGGTATGAGTGAAACCAAGGTAGGTAGTGCTGACACTACTGATTCAAAGTTCTCATTGAGAATGCCGAAACCGTTGCTGACCGTGGATGGGAAACCTGCTGTGGTGAAGGAGGATGATGGCTCTGTGGAACTGAACTATGCTACTTGGCAGAAGGAGAAGGAACAGGTGAGGGATGCACTGACCATTGACGCTGGTCTTGACGAGGACGAGGCGGATGCCATCCTTGCCAACGCTGATACCATTGCCGAGGGCATGAAGGACTTGATGAAGAAGTACCCTAGATTCCGTGACTTCCAATACCAAGAGGCTGGCAACAGAGATATTATCCGTGATAATGGTGACTACCTTAGCTGGGATTACAGTTTCAACTGCATCAAGAAGGATGCCATGAACGCTGTGATGGACAAACTTGTGAGCATGGGAAAGAGCGGACATCTGGGTGTGACCCAAGTGGAGGCTATCAAGAGAATATTGCAAAAGCACAAGTTCTTGACTCCTTGCGTGATGTGCTATGTGGAGGGTAAGAGAAAAGTCTTGAAGCAGAGCAAGATGGATGAGCAGAAATGGAACGCTGTGCGTGAGGCGGCTGGACTTGACAACAAGTTGATGGGTGAGCCTACTGAGTTGACCAAGGAGCAAGAAAAGGTCTTGACAGAACTATCGAATGGTGAGGGCTTGGAGCGTGTAAAGGGATATACTAGCGAAAAGAAAGAAGATGGTATTACTGCCGATACGGTGAAAAAGATTTCTTCGCTTATGTTGAAGAGCAACATCTTGCGTGGTAACATGAACTATGAGTGGATGATGTCTCCTAGTGCCTTCACGAAAATGTATGACATGTTTGGCAATACAAAACTCATGGATTATCTTACCGTTGGTCAGTATCGTGGAAAGCAGTTGTTGGAAGCTGTGCCATTCTCCATCAATGGCATACCAAGAGACATCTATCTTAAGATGTATAGCCAAGTGGAGTTGAAGGAGCGTGGCGGTCTCAGACAGTTCTCCTACGAGGATGCCAGAGCGATGATGTTCTTTGACTATTATACACAGTTCCTATTGATGCAAGGAGCTAGAGCACCTGAGCATCTATACACCAAGCGTCCTTTCATGCCAGAAATGTTTGGCAAGACAGGGGCGATGATTAACCAATCACTCATCGTTGATGTGTGGAAGGGTGACGAGTGGCACAGGAATGCGCTCGGACTGAATGACGCAGAGTATGACCAATGGTTGAGGGACAACGCTGGATTCATTCCAAGGGGTGCGCTTTCCAAGGACAATGCCGATTATGAGGAGGGGAGCACGGAACTCGTTCCTGCTTGGAGTGTGGAGAGTTTCCCACTTGACGAGGCGATGAAGAATGTCCACAACAAGGACTTCAAGGGCAACGTGGGCAATACCGTGGTCGCTCCTTCGCATAGGTTTATTCAGTGGGCATTGGATAACCCAGACATACACATGATTCTTGCATACCATGCTACTGGTGGCTCGCCAATTATGAAGTCTCTCAGTGGCTATAGCTTGGCTACAGCTATGGATAAGGGTTATCATACACTTGGCAAGGATGGCAAGGCTATCAAGGACTTGGAGGTGAAAGAAATCGGATTGGAGATTAGTGGCGGTGCTTTGCAGTGGAACAGATTGCTGAGACGAAACGGCTATGATGCCAAGAAGGCGGCACAGGTGTATCTCGACTACTGCAAGGAGAATGGGCTTACACCTATGTTCAACTATGAGGGTGTGGTTGACCATCCAAACTACTACAAGATGCTGACCGACTTCCGTGTGTATGACGAGGATGGCAAGAGCATCAGACAAAAGGCGGTGAAGGCTGTCTTGCCTGAGAACTGGAAGGAGATTCTGAACAAGTACTTGGAGCAGGAGCAGACCTCATCAAACAAGGTGTCGGGTATCACTCTGGATGCCGATGTGATGAAGGAGATTGAAGCTGCTACCAAGTTTGGCTCTATCGAGGCTGACGAGCGTAATGGTGTTGTGAGTCTCTTGCAAAAAATCTATGGAAAGAATAATGTGGAGGTGCTTTCTCAGAAGGACTTCGACAATTCGCTTGATAGTGATACCGAGGAAGGTCGTGCCCAGATGATAAGAGACAATGGTGGTATGGTGTATGGCTATGCCAAGGGCGAGAAGATTGTGCTGAACGAGTATGTGTTCAATGCCAATACTCCTCTGCATGAGCATACACATATCTATATGAAGGTGCTTTCCACATTCAACCCTAAGTTGTACGAGAGGGGTATGGAGCTTTGGAAAGATACTCCTCAGTGGAACGAGGCGAAGGCTGACATTGAGCAACTTGGCGAAGAGCCTACGGACGAGCGTGTGTTCTCTGAGTGTATGGCTCAGTTCACTGGTTCTGAGAACGAGAAAATCATAGCCGAGGTGACTGGTGTGACTGACAAGAACTGGATGAGGAAGGCTGTGGAATGGTTGAAGGAAATGTGGGAAGGTGTGAAGTCTGCATTCAAGCGTTGGACTAAGAACGACTTGGATGCCCTGACCGCAGAGCAGTTCGCACACATGCCACTCCGTTCCTTCTATGACGAGACAGAGCGCAAGGAGTATGTGAATAAGGTGAAGGACTTGGAAAAGGCTGGAGGCTTTGACAATGGTGTGCGCTATTCATTGAAGGATGATGAGCGCAAGCAAGCACAACTCGACATCGTGCTACGTACCAATCCTATGCTTGATGATTACCACACAGGCATTCGCAAGGTGGAGGACATCAAGACTTTTGCTGAGGCTGTGAAGGAAGGTCAGGAAGAGGCTGAGAAAGGTGGTTGGGATGAGTGGTCGACTTATCCTGATGAGACCAATGACCTCTTGCAAGATGCCTTGGGTAGCGGTTATATTACCATCTATAGCAGCAAGCCTATTGTGAATGGCAACTTCGTTACTCCTTCTCGTATGCAAGCGGAAGACTATGCTGGTGGCGAGGAAGTCTATGAGAAGACTGTGCCCGTCACTGATGTGGCTTGGATAAACGTAGATGAAGGTCAGTATGCTAGGGTAGAGGATGGGGTGCTGTTCTCCTTGAAGTCTCTAGAGAACAAGCCTGAGGGATGGAAGCAAGCCAACAAGAAGGCTATCCATATCGCTGAGACTATCGAGAGAGACCCTAAGTTCTCGTTGAAGAAACTGGATGGTACGCTGATTAAGTCTGGCACTTACTTCTCGGGCGGTGGTCTTGTTGAGGAAGGCTTGAAGGGTATCATCGACCCAGTGGTGGCTGTGGAGTATGACGAGAAGATTAGCGGTGTGTATCGCAATAACTTCGGACAACATATTGTCACTGCCGATGTGAGGGACGTTGACCCTAAGGAGTTGGTGAAGAGCATTGATGGCGAGGTGGAGTTCTTCCACGCTAGCCCTGTATGCAAGAACTTCTCCCAGGCGAAGATGAACCACGAGGAGGTGGAACTTGACAAGGAGACGGCACAGAGTACTGCCGACTTCATCAATCAGGTAAAACCAAAGGTGGTGACTATCGAGAACGTTAAGGGCTACCGTGATTCCGAGGCGATGAAGACTATCACTGATGCACTGGATAAGAACGGCTACAAGTGGGACGCAGATGTGTATAACGCTGCCGACTATGGTGGCTACACCAATCGTGAGCGACTTATCGTTAGGGCAGTACGAGAAGGTGAGCTTCCTGAAAAGCCTAGGAAGATGGCTCGCAAGAATGGGTGGTATGAGGCTGTGGAGGACATCATGCCTACGCTGACCGAGAAGAAGAATGGTGTCGCTCCTTGGATGGACGTGAGATTGAAGGCTGACGGCATCGACTGGAGAAACATTGACAAGCCGCTTTATGTGATGGGCAGTGCCTATGCCAACGGCAAGATTCCTCATGCTTTCGGTGATGAGCTTCTGCCTACGCTGAGAACCAAGAGTGGTGATGTGATTGTGATGCCTGATGGCAAGGTGTATCGTGCATCGGGTAGAGTGCTGGCTAGAGTGAGCGGTGTGAGCGATGATTACAAGATGCCTTACTCAGAGGCTCTGAGCCATACCATCATCGGGAATGGCATCCCTACTCAGTTGACAGAGCATGTTATCGCTCCTCTTCTTCAAGTAACATTGAAACCAACCTCACCTGAGGAAGGTGGCAACACCAAGTTCTCGCTGAAACAGCAGAAGGAGAAGATTGTGGAGGATGCGAAGAAGAATGGAAACTATATGCTTGCTCCTAATGGCAAGAAGACTAGACTGGATGCAGAGCAGTGGGTGAATGTGCGTACCAACAACTTCAAGAAGTGGTTCGGTGACTGGGAGATTGACCCAGAGAATGCTTCGAAGGTGGTGGACGAGAATGGAGAACCTATGGTGGTTTACCATGGCAGAAGTACTGACTTCAATACCTTTGAGAAAAAGGAAGGTGTGCGCTTCGTGATGGGGCTTGAAGACAAGGTGAAGGCTGAGGGATTCTTCTTTAGTCCTGACAAGGGATTGGCTGAGGAGTTTGCTGGCAATGCGGCTAGACATCGTGGCGGTAAGGCGAATGTCGTGCCTTGCTTCTTGAATATCAGAAAGCCTTTGGATTTGGTTTCCGAGGGCTATGATAATAAATATGAGGACGTAACAGGTTGGTCTTGGGTGGTCGGAATGGATAGCCAAGACAACTTGTGGGAAATCATGGATGAGGAAGGTATGGCTGATAAGATGAAGGCTAAGGGTTATGATGGTGCTATCTTTGTGGAAGAGGTGGACGATAACTATGAGCCTACCAAGATTTCTTATTGTGCGCTGGATGCCAATCAGATTAAGTCTGCCGATAATAACAATGGCGAGTATTCATCTGATAACAACGATATTCGATTCTCACTCCGTGTTGACCAGTATCAGCACGACTTGGCGCAGTGGAAGAAGGACAACGGACTGAGCAAGGATGCTGAGAGACCTTCCATCCCAGTGCGTGAACAGAACGAGAATGCTGCCGACTTCCTGAAGAGGGTGAAGGAGTATCGCAGACAGATGGCTCTGTGGAAGACTGCTCCTCAGTATGAGCAGCATCTGTTGAGCGATGATACGGCACAGGGACAGTTCAACTTGGAGTTGCAGCGTAGCACTGTGTTGGCTCGTATCGCCCTGCAAGATTCTATGTTGGCTATCCGAAAGGCTCAGGAGGCTATTATGAAAGAGGTAGGTGTGGACAGATTGAACATAGCTGAGGATGCCTACACTGCCGAGAATCGTAGCCACGGCAAGGGCAAGAATGAGTTTGAGGAATACAATGACGAGTTCTTGCAGCCACTGAGAAGGGCTTACAACCAGATGATGAAGAACCTTGGCAAGAGCTATGACAATGTGAAGGTATATATGATTGCCAAGCACGGCTTGGAGCGCAATGCCCATATCGCCTTCAAGTATGCTCTGGAGAACGACTATGAGGATGCAGCACAAAGAACCGCTGCATACAAGGCTTATAAGTCGGATATGAATAGGCTGACGAATGATGCCGACTTCGAGAGTGGGAAGATAAACTTCAACACTTGGAGAATACAAGACAATGGCATCCGCAGCAAGTATGCGCCTAGCTATCTGGACTACAGATATGATAAGCTAGGTATTACACAGGACTATTCGGGCTTGTCGGCTCTATTCGATGGCTCTGACTTCGAGGAAGCTGCCGCTGACCTAGTGAAGGACGTGGAGGATAAGTATGGTATGGATGCACAGGCACTTTGGGATGCTACGAATGCGGCTACCAAGAAGATATTGAGAGATAGCCACAAGGCTGGAATGATGAGCGATGAGGTATATGACTTCGTGAGAGGTATGTACAGCCATTATATTCCGTTGAGAGGTTGGGGCGATACCAACGCTGACCAAGTATGGAACTACATGGGCGGTGGCAAGGGTGCGTTCAACCAGACCTTGAAGGAGGCCAAGGGTCGTGGCTCTCTTGCCGATGACCCTATCGCCTACATCGAGAACATGGCTGAGAGCGGAATCCTCATCAACAACAAGAACTGGGTGAAGCAGCACCTTCTGCTCTTGGCTCAGAACCATCCTACCTCTCTGCTGAACGTGAGCAAGGCTTGGTATGTGAAGAGCGTGGATGCCAACGGAAACGAGGAATGGATTCCTGCTAGCCCGAACATCACTGCCAACATGACTAGCAGACAGGTGGAGGCTGAGTTGGAGGCATTCCAGAAGAAGATGGAGGCGATGGAGCAGAATGGCGATGCCACACAGAAACGTGAGCACTTGGAGATAAGCTATCCTCAGACCAACAGCGAGGAGAGGGAGCATGAAGTGAGAGTGATGAAGGGTGGCGAGGAATATGTTATCTATGTGAATGGTGACCCTCAGCTAGCCCAGGCGATGAACAATACCAGAGCGCAAAGGGTAAGACAAGGATTGGAGAACAGTATATCGCAGAGGGCTTTGGCTTGGCTCGGTAGAAAGATGGCTGCTGCTTATACCTCTTTGAGTCCACTCTTCATCCCTTCCAACTTCTTCCGTGATACCACAATGACACTGGCAAGCACAGCGATTCGTGAGGATGCAAGGTACAACTATCTGCTGAGAAAGAATATGCTGACCCATTGGAATACGCTGCCATTGGTAGTGAGCTACCAGAATGGAACGCTGAGAGAGAAGGTGAGAACTGGCAAGGCTAGCAAGACGGAACAGATGTTCTATGACTTCATGATGAATGGTGGCGAGACTGGCTTTGTGTCTTCGCTTGATGTGGAGGACTTGAAGAAGAAATTTAAGAACGACTTGAAGGATATGAACCGAATGGCGGTGAACCCGAAGAAGGTGGGACATATCATCATGGACAGCATCGAGACCCTGAACAGGGCGATTGAGGATAGCAATAGATTCATGGTGTATATGACTTCCATACAATATGGCAGAAGTATTGACGAGGCTGTGAACGATGCCAAGGACGTGACTTTGAACTTCAATAGAAAGGGTACAGGTGAGCATGGATGGCAGACCTTCAGAAACCTCTATCTCTTCATCAACCCTGCAATCCAGAGTTTGCAGACTCTCGGGGCTTTGGCGAAGCATCATCCATTCAAGTTTACGGCTGTGACTACGGCTTGGCTGACGAGTGGCTTGCTTATGCCGATGGTGAACAACATGTTGATGAGTATGTTTGGTGGCGATGATGATAAGGATAAGTACTGGAGCTTCACCAAGTGGGACAGACGAAACAACTTTATTATGTGGGTGCCTGGAACACATGACTTCGTGAAGATTCCGTTGGCTCAGGAGTTCCGTGGATTCTATGCTGTGGGCGATATGATAGCATCGAAGCTGTGGGGCGGTGAGAAAGCGGAGGAAAGCTGGGAAGACTATGGCTGGGACTTGATGGGGCAAGTGGTGGATATGCTGCCACTAGACCCTACGGGGTATGACGGAAATATCGCAGTCAGCTTGATGCCGAACCCTATCAGACCGATGTTTGAACTTGCCTTCAACGTGGACTTTACTGGCAAGCCGCTCTTCAAGGATAGCGAGTACAATAAGTATGACCCTAACTTCACCAAGGCTTATGTCGGCACTCCTGACTGGCTTGTGAGAATATCAAGGATGGTTAACTCCATCGGAAACGACTATCCAGACATTCAGCAGAATGCCATTGACAAGATTGGTGACCCAAGGTATAATCTGAACAACCCTGCTGTGGTTGACCATGTATTGAGCAGCTATCTTGGTGGTGCTTATACGATGGGTAGCCAGATACTGGGTGTGGCAACCAAGATGCTGAATGGTGACGAGGTGAAGATGGCTGACGTGCCAGTAGCTAGCAAGTTTGTGGGCAATCCTGATGATAGACCAGCTAGCAAGAAACAAGGCGATGAGTTCTGGACGATGAAGGAACGACACGACCGTGCAGCCAATACATTGAGCAAGCTAAAGAAGTTGGCAAAGGTGGATGGTGATTACTCAACCCTTGATGTGTTCTTCGACTCAGACGAGTACAAGCAGTACAAACTGGATGATGCCAAGGTGAAGAAGTATGAGGAAGAGAAGAAGAAGGAACGTGCCGAGGAGAGTGGGGATGAGTATAAGGCTCACAAGACCACTGCCGAGGACATCTACAAGGCTCACGCTACACCTAAGGATGATTTCGAGGACTTGAAGATGTCGCAGATTTATCCGAAGGTGAACGGTATCAAGAAGTCTTGGGAGGGCTTGCTGGATATGGTGAGCAGCCAAGCTGATTCCTTCTACAACGAGAATGCTGATGCCATACAGGCGGCTGACGAGGTGGCTGATATTCGTGAGCAAATAAACGACATCAAGAAGGAGTTCTTGTCGGAAGATGGCAAGGATGCTTGGAATGCCGAGGACATGAAGGAGATTCGCCAACTGAGGAAGGAGGCTCTGAGCATATTGGAGAAGGTAAACAAGGTAATTGTTGCCAAGCAGAAGGCGAAGACAGAGAAAGAGAAGTGATAGATGATAACCAGTAGGTTACTACTGTAACGCATAAAATTCCCCGAAAAATGCGCATAATTTCGGGGAATTTTTGTGTTTTTGGGTAAGGTGTTATTTTGGTGTCTTCTAGCATAAATGGGATAGAAGAGGGTGTTTCATTGGTGGAATGAAACTGTTTTTCAGTATTTTTCAGCCCTCTTTTTGCTGATTTTTGAAGGAATGAAACTATTTTTTGTAGGAATGAAACACATGGGGCTCGGAATTTTTCGTAACTTTGCAGCATCGTCTTCTTCCATCTTGTGAAGTAGGGGTGAGATAATCAACATAGTATAACTCAAAAAGAAAAGGAGATTTTTATGAGAAATTCAGACGAGGACGGTAACGTCCAAAAGAGTAGTATGCCTACGCAGGGCGAGAGAAACATCTGGAAGTTTTATGAGTGGGCGGTGGTCTTAGCTCCCATCGCATTGATGCTGACGCATTGGTACATATTCTATGTGTTCAGCCAGAACACGCATGAGGTGCTGAGTTATCCCGATGCCAACGAGATTTGCATCGCTTGGATATACTCGGCTCTGTTTCTTTACATGCCGCTGATGATTCTGCCAGCGAGTTATTTCTTTAGATGGTGCAATCTGTTCCGCATTCCGTTCGTTTACTTCCTCTTCATCAATGTGGAGCGATGGTATTATGGTTCGTGGTTCTGCACTAATGAGATGATTGACACGCATTATATTCTTATATACTGCATCATCGTGGTGTATGTCTTCGAGTTGACGGAGATTGCGCTGAGAAACTATAAGCGTATCTTTGGATTCTTCAAGCGAGTGTATGGCTTCTTGAAGAAATGGGTGATAAATATATTCGGGAAGACTCCTGAGGAGAAGGAGGAGGAAGACAAGATGTTTGACGAGGTTTGCAAGTGGTTTGAGGAAGACAGGAAGAATGGCAAATTCAGATGCTGCAAAAGCTACAAGAATGATGAGGAGGGTGAGATATGCTGAATGCCAAGGAGAAATTTATCAGCGACTCCTTCGATGTGTTCAAGGACTTGCTGGAGAACCATGGGTGTACGAAAGCGGATATCAATCGCTACTACGAAATCACCAAGTATGAAATGGAGCATTATGGGGTGTGTGCTGGTAAGAAGCAATGGCTCACCAAGGATGAGGCTAGCGACATGATGGGCATCAGTACTTCTACCTTTGACAGAATCGTGTTGAATGGTGGGCTGCCGAGAGGGAAGAAGGTGGCTGGCAAGAAAAACCTACTATGGAAGGTGAAGGACATCGAGGACTGCCAGAAGATGATGGCGCTGAAAGGAGGGAGATAGTACTATATTATAATTAAGGTGTGGCTCTGATTTGGGCTGCACCTTATTTATATTAGTGTTAAAATCGAAAATTTGTGAGGCTGGATGCAAAGTTTTTATTACTTTTGCGACTGATTATTAACTTATAAACTTAAAGGTATGGAATATGTATTATTAATATTTGTATTATTAGTGCTTGGTGGCTCAATATGTTTTGCAGTTAGCCATCAATCTTACAGTGGTGGAGTTGCTCCTTCCGTTAGAAGAGGAAACATAACGCTCGGAAATAACAGGGGCTTTGTAAGTCCTATGGAGATAGGTATGTTTGGCGAAGAAGCTGCTTATGCTGCTATTGATGTAAGTAAACTAGATGTGAAGTCTTTTGGAAGAAGAAGAGGAGCATTTGGCAAATGGGGATATTGTGTGACCAATCCAGTCTGCATTAATGGTATGGATAAGAACTTGCAGCGATATATCTCTCATCTATTCTATGAAAATTGCCGAGTTGAAAGCTATGACACGGAAGAGGTGTATAGTGTATCTCTGTTTGACAAGCCAGTTTATAAGATTTCACTTTTGATGAAAGGTAGCCATGAGGTAGTGAGCCTTTATTTTATAGATAGCACGTATGAGAATCATGAGATTTTTCCTGATGGATTCTCTGACTATGCTGTTTACTTAAAGAAACAGAAAACGGAGGAGGAACGAAAGATGGCTACTGATAGGAGAGTGAATGATGTTAGATTTAGCTTGAAGAATAATAATTTCTATCAGGATAGCCCTTCCCCTATCTATGTTCAAAAACGTGGAGGGGTTCGAGTAAGTTTGAGAGATGAAGAGCATCGGTATGATAAGCAATGTTCTTTGGAACTCTATGAAAAGATTAAGAAAGGAACGGCTGAAATTAAAAGTATATGGAAGAAATAACGAATGATATAGTGTTACGTTGCTTGTTATCGAATTGCAAGGTTCATACTGTCAAGCAACGCAAGATGTTTTCTTTGCTGTCAAAGAAGGTTCTTTATGGAAATGATATTGCTTATAATGCCGAACGGTATTGCATAAAACAAGGCTGGATGGAAGACAAACTTATTGGTGAACCAATGATAGAGGAGGTAAGAACTATCATCGTGAACTTGTAACCAATCTGGACGGAATGAGCCAGATACCTATTTTGTGGAAAACTTCAAAGGTTAGACCATGGAATATATGGAAACCTCGGATAAAGTTAGTTGCACCATGGTTGATAAGTCTGGCTGCTATAATTAACTTCAAGATGTTGGCTACATGGACAATAGCTATTATTAAAGCGTTCTTTGAGGGATTTTTAGAGGTGCTAAGATATTGATTTTTTACCTTATGTGGATAGATTCTGCAAAAGATGTATGTACGAATCTGATGTAATCAAGTTAACAAAAGGTGACAACAAGATGTCTCATACGAAATCGTTGGGGCTGTAAGAAGTAAATGTAAAGATGGTGCTCCTAAGTGGAACACCTCTTAGTTATTCCTCTGTTTGAGTGTTACTCAAACCTCGGCTCCTCATACACCAAGCCATGCTCATCAACGTAAGCCTTGGCTTCTGAATT
>ERZ808259.341-NODE-341-length-22956-cov-54.135715_pt1 | contig 22956 bp, 14 predicted proteins | sample MGYA00521279_ERZ808259 | MGnify/ENA primary metagenome ERZ808259 (study PRJEB31516, sample SAMN03275586) | gut metagenome | biome: mammalia-associated habitat; material: feces | host: Papio cynocephalus | place: Kenya | collected 2012-07-27 ... | reverse complement strand
AGGCAATAAAGCACTTTTTTACTCATAAAAAGCATTTTTTCAACATAGTTCGTACTAATCACATAGACCTGACAGCAAGAGGTAGTATAGATGTACAGTAGGGGCTACGATAAACATTATTAATAGTTTGTAGTGATGGCGGAAGTAAGAAATGTTTATAAAATTGACGATTTTATTTGCGAATATAAAAGATAAGGTGTAATTTTGCGGTGTCAATGACAATTGAATACAATGTTATGAAAACAGATTTTATTGAAAAACTGCGAAGCAGTAAAACATTTCCTTCAGCCAAAGAGGCTCTTAGTTGGGCTAATGCGTGCGAAACATTATCTCGTGATATTTATACAGACAATACCCGTTTTGTGTATGAACTATTGCAAAACGCAGATGATGCAAGTAGCAAACTTGGAGTCTTAAATTTTAGAGTTGATTTTATCGAGGATTACTTGGTGGTTTCACATTGCGGGAAGCCTTTTACGGAGGATGATATAGAGTCTATTTGTAGCATTGGTGATGGAACAAAAGCATCTGACTCAGAGCAAACCGGTTTCAAAGGTATCGGTTTTAAGTCTGTTTTTGCGCATTCAGATAGTGTGATCATCAAGAGTGGGGAGTATTGCTTCAAGTTTGACAAAAAAGAAAGCGCAATTTGGAATCCTCATTGGGGAAATCGTGCAGATTGGGAGAAAATGCGTATTAGTAAAGGCAAGGACCCGCATATAAAGATGCCATGGCAGGTTATTCCTATCAATGCAGAAGTGCCACATTGTGTTGCTAAGTTGAATTTTATCGAAAAATATAGCGTCTCGACTATCATAAAGTGCCGTAATATCTCTATATTCAAAACGGCAATAGAAGAACTTTTTTCAGCAACGCAGATTATTCTCTTTCTCCGTAGTAAGCAAATAACTATCAATATCAATGGCGATAGTCCATTAAGCATTACAAAAACACTAGATGATGGGGTAACGAAAATCTCAAAAAATGGAGAGGTGGTTAGTAGGTGGTTGATGCATACCACCCAACCTTTTGAAGTGCCTCAATCCATTCGTGAGAAAATGACAGAAGATTCCGATCATTATCCGGAGAAACTTCGTGAAGCAAGAAAAGCATCTATTTCATTTGCAATCGCAATTGATAAGGACGGAAAGATTGATAAGATTGATTCAACTCAAAATAATATATTTGCGTTTTTGCCGACTTCTGTTAGTAGTTATAAGTTTCCCTTTATTGTCAATGCCAATTTTATAACAGATGCCGGACGACAAAATCTCCACAAGGATTATATTTGGAATCAGTGGTTATTTGAAGAGATGCCCCAACATTATATGTTGTGGATAGCCGAAATTGCAAAGGACGGAAAATATGGTTTGGATTTTCTTAAGGTTGTGTCAAAAAAAGCGGGGGGATATGATATATTAAGTGAATGTTATAACAAAGGGATGAAAGCAGCATTGGAAAGTATTGCTTTTCTTCCCCAAGGTTCTCGGTTATTAAAAACGAGCGAAGCACTCTTTGATGAGACAGGACTTTTTGAATGCTTGGACTCTGATATGCTAATTTCATATTTGGAGACTGATGGTAATCATTATGCAAGTAAAAATATACTTTCAAATTCATATGCAGAATATGTATCCTATCTGAAATCATTGTCTGTTTATGTGTTTGAAAAAGAACAACTGGTTGAGTTTCTTAAGAGTTCTACTTTTCAGAATAAACATATAGTGTTGGAGAATAGCAAGTTAATAGAGTTCTTGTCAGTACGATACCCGGTTGTTTCCGATAGAGAAGAAACTAATGATATTTCTTGGTTGCGAAACTTGCCATTTATATATAGCGAGCATAATGTTTTGCAATGTCCTACACAGTTGTGCTTTCCAGATGTTCAATATGTTTCAGAAATGGATAATAGTTATGATACTATTTCGGATGTTGTATATCACGCTTTGGCTCAAAATAGTATAAGTTGGCTAAAGGCAATCGGTGTTTCCGAGCCATCTGATACAAGTATCATTGATACAGGTAAATTGTTTGAGGATGATTTTATTACTGAAAAAAACGTCATTTCTATCACAAAATACCTATTTAGGTTACATAAGGAGGCAAAACTAAATTCTTCAGAATATTCTGATTTGAGAGATTTAAAGGTTCTTACGCAATGCGGTTCCTTAAGGAGGGCAGGTGATATATACTTGTCTAATGCTTATATTCCGAAAATACAATTAGAGGGTAAAATATCAGCAGATTTTTTTGTTTCCAGCCAATATGTAGAAAACGAAGGAACATATAGTGAATGGAAAGTTTTTTGGGAGAAGATTGGGGTTGCATCTAGTTTATCGTGTAGAGGTTTTGTTATTTCGCTTGAGAACGGGAAAGATAGTTTTGATAGTTCTCAAGTATTTCATCAGTTCGTTAACGATTTATTTGAGACCTCAAAAAAATTCGCTTGGGAGCCGAATGTCGGTTGGTCTGATCGTGGTGGTTACTATTTAGATCCTTCAGAGGCATGTTTTTCAGGGATACCATACCTTAATTTAGCAGTAGACTATGAATTTGCCAAAGTATTTTGGCATAGTGTGATTGAATCCATTTCTATAGAAAAGATTCTGCAAGGAGGTTCTGCTGTAATAGGTTATACAGGATTTATTCGGCGCAGTTTAAGTAGTGGTAACTTAAAATCCAAGGGATTTAATCCTAATTATGTACAATGGTGCATTGCTAATTATCCAATAATACCAACCACAGATGGAACATGCCATATAGCAAAAGAGGTGTATAGTAATTCCATTCCAAATGTGGAAGAATTATGTGGTAGTTATTTACCGATTATCGTAAATCCAGAACCTATAGATACAGATTGGGAAAATTTCCTTGGCTTGAAAACTAAGATTGGAGTCAATGACTTATTGAGTGTATTATCAGCAATATCAAATTCTAATACTATTGATTCAATAGAGAAAAGTAGAATAATCTCCATATACAAAGAATTAGTCAGGTTATTACCAAGTTTATCTATCTCGGAGAAAGATGAATTGAAGATATGGAGAAAGGACAATCGCCTATTAGCCAAAGATGGCTTGTTTTATAGTCCCTCCGATCTTTCAATCGTCTTAGTTGATGGGTTTGCAAGCAATAAATTCGCATATATCGGACAGGATGCCCCTACGGATGAACTTGTGAAGTTGATGAAATTGTTTGGCGTTAAAGTGATTGATTATGTTACGCCAACTTTCTCAGGAACTCCCACTACCTCAGAAGTTTTTATGCAACGTCTTAGGGAAATATCTCCTTTGATTGCATGTATAAAAGGGGATAATAATGATTCTGATGTTAATAAGGCGGTAGATAAATTATCTATCTATGAAGTGGAGGGCATAACTCTTTCGTATGGTGATGATAACAATCAAATTGAAAAGACTGTATATTATGATAACAAAGAGAATGCAATTTACTATAAAGGCGATTGGAAATCTGCACGTGTATTGGATGGAATAGAAGAACCATTGGGAAAGGCTTTGCATCTAAATAAGAGCAATGCACACATGTTAGGTATTTTATTAACCTCTACTACAGATGAGTGTGTTGACTATTTAAGAGAATATGGCATAGAAGTACCTGAAAGTGTAGCCGCGAAACTTTCAGAAAATGAAGAAGTCTCGCACTGTAAAGTAACGCAGGAAGATGGTGGCACGATTGACATTTCTTTGGAAGACACTATTTATGGCGGTCTTTCGAGAAAAGAAATGGGGGATTATTTGAAATCTGCGAAAGAGATGGTTCGGGCAGAATTAGAGTCTCAACAATATGATTTTACTCATGCCGAAGGACTTGATGCATCCACATTTGGAAATATCTATGGAGTTCGGGATCCTGAAGGAAATTTATGCCCGATAGTTGTTCATAGTTATCAGAATAACTCACGCGAGTTCTCTCTTACCGCAATGGATTGGGAACAATTGGCAAAGAGAAATTCTATGTTATGGATTGTAACAAATGATGGGGCAAAATGCGTTACATTCTATCAGTTAATGGCAAATAGAGGACGAATTAGTCTTTCTTTCAATGTGGATAACTTTGAGCATCAAGAAAGGATAATTGCTTTTGCGGAGATATTAAGATATTTCAAGGGGCTGCATTTCGACTTGGGCTCTTTACGTGATTCGTTCTCTAATATGGCTGTACGCTTTAACCAACCGGAAAAAGCACTTGCGGAAAAATTAGGTTCGGACGATTTGGATACTTTATTTTAGTATGCAGTTTGATAGGCAAACACATTGGCAGTTTTTGAATGATGAACTGCGAGCAGAAGTGGAAGAATTTAAGAAGACGTTTGAAGCAAAAGCCACGTCACTCTTAAACAATTCGGAGGAAATGTTCGTCGGACAATTTATGTCATTCAAAAATGGAGAAATGATTGTGCGTTTCCCCAATACTCGTGCTATTCCTCGTAAGGGCGATTTCTTATATTGTATATTATTGCCAAAGGAACTGCGCAATTTCCATAATTGGGGGAATCGGACGTATGAAGATTTATACAATAGTCGTTATAAAGCGACAGAATGTTCTGTCATTTGGCAAGCCCCTTGCGAGGATCCTCGCTTAACATTGGTTGGTTTTCATCGTGTGGATGTGGAATTCCAATCTATGATAGAAGCAGAACAGGGGATTGTCCTTGTATTTGCTCCTCAAATGCCCCCTACTGCATATATTGTAAATCTTCAGAAAATAGTAACTGATACTAATGATATCGGTATTTCAAAGGTATTAGATGTTGATTACAAACCTAATAATTGGAAACCTGTGTTGATAAAAGATGCAGACACTTCGGGATTTGTAATGCGACAATTGGAATTTTCCGATACAATGATATTGCAAGGTCCTCCAGGAACCGGAAAAACAACTTTAATAGCAGATATATGTGCTAAATTGATAGCCCGGAGAAAATCGGTGTTGGTTACGGCACTGACAAATCGTGCCTTAATGGAGATTGCAGAAAAGCAGTCATTAGCATTGGCATTGCAATCCGGTTGTGTTTGGAAAACCAATATGACAACTGACGAAAATCAAGAATTGCGTCAATTGGAGTCATTAAAACAGATTTCTCCGATGCCGGGTGCTGTAGTATTATCCACATTCTTCATCAGTAGTGGTTATGCTTCATCTATCGTAGAAGAAGCCCCGTTTGATTATGTTATTATGGATGAAGCCAGTCAAGCCATTACGGCTATGTTTGCGGCATCTGCTCGTATGGGTAAGAAATGCCTTTGGGTTGGCGATACACAACAACTTCCGCCTATTGTTATGCTAAATGATGATATCATCCAAGGTAAGAATTATTGCCCATTGGTGAATGGTCTTTATGTAATGGTGAGTAGCAGTAGTTTACCTATTTATCAATTAACAAAAACCTATCGTTTTGGAAAACGAGCATCGGACTTCACAGGTAAGTTCTATGGCGGTACTCTTTGTGCAGAAAAAATAAAACCTACTCACATAATATCGTCATTACGAAACATATTACATATTAAAGGAGGACCTTCTTTAGTATTAACCGATATGCCAGTAGGAGATACATCTCCTAACTTTGCTGTACAAATGGCAACATACCTTGTTGGCAAAATACTGCAAGAAGATAAACATAAAGAAGTTGCTGTTCTGACATGCCTAATCAAGACAACAAAAGCCTTGCAGAAAAATATTGCTCGTAGTATAGGAAGTGGTACTAACTTAATAGTGGATACTATTGCACGAGTTCAAGGGCTGACTACAGATATTGTTATCTATTTTATACCTCACTATTCTTATTTAAGGACAATAGAACCACATCTATTTAATGTAGCAACCAGTCGTGCAAGAGAGCATACAATTATCATTGCCGATAAAAATATCTTATCAGAGCAGAGTATGGACATTAATGTGCGGAACTATTTACAAACACTTTATGCAGAGAAAGTAATATACATTCCTGCCAATGGTGAAACAAACAAAGTTCTATTTGCATAATATCGGGAGTGATTGTAGAGCACACTTGACATTAGTACATGTGGAAAAGGTCAATGGACAATTCTCTGATTTTATCCATTCGTGTTGTTGGTGATGTTGACGTCCATGTGGGGGTAGGCGAAGGCGAAGCCGTGTTGCGGGAGTTCGGTATAGAAACGGAGGTTGAGGTCGTAGAATACGTTCCAATAGTCCTCTTGGCGCACCCAGGCGCGGACGGTAAAGGAGATGTCGTTCTCGTTGAGCGAAGAGAGTGCCACAAACGGGTCGGGAATGGGCTGTCCCTCGGTGTTCACCGCCGAGCGGGAGTCCACCTTTGGGCGTTGGTCGGCAGAGGTGAGGACACGGGCATCGGAATGCATAATGGACTGAATGAGTTCCATACATTTCTCGGCATCGGAGCCGTACTCCACACTGACCGTCCAGTCCACACGGCGCAAGGGTTGTGCAGACACGTTCTCAATATTGCTGCTGAATAGTGTGCCGTTAGGCAGGACGATGACACGGTTGTCGGTGGTAAGGATCTTGGTAGAGACGATAGATACCTCCCTCACGGTACCCGAGACGCCCGAGGCGGTAATGAAATCGCCCGCCTTGAAGGGACGGAAAATAAGAAGCATAATGCCGCCGGCAAAGTTCTGCACCGTACCCGACAATGCCATACCGATAGCCATACCGCCAGCAGTGAGCAGGGCGGCAAAAGAGGTGGTATCGACACCGAGGGTACCGATGGTGGCAAGCACCAGCATTACAGTGAGGGTGATACTGACCAAGGAAGATATGAATGTAGCCAATGTGCGCTCTGTGTGGCGACGCTCAAAGACCTTGACCAAGAGCCCTTTCACCCACTTGATAAGCCATGCACCTATCATATAGATGACGAGTGCAACCAATACCTTGAGTCCGAAACGAATGGCACTATCCAGCACCCCGTACCAGAAAGACTCCGGGTCGGTGGTAGCCTGTTTGATGATGTATTCTGTTACCTGCCGAATAGAATCCGAAGGCGGAATAGCAGGCGTGGGAACGTCTATATCGAGGAGAAACATTATGCTTAATTATGAATTATGAATTATGAATTATGAATGAGTATGCGAGGCGTAAACACCGGGTTGATAGCAAACTCCTTTGCCTCGTCGAAATGGACTTGCGACATTGAAACTCGTTGCACGAGTTTAGGTCGCCGTCATTTCTCCTTTCTCCACAAAATAAATTTTGCGGAGCCTCAAAGGGCAAGAAATCTAAATAAATCTTTTTGTTATAGCGACTATAAATTGCCTTAAATCTTATCCGCCTACAGCGGAGAAATATGCATTTTATGCAAGAATGATGCATAAAAAGTGCATATAATGCATAAAACGGAGGCTTGAAACCTGCCTATCCTATGCTGTCGTTGCCGTCTCGTTGCCGTAATTTCTATACGAATGATACATATTGCATACTATGCATAATTTGTCATTCTGTATTTTGCATTATCTCAGTCGGTCGGCGGCACGGACGAGGGCTTCGTCTTTGAGGATACGGCGGGTTGCCATCAGGGTAAGAATCATATTGATGAGCGGGATGGATGCCCACACAGTGGGGTACCAGTCTGCGCCGGTCAAAATCATATCGTTGACTGGTTCGTATCCCTTAACGATAAAGGCGATATAAAGTGCCAACAGGGCATAATAGCCCACGCAAAGGATAACATTTACAATGTTGAGACGCGCCTGCAACAAGCGGCGTTTGAAGAGGAAAATGTCCACCAGAGCAATCAGCGGGATAGCCACCGTGATGACCGCCAAAGGCCACTTAGAGAATGTGGCGAGCGTGATGTAGGCAGTGCCCGTTGCAGGCAGAAACTGCATAGGCGAGAAGAAACAAAGCAGCGTGCCAAGCACTACTACAAGAAACAAATAAAGGGTTTGAATACGTTGTATCATACTATTTTGTGGATTATCCTAAGAGGGTAACTTGATTGTCTGTGAGTTGGTACTTTTCCCCTGTAGCGGGGCAGATGGCGATGCCGCGGGTATCAAAGGTGAGTTTCTCGCCGTGGCGGCTCACCCAGCCTATGCGTCGTGCGGGGTTGCCGACCATAAGGGCGTAGGCGGGGACATCTTTGGTGACGACAGCCCCCGCTCCGATGAGGCAGTACTCACCCAGCGTGTGCCCGCAAACGATGGTGGCGTTTGCGCCCACCGTCACGCCACGACGGAGAATGGTTTCGCGATACTCCGTCTTGCGACATACCGCGGCACGCGGATTCAGCACGTTGGTGAAGACCATGCTCGGTCCGAGGAACACGTCCGCGCCGCAGCGCACACCCGTATAGACAGACACATTGTTCTGAATCTTGCAGTTGCGCCCCAATACCACATCGGGCGAGATGACGACGTTCTGCCCGATATTGCAGTCTTCGCCTATCTGACAGCCTGCCATGATGTGCGAGAAGTGCCAGATTTTGGTGCCGCGCCCGATGATGCAGCCTTCGTCCACGTAGGAAGACGGATGGACAAAATAGCCAGACGGCTCCGACTCCCCCGACCCCCTTGAGAACACCCCACTGCACTCTGTTTGTGGGGACCCCGTAGAGAGGGTGTCCGTGGGGTCGGTATATGGATTGTCTTGCTTCATTTTTCGTTCTATTTTGGTTGTTTATGGGTTGTCTATCCCTTGCTCATCCCTTGCGTATCCCTTGCTGTTTTGCCCGACTTTTTTCCGAGGTTCTCTCGGTATTCTCTCGGGAAATTGTCGGGGGTGTATCGCGGGTCGGTCGCGGGTCGGTTAGAAGAACAATTTGAGTATGTCGTTTCCGTTGGCGAAAATGAGCAGGGCAAGGAGCAGCCAGAAGCCGATGTTGTTGGCGATTTCAAGGAACTTGTCGCTGGGTTTGCGGCGCGTGATGATTTCCCAAAGCAGGAAGAGGATATATCCGCCGTCGAGGGCAGGAATAGGCAGGAAGTTCATGAATGCGAGGATGAGGCTGAGGAATGCGGTCATGTGCCAGAACGAGAACCAGTTCCACGTGTCGGGGAACATATTGCCGATAGCCCCAAAGCCGCCGAGCGATTGTGCGCCCTCTTTGGTGAAGACGAGGCGGAACTGCTTGACATACATAGCGAGCATATCCCAGCCATATTTGATTCCTGCCGGAATAGACTGCCAGAAAGTGTAGTCGGTATGCTCATAGTGGTAGAACGCTATGGGGAGGCGCGGATAGACTCCGAGTTTGCCTTGGTCGCCGATGAAAACACCGGTATGGTGCAATTCGCCGGCACGGTAATAGTCCACAACGACGCTGTCGCACGGGTGGGCTTGCAGTATCTCGGTGGATTGGATATAGCACAGACCGTCCTGCCCGTTGATACCGACGATGCTGTCGCCCGCCTGCATCCCGCCATAGTAGGCAGCCCCGCCTTCCAATACAGAATCAACGACAAAGGGCATAAAATAGCCGATGAGTTGGTAGTTGCGTTTTTGGTAGGACTTGTCGTCGCGCTGTTTCTGCCGTTCCTGACGGTCGAAGTCGTTTTGCAAAGCGAGGTAGCGTGTGCCGAGGTCTTTGGACATAGTGAGTGCGACGGTATCGTTGCCACGCAGGACGACTACATCCTGTTTGCCTTCGATAATCAGCCATTGCACGACATCGCTCAGTTCCTGCGGTTCCTGTCCGTTGATAGACAGTATCTTATCCTGCTGCCGGAAACCCTCTTGCTGCAGCAGTTCGGAGTAGTAGAGACCGGTATCGATATTGTGCAGCGGTAGCGAATCCTGTCCCCACGAGAAAAGTATCAGGACGAACATCACGAGTGCGGCAACAAAATTGACCAGGATACCGCCCATAATGATAAACAGGCGCTGCCATGCGGGTTTGGCGCGGAACTCCCACGGCTGCGGCTCGGAGGGCAGGTCGGTGGCGGACTTGGTCTCGTCCACCATACCCGCGATGGCGCAATAGCCGCCGAAAGGTACCCAGCCGATGCCCCACTCGGTGTTGTCGGGGTCGCGACGCCAGTCGTCTGCAGGCAAAGCCGCACGCTCCGTATCGGTCATCGGGCGATAGATCTTGTTGCCTTTTTCGTCCAATTTGGGTTCGTGGGTGATAGCGTCTTCCACCTCCACCATAGCGGGTTCCACATTCTTGGCAAAGAAGCGGAAACGCCAGCGTCCGCCCACTTTTTTCGCCCTGAACAGTGAGAAACGGGGGTTGAAAAACATATAGAATTTCTCTACACGCACCTTGAAGATACGCGCGAAAGTAAAATGCCCTAATTCGTGAATGACCACTAAAAAACTAAGCGCAATGATGAGTTGTAACCAACGCATTTTTTTCTAATTATGAATTATGAATTATGAATGAAGAATTATGAATAGAATTTACAAATTTACCAATCTACAAATTGCCGCTTCAGCGATCTGCCTTGCAGCCGTGTCGGTTGCTACATAGTCTTCGTAGGTAGGAGCGGCGATATATTCCGCTTTAGCCATTGTATCGGCTATGATGTCCGACATCTGCAGGAAGCCGCATTGCCCCCGACGGAAAGCGAGGTTTGCCACCTCGTTAGCGGCATTGAGTACACAGGGGATATTGCCCCCGCGGCGGGTGGCTTGGTATGCCAAAGCGAGGTTCGGGAATCGCTCCAAATCGGGTTTCTCGAAAGACAGGTCGTGCGTCAGTAACAGGTCCAAGCGCGGGAAATCGCTCGGAAGCCGCTCGGGATAGGTGAGTGCATACTGGATAGGCAGGCGCATGTCGGGGGCTCCGAGTTGGGCTTTCACCGCCCCGTCGCGGAACTGCACCGCACTATGCACGATGGACTGCGGGTGAACCAGCACCTCAATCCTGTCCACCTCTACGCCGAACAGCCACTTGGCTTCGATGACCTCGAAACCTTTGTTCATCATACTGGCGGAGTCGATGGTAATCTTTGCGCCCATGTCCCAGTTGGGGTGCTTGAGGGCATCGACTGCCGTAACGTGCGCCATCTGCTCGCGGGTGAAGGTGCGGAATGGTCCGCCGCTGGCGGTAAGGAGAATCTTCTCTATCTCGTTGTTCTGTTCTCCCGCAAGCGACTGGAAGATAGCCGAGTGCTCGCTGTCCACAGGCAGGATAGGAGCGTGGTACTGCTGTGCCAGACGGCAGATGATGTCCCCCGCCACGACGAGGGTCTCTTTGTTGGCAAGGGCGATGGTCTTGCCTGCCCGTATAGCCTCCATCGTGGGACGCAAACCGGCATAGCCTACCATTGCCGCCACCACGATGTCGATACTCGGCATCATCACCATCTCGGCTATGGCGTCTGCACCTGCCCACACCTTGATAGGCAGGTCGGAGAGTGCTTCTTTGAGCGGCTGATAGAGACTCTCGTCGGCAATGCACACCACTTCGGGGTGGAACTCCCGTGCCTGCCGTATGAGCAGGTCGATGCTACGGTTCGCCGAGATGGCATACACCTCAAAGCGGTCCGGGTTCGCCCGCACAACGTCCAAAGTTTGCGTGCCGATACTGCCCGTGCTGCCTAATATCGCAATCTGTTTCATTTACAAATCTACACACTTACAAATTTCGCCCTTAAAACGCAATCACTTCTTCGGGGTTGATGCACTGACCGTTTTTCCACAATTCGAAACCCAACAGCCGCTGTTCGCCGACTATACCGAGTGTTTCCCCTGATTGCACTTGTGCTCCTACCTGCTTCAGCACCGTTCCTATCCGGCGGTACACACTCAGGTAGTTCTCGTGCTGCACCAGCATTGTGTAGGTGTCGTCCTGTTCCTGTTGTACATAGATGACCGTGCCGGATAGTACGGAAGTAACATTCTTGTCGTCTGTGGTCAGCAGTACGATACCGTATTGCTTTTGTTCGGGTGCGTAATGCGCTGCAACCACACCTTGTACCGGTCTGAAAAAACTGATGGTAGGCAAAGTGTTAGGCGTATCAAAGAACTGCAGATAGTCTTTCTCTTTTTCCTCGTACTGCGAGAGAAACTCCTCGGTGGCTTGGTTTTTGGCTTCGAGCAACTCCGCCCGCATAACAATCTGCATAGAGTCGAGACTCTGCACCGTGTCGGACTGAATCTCACCCGCAGTAACCTGTTTGATTACCTCCAGGTAACGGCGTTGCAACTCGAGGTCGGTACTGAGTGAATCCACTCGCGCCGACTCGGTAATCAGTTGTTGGCGAATGCTCTCACCATACCCGGGTAAGACATTGCGGATAGGAGTGTAGATAATCAACAGCGAGAAAACGCCCACTACTACGACAAACAGCAGAAAGAGCATACTGAATACGCCGAGTCCGCTCAAGCGGATATGCCATTTCTCATTCAGACTGCTCTCGTCTATCACGGTCAAACGGTATTTGTACCGTGCCCGCTGCCAAAAACCTTTCTTTTTCTGCCGATTGTTATCCATAGTAGGAGATGGTATAGGTCTGATAGGGCTAATAAGTCCCATCAGACCTATAACCTGCTCTGCATATTATTAATTGTTAATTGAGTATGGTACACCCCGTGCACGGCTTGAGTTGCGTGAAGAAATCGTTGCCTTTGTCGTCCACAAGGATGAATGCGGGGAAGTTCTCCACCTCGATTTTCCAGATAGCCTCCATACCCAACTCGGGATACTCTACGCACTCGATCGACTTGATGTTCTCCTGTGCCAGGATAGCAGCCGGTCCGCCAATCGAACCGAGATAGAACCCGCCGTGCTTCTTGCAGGCGTTGGTTACATCCATCGAGCGGTTGCCTTTAGCCAGCATAATAAGGCTGCCTCCGTGGTCTTGGAACTCGTCCACATACGGATCCATACGCCCTGCCGTGGTCGGTCCCATCGAACCGCAAGCCATACCCTTAGGCGTCTTGGCGGGACCTGCATAGTAGATAGGGTGGTCTTTCAAATACTCGGGCATCGGTTCGCCGGCATCAAGGCGTGCTTTGATTTTTGCATGGGCGATGTCGCGCCCCACGATGATAGTGCCGTTGAGCGAGAGGCGGGTACCGATAGGGTATTTTGTCAGGATATTACATACATCGCGCATCGGCTGGTTGAGGTTGATACGTACTGCATCGCCCTCGCCTGCATGGCGCAACTCCTCGGGTATCAGGCTGCCCGGATTGTTGTCCAGACGCTCCAGCCAGATACCGTCTTTGTTGATTTTGCACTTGATGTTGCGGTCGGCTGAGCAACTGACACCCAAGCCGATAGGGCAACTGGCACCATGGCGCGGCAGGCGTACCACACGCACATCGTGCGCCATATACTTGCCGCCGAACTGTGCGCCGAGACCTATCTTGTATGCCTCTTGCAGCAGTGTCCTCTCCAACCCGGTATCGCGGAAGGCACGTCCCGTCTCGTCGCCCGTGGTAGGCAGACTGTCGTAGTAGTGGGTGGATGCCAACTTGACGGTCAGCAGGTTCTTCTCCGCACTGGTGCCGCCAATCACAATAGCGATATGGTACGGCGGGCAGGCGGCTGTACCAAGACTCTTTATTTTCTCCACAAGGAACGGAATCAGTGTGCCGGGGTTCTGAATACGCGCTTTGGTCTCCTGGTAGAGGTAGGTCTTGTTCGCGCTGCCGCCGCCTTTGGTTACGCACAGGAAGCGGTATTCCATACCCTCGGTAGCCTCAATGTCTATCTGGGCGGGCAGGTTGCATTTTGTGTTCACTTCCTCGTACATCGTAAGCGGCGCATTCTGCGAATAGCGCAGGTTGTCCTGAGTATATGTGTTATAAACACCGTGGCTCAATGCCTCTTCGTCGCAGTAGCCTGTCCAGACCTGCTGCCCTTTCTCGCCGTGTACGATAGCCGTTCCAGTATCCTGGCAGAGCGGCAACTGCCCCTTGCAAGCCACTTCGGCATTGCGCAGGAATGTGAGAGCCACATACTTGTCGTTGGCACTGGCTTCCGGGTCGCGCAATATCTTGGCTACCTGCTCGTTGTGGCTGCGGCGCAGCATAAAACTCACATCGTGGAAAGCCTGTTGCGCCATCTTGGTCAAGCCTTCGGCTTCCACTTTCAGTATAGGGTGTCCCTCAAACTCGCCCACCGACACATAGTCTTTGGTCAGCAGATAGTACTCCGTTTCATCTTTACCGAGTTGAAACATCGGTGCATACTTAAATTCCATATTATTAGGTTTGTTCGTTTATACGTTGTTTGTTTATACGTTGTTTGTTTATTTCATACGTCTCTTAACGTGTGCAAAGTTACTGCTTTTTTTCGATATGTACAAGACCCCTTCCAATATAGTCAGAGTTAATCGAGGTCTATATACTCCGTATAACGGCATCGGGTGATTATCGGGTGATTATCGGGTTGTTAATAATACAATATGCTGAGGGTGCAACATAAAAAGGCTGTCTGACACAGGGTTGACAGCCTCTTTTGTATGCTCGGAAACAATGGAAAGTATTTGTGTTTGTCGGAAGTTTGTCAGTCCGCAATGCAGCGGCACGGGAATGACTTATGCAGCGGGAGCCGATAGCGGATTCCTATTTCTACGCCCGTCAGAAAAGGCGAGTATTTGCCTGATACAACAGGGGTGGAGATAAGTGTGCTGTATTCCGGTATGAAATAGTGCGGATCGCGTACGTTTTTATCTGTGGCGTTTTCGTGGAAACCGACCTCTCTATTCCCGCCGGCGATATTGCTTGTGCCGGGCGATGTATAGACCGCATACTTGCACAGTACATCTGCGCATAAATCCAAAGAACGGGTTAACGGAATGAGTACACCTATCCTGCCTACTATGGATAATTGTTGCCGGTTGGCAAACCGGTCTTTCAGGTGGTCTTTCGGAGCAAAACCGGTGGTGCGGTAAAATCCGTGTGCCGGTACTTCATGGAGCGTCAGCCCCCATTTGTCATAGAAACCGGTATGCTCTATATCGCCGGAAGCATGATAAGAAGATTGTACACAGAATCCATATTCTACGCCTGCTTTTATCTGCAGACTGAGATGTGAGAAAGGTACTACAGACATCAGCAGCAGTTGCGGAGCAATATAGAGTTGCTGCTGCCGTTCACGCCACTTGTAGATGTCCAGTATATGGTCATACCGTTCCCCAGCGACCATATCGTCTGCATCGGTATCTGTAACGTCCTTCCATACAAGGCGGTTGTCATCTAACGAAACCGACTGGCCATACCGTGTAAAGTCGGCTCCTACACCGATACCGAAATACGTGGTAAAGAAATAGTTTATTCCGAGGCGTGCGTTTATTCCGTAATCGCCGATGGTAGAGGTCTTCAAATCGGTTTGGGCTGTGTTGTATCCCAATTGAGAATATCCTGCTCCTATTGCCACGTCGAATGACACTTCACGACCGGAGCGGGTGGAGGGGCCGTATAGTCCGTTGCGTTGTGCCTGTACGGGTATTGTATATGCCAAACAAAGCACACAAATGCCAAAGCGTAGAGTTAGGGTCAGTGCTGAATTACGCATTGTTTCTCGGCTTGAATAGTATTATCGGAATAGGTGGTTATTTTTACACGGAAAACAGGGCTTATCCACATTGTACGCTGAGCCACTATGCGGCGCACCGGTTCGGCTCCCGCATTCTCATCTGCGGAACGGGCAATGGCATCAAAATCTTGAGGACATGACTGTTCCGTTGTGCCATCTACTGTTTGCATAACACAATGATACAGCCCGCTTAATCCTTCAGGGGCGTGGTAAAACTGCTCAACGGCATTGGCAATCGGTTGCGCGTTGTGATACCATTGATAGGAAGTATATCGCCCGGCAGAATCCGGTATAAAGACCACGTCAGCCCATTTCTTATACTGTATAATGTTTGGTATAATGGACAGATGCAGGGTATGCCGTATGGAATCGCACCCTTGTACCGTCTTTTCCGTATATAGGTAATCGCCCGCTTGGCGGATAGGCTGCGACAGCCATATCCATTGGTAGGGCAGTTCGTCTTCGCAGAGAGACACATCGGTATTGTCTTCTACCGGTTGCGCAGTGCACCGAATACGGAAGGTCAGACTCAAACTGTCGCAAGCGGGGTCGGATAGCGACTTTATAACAGAATTGACTGTGCTTATCCCCATAGCATTAGGACTATTGAAAGAATATCCTCTCCATTGGAAAGGAAATGGCGTATCATAGCAGACTACGGTGTCCACAGGTGCGGCTTCCACCACGGGCGGACAGGTATGGCAGTCTTGCGTGTGGACACGGAAAGCAAAGCGGATACTGTCACAACCGATATGGGCAGTTTTATACTTGACAACCGTATCCACTTTGCAAGTGCCTGTGGCATCGGTATTTTCAATACGGATACGGAATGTCTCACCATAGATGGTCTTTTGCCAAACAAAAGGCAGGTCTTGCAGGCAAACCGTAGTATCTACCGGATTGCCGTTCAATACAGTCGGACAGCACTCGGCTTGTGGTTTCGGACGGACAATAAATACCGTGCGGTACAACACCTCCGTAGATATATAGGCGGTGTTCTGGAACATAATGTCGTCCAAGCAGAAATCGTTACCTACACCGGCATCGCCGTTTCGGTCGTACACACCGATTATCACATCATCGCAATCGCGTAATGTGTTGGTCCATTGTACCTCCACTTTGTGCCAGTCCTTGTCTTTTTCCGTACCCTGATAAAGTTTGTGCGGAGCACCCAAATCCACAGTATCGGCTTTCAGGGTACCGTTGCGCAGTATCAGTACGAACTGCAGTTCTGCAGGGGAGTTGCTTTCATTGTTTGCATTGGGGTGGGCGACCCAATACGAAAACAGGTAGGTGGAATCTTTTTGCAGTTTCAGATTAGGGTTGCCTTTCGTTGTTTCGGCTTTCCACGCATATCCCTCTTTTCCGGCATCAAACAATGCAAAATACTGTCCGCCATGCGGTCGCCGTACCTGATAATTGCGCCAGAACGTATTGGCATTTGCCGTAATGGCATAGATGTTACTCTTATAATTTCCGGGACATTCACTATAAAAATTGCTGCTGTTATAATTGCAGCCTTTTGATTTGTCCCAGTCGAAAGCGTACTGGTAATCCGATTCGAAATCGGGCGGGCAGGTCTCAAAATCACCGCTTGCCATCAGATTGTTTTTGGCATTAACCGTAGTGGCTACCACTTCGCATATTATGGTGTCGGGCGTGTTGCCGACAGTATAGGTGTAAGTCCTGCCTTGATAGGGTATGGTGATATTTTTTCCGAGTTCTGTTTGTTGCCACAGATAGGACGACTCCGATGTATTCTCTGCCCCCCGTAAGAAGACATCCTCTCCTTCACAGTCTGTTATACGTATAGTATCTACTATAGTATTGTGCAGGGAATAAACCGCTTGTGCATTGCTTGCTGCCACTATGACAACAAGCAATGCACAAGCGGTGATTGTCTGCAGAAACCGTCTGAACATAGAGATAACCTGTTAGAAACGCAGTTGTTTTTCTGTTTCGGTACTACCGTCGTCAAAGTATGTTACTATCAACCGGAAGTCGGGGGACAGTACATAGACCCGTCTGGCAACCGTCTGTTTGGCAGGATAAGGTTTGCTGTCAACAGACTTGTCCGCATCGGTGATTGTGGTGGGACACGACTTGATGCTGCCGTTGAGCAAAACATAGTATTCGTCTGTATCATTGGGTTCCGATATACGGTAGTACTGGGCGTTTCCTCCCTCTTCAATGGCTTTTCCATTGCAGTACCATTGGTATTCCGTATAGACAGAATCGCTGTTGTCCACAAACAGGAAATCGTTCCATTTGCGATAGACAGGTACTGCACACGGTTCTGGCAGGTCGCAATCGCGTATGGTTACATCGAAATAGTCGGTAAACGCCACATTTGTCTCGGAGTAAGATACATTTTGGAACATAATGTCATCCAAGCAGAAGTCGTTGCCCCGCCATGAAGTAACGGTATCATATACGGCAATCATAACCTCTGCTGAACTGGCAGGTGCGGTCCAGATTATCGTTTGCTGATGCCAGTCATGGTCGTTGTTGGATAATGTGTACGGGTCGCCTAATTTTTCGGTAATGCGGTTCCCGTCTTTGTTGAGGTACGAAATCAAGAATTGCAGTGTAGCCGGTGTGGCGGAGAAATACTCCGTACCTTCTGCATTAGGAAAGGCTGCCCAATAGGAGAAATAGTATTTCTGCCCTTTCCTGATTTGCAGGTTCGGGTTGTCCTGACTATGAATACCCTCCGAGGAATTGGTCTCCGCTTTCCACGCATAGCCTTTGCTCTCTGCATCAAAGAAACCGTAGTACTTGCCTCCATGTGCTTTGACAGAGGCAAAATCGCGCCAGAATTGGCTGACATCTTGTGTTAGCGTGTAGATGTCCTGCCCGTGACTACCATAGTCAGCCGCTACATCTTTGCCCACATAGTAGTAGTCAGACGAGAACCCTATGCCTTCGTTCTCAAAGTCGCCCCCTGCCATCAGGTTGTTTTCAACCACGATGTTGATTTGGTAGGTCTTTACACTATATGTGTACTTGCCGAGGTTGTCGGTAGGTATTTTTACGGAACGTGTGTTGGCTCCGTTGACGGCGAGGTCGGTTGAACTCCATTCGTAGATGTCGCCCTCCAGCGATGCGGTGAGTGTGGCAGTGGTACCCATACAGAAACTGATATCGTGCGTCCGGCTACATTCTTGCGAAGCGGCAATGGCGGAGAATGTGCGTTCGTCCACTTTGTTGGTGCAAGCCACATCGCTATAGATGCTCAGAGTAACCGTTACCGTTTCGCCTAATGCCACTTCATCGGAAACGGTGTACGACAAAGGCGACAGCGGTTTCTTTATCACTTTGTCTTCCGGCATAGCGGACGAGGATATTTTTACGCCGCATGGTGTGCTGTTAAATTCGGCATATATTCCCGCCACAAACTTATGCTTTGTGCAGTTGTATGCCATCGTGATGTTCGCATCTGCCAAAGGGCTGTCTTGTGTAGCCAATGGTTCTGCCATCCAACTGCAAGTACCATTTTCGTCCGTTACTACGCAATACAGTGCGGAACTGCCCACCCACGAGGTAGTCCATGGATTGAAATCATCGATGTTGTAGTTCAGTTCGTCGCCGTTGTTTATTTGCAGTGTGCGGTCGGTACCGGCAAAGCGCAGTTTGTTATTCACGCTCCGATTGAGTTTGTATGAATAGAGTCCTGTATAGCCCGCCACGGGGGTCATTTTTTTGCAGATACCTATATCGTCCGAGCGCAGCATATAGGTGGTATAGCAGCACTTGTGTTGTGATACGTCCAAATAGATAGTGGTTCCGCTTGGTATGGTAGCAAATACAGTATATGCCGACAAAACAGCAAACAATATGATGGATATGCGTTTCATATTTATCATTCGATTAGGGTAGGATCGGTGTTATTCGGTTGCTTCTACGGTTTGCATCAATTGCAGTTCCTGGACGGGTTGTCCGTTTTCCAGAGGGATAATCTCCACACGCCGATCCAAAGCAATGGTGTGCTTGGTGCCGTCTGCGGTAATATAGGCTATATCCGACGAGTGTGCTTCGATATGCAGTTGGTTTTCTTTCACCCCTTTCTCTTCCAGCATTTTTGCCACTACTTTGGCGCGTTGCTCTGACAATACACGGTTTTTGCGTGCATTGCCTTCTTTGCTGGCGTGTCCTGAGATGATAATCTGCTGGTCAGGGTTCTGTATCAGTACGGCTGCAATCTTGTCCAACACATCGGCGGGTTCCAATTTCGGGGTGGTGGAATTAACGTCGAACCAAATGACCGATTTGCGCATTACCTGTACAATCTGTTTAGCGGCTTCTTTCTTCGGTTTGAGAGTTGTCTCCGTACGTGCGGTGAGGGTGTAGGTAGTGTCGCACACTTGCAGTTTTTCGTAGGTAGGTTCGGGTTTCTTGGGTTTCTCGATGTGGTGCCACGATACGCCTACCGTAACGCCTACGCCCCACGGATGGGTGGCAGAGGCGAGGTTGGAATTAAGCAAACCAGCGTACTCGTTCATAAAGATGTGGTTGCGGTAGTCGGGCGTTTTGCCTGTCTGTTGCCAGCCTATCTCCTGTCTGTCTGTTTGCTTGGCAGGGTTGAGGTCGAGACAGCCCACCTGGAAATACATGCCGCACATCAAATCCACTTGCTGATTGAGCGGAATCATCACGCCAACACTGGCATCTACGGCAAGCGAAACAGGTTTTTGTTTCAGTTCGCGGCGTTCTGTATTCCAATCAGTGCCGATATGCTCTGTATAGAAATCGCGGTCTCCGGTCATATTTCCTTCTCCTTCACGTATGAGCATATTCCATTGTGGATAGTAGCCTTGATGCTCCAATGCCCCTTTGTGGAGAACCCATCGGTTATAAACCGGTACGCCTATGCGTATGCCTGCGCCCGCATAGAGACGGAGGTTGTTATCATTAAGGGGGTATTGGCACTGAATGCCGATAGGGAAATCCACGATGTGTGTTATCTGTTGTTCGCACCAGTTGTGTGTAAGTGCATAGTGGTCGTATTTCTCCCCCTCGCTGTCGGTTGTGCCGGTCCAGACGGTGGTGTTGTTGAGTACACTATGGCTGCCGAAAGCCGAGAAGCCCACGCCCATAGTTACGCCCCAGTTGGGGTGGAAATAGTAGGCGTATTGCACTTGCAGTTGCCCCTGCAGGTCGCCGCGATTGGTGCCTGCTTTGTTGCCGTCTTTATCCCGCAGGGTATATCCCAGAGAGCCGTATCCCAATCCGACAAGGGCTTGTACATAGTGTTTGGCGGGGAGGTCTTTTGGCACGGTTATCTCGGGGTCAATACGTTTTGTTACAGTACGGCAAGCGACCGCATAGGTAGTGTCTTGATAGGTATAAACGGTTTTCTCTTCGTCTTCCGCTATGTCGGACGGCTGTACTCCGCGTACTTGGTAGGTGGTAGGCGGCACGGGTACATTGGTGATATAGATAGTGCCGCGCTTGGCTTTTACGATATACTGTTTGCCGAGTATTTTTTTGATAGCCGATGTGGCACTAATGTCTTTGAACTTGCGTGTAACGGGCATAGCCTCGTCGAGTTCGGCACCGGAATAGTCGAGTTTGTAGTCTGTTCGTTTGCAGATGTCGGTCAGTACGTCGGTGAGCGGGACCTTGGTGTATGTGCGTGTCAGTTTTTTATGTTTAGAAGACTTGCCTCTCGGTGCAGCCATAACATTCCCCGCTATCAGCACAAAGCACAACAGCAGGAGCAGAAAGGAGTGTGAACGATGTTGCATTGCTATTATACAAAACTTATTCTCCGAGTTGCAGTTTCTCAACTCGGAGAATAAGTGATAAGGGTCAGTACTTATTTTGCTATTTGTCCAGTGGTGGTGTACAATATACCATTGCGGAGGATATAAACCGCGCCGTTGCGTACCAGTTTGGTGGCAACCGTTTGCAGGTTTGTATTATTAAGAGCGGTAGGATCACTATTGATAGCAACCGTTATTTGTTTTGCATCAGCATCAAATGTGATAGTTACGGAGTCTCCTGCTTTGCAATTGGTCGGGAAATTCCCTGCAGCTCCATCTGTACTATTATTTTCGCCATAGTTGGTACCGTTCCAATTGGGTTGGCTGCAGACCTTAAATGTTACATTTTCTATTTCCGCAGTGAAAGAGTAGTGCCATAGGTTGGTATGCTCCGGATCCTGTGTCATTGCTTCATGGCTCCAGTTGTTCATATCGCCGGCTACATAGAATTTAGTTTCCGTAATCGGTGTTTCACCTTGTCCTTGCTGACTGGCAGAAATTTTCTTGGTGTCGGCATTGAAGATGATAGCAGCCTGTCCAGCAGCGGCGAAAGTTACTTTCACGTTCTCTCCGTTGGCACTAAGTGCGATTGGCGAGTTCTCGTCAATGTTACCTTCGTTATATTGTATAGCCCATGTCCCTTGCGTAATTTTAAATTCGTAGGAAGCAGCCTCGGCAGTAAACGTATATTTCCACAGGTTCTTGTTTTCGCTGTCTTGTGTCATCTCTTGCGATGCAGGGTTCCATTCGCAACCGGGGAGCGTACCAGCCACGTAATACTTGATGTCCGTAACGGGTGTTTCCGTATTACCGCTTACTGTGATACTTGGGATGGCGGGATCGAAAGTAATGACTACTACATCACCGGTTTTGCAGGAGAATACGATATTATTACCAGTCTCATTACCATAGTTGGCGCAGTCCCATCCGGTAGCACACGCTGTAATTTTGAACTCGTATGTGCCGTCAGCGGTGGCAGTCCACGTGTAGGTATAGACATTGCCGTCTTTTACCATTTCGCCCCGGTTGTCCCAAGAAATGCCGGGGATCGTACCTGCTACATAATAGTCAGCGGCGTTGAGAGAGAGTGCTGCCAAACACAGCACAAAGAAAGTGAACAGTTTCTTCATGATAAATTAGAATTTAGAGGTTAGTATATTAGTTGTATGTTATTTGTAGCGGCTGCAAAATGTGTCAGTTTTTCTACAAAAACGGTGCAAAGGTACTGCTTTTAGGGGATATATACAAATTTTATTATATGTTATAAAACATAATACAGGATGTGTATGCTCTATGCTACAACATTCACATTCCATCGTTATGCTCTCGACAGAGTATGCAGAACAACCTGTTAGTCAATAGATGTGGTTATAGGGAGAGTGTATTTTTTCAGGGCGGATGGAACTCATAAGGCGGATTTATAATAGTTCGGCAAAGCCGATAACGACGCGGGAGGATAAGGAGTTCTACTCAAGCCATAGGCTTTCGTTTCGCTTCGGCACTCAGTGCGCTGCGCACACCTGCCTTACGCTTCACGTCTCCCAAGTGCGTAGCATAGTCATACGGTTTGTGGCAAACCGACCGCGGGCGGGGCGCCCGCGTCCCCGACTATGGTTTGCAGGGAAGCCGTAGCATCTGCGTCACCTGTGAAGGTCAGTGCCAACTCTCGTGTAAACATCGGGATTGGGCGTTTACCCATGAGTTGACACCAAGTTTTCCTATACGTATGATGTGGGA
>ERZ808259.340-NODE-340-length-22982-cov-87.753391_pt1 | contig 22982 bp, 35 predicted proteins | sample MGYA00521279_ERZ808259 | MGnify/ENA primary metagenome ERZ808259 (study PRJEB31516, sample SAMN03275586) | gut metagenome | biome: mammalia-associated habitat; material: feces | host: Papio cynocephalus | place: Kenya | collected 2012-07-27 ... | reverse complement strand
ATCTATTTCGTTTTCTAATTTCAATTTAAGCGTTGTCATGATTGTATTTACTTTTTAATATTTATTTACTTTAAATATTATTAAAAAGTTTATTTAAAATAAAAATTTTAGTATTATATAAATATAAATAATTAAAGAATTTAATTAATATAGGCTTAAAGGGATGGTATGGAGATTATACACCAAATCTAGAAAAAAGCTTAATTGAAAAGTATTTCACGGTTAAATAGAAGACACCTTGAAATCAAAATAGTTGATCACAGACAATTGTGAACCTGTCACACCCTATGGATCTTATGCCAAGAAAAAGGTGAACATCTTCAGTGATTGCCTAGTTCAATTTCTAAAAGGAGGGGGGGGGTGGCTCACCCGTTATGTCCATTGTACAATGATGCTAGGCAGATATGTTCACCAATACTGGCACAACGAACACAAACAAAGTCCATGTGCCAGCATATTTGTCGAAGAGGGGGGGTAATGTGCGCGATTTCGACGGCAACACCGGCACCACGGTTATCTACGACCCCCGTTCAGTCATCGAACCACTTTGGTCTCGGACTTATCTTCCAGTTTGGGTGCTATTCCTCAAAGAAAGCCTTCCAATCCTCGAACGAGCCGTGCCCATGCTGTTTCGCAACAAACTTCATTGCCTCATCTGGCGACAGGACGAAGTCGATTTCCGGTTTGAGTTTCAACCAACCGCATTTAGCCTCGTTCACAATACCATTTTCGTCAAGTGGCATGACGAAGATCGCAAACCTCTTCCCGACTTCACTTGTTCCTTTTCTGGCTTTTTCCGTGGATGCCATAGTTCTTTCCCGTAATGTCATCGACAACAAACGCTTCGTCAAGCGCATATTTGGAAATGTATTCCTGGGCGCGATTTTTCGTATTATCGAAATTCACGAACCTGCTTGCATCTGACCGACGCTATACTATTCTTGCACAATAGTAGATTTCACCGTCTCCGCGCTATCTTGCAACGAATCTCAGGAATCCGATTAACTTATCCTTTCTGATTCTGATGGAATATGTCTTTGGCAGGGTTGTACTTATGATATGCGGCATTTGTCGTTTCCAGTGATATTCTATAGTATTGTACACATTTGTCGCCACAAAATCGTAAATACTGATAGAGAGGATATCATAATGTCGAAGCTTATCACGGATACAACTGAACATTTTGAGTGCGATCTTGTCAAGGAGTCAATTGATGGTAACAAGACTCCCACTTATGTCATAAAGGGAATATATGCACAGGCTGACGTCAGGAACGGGAACAACAGAATTTATCCATATGATGATCTAAAAAAGGAAATTGACCGTTTTAACAAGGAAATGGTAATCCCGGGACGCGCCCTTGGAAACCTCGAACATCCAAACCATGCCGAAATCAAACCAGAGGAGGCCGCTGTAAGGATACTATCACTTGAGGAAGACAATAAAAGCTGGATTGGTAAAAGTGTCATTCTTGCTTCAGACGAGAAGCGTGGGATAAAGGGAACCCCACAGGGCGACATTCTTCTTGGTATAGTTCAATATGGTACAAAGGTCGGTTTTTCCACAAGGTCTCTTGGTACTGTCAACGAGAGCACAGGAGAAGTAACAGATTTGCACCTATGTACGATTGATTGTGTCACGAATCCTTCTATCGGTTGTTTCTGTTCGTCAAATGCGGACAGGTTCGTCAATGGAATTCTTGAATCAAAGTCGTTTGTCATAAATACTCACGGTGATATTCTCGAGGAAAAATTCATCAACCTCGAACGAAAACTATCTTCGATGCCAAATACAAACATAACGACAAAGAAAGCTGAGTATCTTGGAGGCGCAGTTGAAAGTTTCCTGAAATCGTTTATGATGTGAACTCTATGCCAGGATGAATGCCCGGCATCTTTCTTGTCAAAATTTTTGTAAAAAGAACGAAGAACCCGTACGGGTTCTTCGTTTCTACATCAAGAACATTTCAGCTTTTCCTGATTGTCGTACCGTCGGCGTTGTAGATTTCAAACTTCCCGTCTTTCGTTGTTATCGCCACGATTGGATTCCTGTTTCGTGTCGTGACCTGTGCATTGACGACGTCGGACCTTGCGAGGAATGTTCTCACAATCCTTCCTTGTTCATCAAACAGCTTTACCATCTTTCCTTTGAATCCAACCACATATGTATGATGCACTTCAAAACCTCCAGTCATTTCTTGTGTCTTCCACATATGATGTTTTGTACGTGGAGCGTTTCTTCACACTTATCTCGACACCTTCGGGTGAATAACCATACTTCATGAGTATGTCATAAAGATACGTAAGCGCAATTATGAGCATCCCCCCCTCAACGAACTCGAGCGTTTTCCCTCCACCCTTGGTGCCGCAGTCGGTCTTCACCACGGCTCTGGTGAACTTGTACCACATATCCTCGTTGATGAACGCGTCTTTCCACCTGTTCCCGTTGAAAGCGACATATGTTCTGTCTATCCAAATGTCACGGGACATTGCATCGACAATCCTCTGCATTTTTTCGACATCCGCTTCCGAATATTCACATGGATCCGCATCGACTACACACTTCAAATTGCCGATGTTGATGATTATGTTCGGTCTCTTCATGGAAAGAAGCCGTTTCTTCACACTTGCCGAAACCTTGTTCTTCATACGGACTGTTCCTTGGCGGGTTCTTCTCTCTGTTTAGCGGTTTCCATTTCGACTTTCGATTTGATGATATCGGCGACCTTCTCGATGTTCGTCTGGTTGCGTATTGCATCGGCGACGAGAGCCTCTTCCTCTGGCGTCATGTTGTCATCATCGTAGACCTCTGTGAAGAGCGCACACCATTTCCCGGTCTTCGCAATAACCTTCTTTGAGACGTCCCATGCCGTTCCACCCCTCTTACTGGCTTTCTCAAGAACCCTTGCGATAAGCCTGGCGATGAGTTTGCAGATTGTATCGACGTCGAGAAACTTGATCATTATGTTAAAAACCGTGTACATTATGTGTTTTCCTTTAAAATATTTACAAAAAAAATGACGACAAAAAAGCCGTATCTTCAGCATGACATAGGGTTCATGGAAAATCAGCAAAAAATATAAGATCTTCAACCCAACATAGAATTCACCGTTTTTTTCCAAGCATATCGAGCTTGATCTTCAGTTCGTATGCATTATTGAATTGAGGTATCGTGAATATGGTCTCTTGAACGTTCCTTTTTGTTATTCCCTTAATCTTATAGCATTTCTCAGTCAGGATGATCTGATATATACATTCGAGAATCTCGTTGTTTTGGATGCTTGTGCAGCACCGGGTGGAGAAGTTTATTTTGTCGAATTGGGTACAGGAAAAATGTCCAGTTGGTTTTTCTGGGCAAATCCAGATGTACTTGTATTTCCCATTGACTTCTTCAAAAAACAGTTCCCCAGTAGATACATTCAGCTGGATCTTGATTCCTAGACCATCTAGCAGGTTTCCGATGATGTCTCCACCACAAATCTTACCATTTCCATTTCCAAATCTTTCCAACATTTTTGCACATGCACAAACGCGACATTCGTCATTACGAGATGCCCAGATTTGCTTCTCCCTTCAATTCTACACCGTTCCTATACGTTTTCTCGCCCACACGATAAGCTTTCCCGGTCTTGTCCGCACACTCCCTACAGAGCGTCATTATCCACCCCTCGGTATTGCACACAGTTCCCTTCTCAAGACCCTCTCCGCATTCCTCGCATGTCAGATACGACTTGTCTTCGGCTTCGGAAACGAGTTTGTGAACCTTTTTGTCGATGAAATTTCGGATAACCTCCTGCTTGCGCGACGGGGTGAATCTATTCATGAAATTGAGTTTCCGGCCTATATATCCACAGGCGACGGCGATCGTGTATACAAATCTGTTCCGCCGAGGGACTTGTTTCATCGTCCTGTAGCACATAGGGTGTGACAAAATCATCGTTTTTCCATTTTCAAGCTTGATGTACCTGCCACAAGCGAAATCCGTTTTCGTCAAGTTGGCACGATCAACGACTTGAATGTTGTGATGATAGTGAGTTGGTACGACCTCCACATACTCGAAATCAAAAAACACCTTTTTATATATGAAATCCTTGATTTTATCAAAGAACTCTCCGATTGCCGTATAGTACCACGGAGGCATGATTGCAACACCATAGTAAAACCTCAGACCGCCGAACTTCTCCTTCACCCGTTCGGCTGTTATCCTGATTCCGTATTTTCCGTAGATGTGGTTCAACGTTTCAAGTTCAACTGAAAGATCCTTCAATATTTCATACCACCCACGTCCGACATACCATCCGATATGTTCCGGATAAAGGAGACGGCAATTCCTTTCGACAAACCCCCTTCCGGCATCAAGCCAAGATTGGTTTGGATTTTTGCTCTCGATCTTCGTAACACTCGAAGCGATTTCGGACATTGTTAGTTTTCCCTGAGAATTTTCCTAATTCATAGCACAACCACGGGAGAAACCAAGCTTGGTTTCAGCGATACCAGAGCCTCCCCGACGTCTCGTATTCCAGCTTAACGGACGTCATGAATCTGTTGTAGTCAACCCCAGAGAGATCCTTGTCCGAAATGATGAGTCGCTCTTCTCTGGCGAATAGCTCATGCAACGCGTCAAAGTCTGAGCATTCCATGTTCTTGCACATCGACCTGTGACATGTCATCAGGGGCACGAGAAACGACTTTGGGTTTATGCAAATCTCCGAGGTCTTGTCATATGCATTGTCTACATAGTACTGAAAGATAGCCTCGGGCTCGGTGGTCTCCGAATTGGGAACGGCGAAAGCGTGCAGGAAGCCACGGGGAATCCATAGCTGGTTGTGGACTTCTGGATCAAGCCTGTAAACCGACGTGACCCCAAACGACCCCGAGTTGGGTCTCGCGTCGGTTATGATGTCGTAAATCGTCCTGTTCACCGCCTCAACAAGCTTTCCCTGGCACATTGCACCCCTCTGTGCATGACACCCACGAAGGACGCACGAACGGGAGGATGAGCGATTTACCTGCTTCATCCACGAGAAATCCCGGATCCAGTGCCCCCAAGAGTTTCGAATGACTTCCACAAAGTGTCCACGGTTGTCCGCATGGAACCTTGGGAAGATTTGGAACACACTGTCGCACCCGCACTCGTCGGAGGGCGAGCTGAATCCGTCGTCGAACTGAACCTCGCGAACCATCTTCAAAGCACACCGCCATTCTTCTGGAAAACATCAACCATCGCCTCTATCTCCCTTTGTGCGTCGTCAAGTACGAAACTCTTCGCTCCGCCTTCTGTTATGTGGAAGAGGACCTTTCCGATCTTCTCATTTTGATCGACATAACCGGCTTTCTTCAAAAGGTACTCATAAAGATTCAACTGACACAGATAATGTCCAATGTTCGTGTCTGGAATGTTCTCGATTGGAGGAAGACCAAACTTGTTGTATGTGTTCTCCCTCGACAGCCTCTCGTTCGTTTTCCAGTCGCATATCCAAATACGGTTGTCCTTTTTGGCTCGTATCAGGAGATCTATTGTCCCGGCTATCTTTAAATTCTCATCGAATATGATTTTTTCGATTCCGAGTATTTCAGCCCGGTCTTTCACCCTTCTGGCGGTTGCAATTGCGTTTTTTATGGCGTCACGTTCTTTCTCGTTCTCGGCACTGTTTCTTAGGGGTCTTTCGAGAAGGGTGTCCTCACAACACTCGTGTATTTTTGTTCCATATGCACACGACCTGTCCGCTTTGTCCTTCCAATGTTGCTTTAGAGCCTCAACCGTGAGACCCCGCTTTTTGGCGCACTTTTTTGTGATTATCCCCGTTGGATCGAACGGCTCAAAAAACTTTGAGACAAATGATGTTCCGGAAATATACGTTACTTCCTTTCCGTCGATCATTGAGGAATACCTATGCGTCTCCTCCTCAAACTTGATTTCGATACCACGCGGGTTCTTGGCTTTGCTACAACTCGGCATTGTTTTTCCTTGTTGCAGACATTATACATTTTTCGCCGGAAAAAGTCAACGACTTCCAGCGAAAATAATGAAATATTTCAACCGAATTGGCTTTTTCTGGGTCTTGGGTTTCTTGTCGATCAATTTGTTGACATGACACGGAATTCACTGAGACCTCAACCGAGGAAGCTCACCCCTTCAGGGGTGGGAGGAATCGGTTGGAATTTTGCAACTAATGTTGTTCGCTAAAAGCCAACTCGGTACAATACCTGACGAAATGCTGACGTACAAGACAAAGCTGATGTTCGAGAACCAGGAAGTCTTCGACGCGGACTGGAACGCTGCGTACAACATCAGGAACAGGTATGCAAAACACCCAGCCTCGTTCAGCCTCCCGTTAGACGGTCGGCTGAACCTGGTTGGCAGGCGTTGTCAGGACGTCAACCGTGGGGCGGCTCGTCCGCCTTGCAAGCTCACGGCTTCAGCTGTGGGTATCTGACTTCATCGCCTGATATTCATCAGCAAGACACCGAGAAAGAATCTTTTCAATATCTTCATCAGACATTCCAAGCAATTCTTTTACTGTTTTGAGACCTGCAGAAAACTGAGCATTATCTTCAGAAACAACCTGGGCTAGCAAAAACGCATCCCACAAATCATTTTCTTCAAGCCATGCTTTTATCTTATCCCAATATCCTAACTGTTTTATTGCACAGAAAAGTTTGAACTTTGAAAAAACTCTAGTTCCCTGTTCAGTGATCGTAAGAATATCACCGTTTATTCCTGCTACTGTCCTTGTTGTCATGTTAATTTCCTTTTTAAAAATATATATTTATTTACTTTACAAAAAAATTGACGAGAAAGATGCCACGTCTTCAGCGTGGCATAGAGTTCACTTTTTTAAATTTTCCAAAGAAATTTTTCATTTTTCAATTTGAAAATATTTGAAAACTCTCTTCTGATGGCTCTCAACCATCCACGTCTAGATTGCATAGAAAGGATCGCTTTTTCATTTCCTTCTTTTGCTTTTTTGAAATCTTTCAATGTTCTTTTCCAATTTCCTTTGAACAATTTTGTTTGTTTGTCTGAAATCTGAAATCCACAAAATTTGATTGCTCTTGCTTTGACTGGAGCAATTTGCCAATCACCTTTCACTTTGCATTTCACGTTTTTAAGCCAAACATGAGCTTCTTCAATCGCTTTTTTCAAAGGTTTTTTATATTTGGAAAGAACTATCCAATTGTCCATGTAGACATAAGCTTTTGAAATGTTTTTGATGTTTCTTAGCTTGAAATACAACGGGACTAAATACAAGTTAGCTAAATGATGGGAAAATGGATATCCAATAGACAAACCTTCTTCTGATGAGTCAACTATGATTTGGAACATATCAAGAATTTTTTGATCTTTGAAAATCCTTTTGAGATTTTCCATCACTATTTCATGATCTACATGCTGATAGAAATGTCTTATGTCAAAATATAGAAAATATTTTGCATCCTTATCAATGTTTTGATGGACAAACCTTTCCAATTTCTTTGCTGCTAAATGTCCTCCAAATCCTTTTCTGCATGCAAATGATTGTGAATGGATTCGACTGTTCACATAAGGTTCACAAATCCTCCAAAGAGCAATTTGCGCAATACAAGATTCATATGAAGGAATTTGAAGCTTTCTTTCTTTTCCATATTCTACTATTGTCTTTTTCTTTGGAATTCCTATCAGATTTTTGAAATCATTTTGCATTCGGTTTTTGATTTCCCATGCTAAACGATAGTCAATTCCTCTTCTTTTGTGAATTGGACGTTTCTGATCATGTTCAGCCATTGCTGCTACTATGTTGTCATAGTCAACGACTTTTTCATATAGATATCCAATTCTTTTCATTTAAGTTCCTTTTTTGTGCTAGCTCTTTTCGAAATTGTTTTTCAAACCCTACCAACAGCTTGTTTAAGCACTTTTTTCACCGCGCAATATTTCTGTGAAATATTTCGATAGACGCTTTGTGTGGTGTGGATATGGTTCAGACGTAGAGCAGAAAGAAAAAATCTTGTCAAATTATGAAGGAAAGGACGGGCGCGGCAATTGTAGCCGTTGACGTTAGTGAGATCATTGTTGGAATCAACATAGAAAGCGCCATTGTTAAAAATGATTTAGTTGAAATACTCAAAATTTAAATTTTGTCAAACTTTATTTTTTATTTTTAAGTGACCCGAGGACCATTCGGTCCTCGGGATTATGGACATGACGTTCGTTCGTCACTCACGTCATGAAACGACCCTAAGGAAAGGACGGGCGCGGCAATCGAAGACGATGACGGAAGCAAGATCATTGTTGGAAGCAACAGAGAAAGCGCCAGAGTAAGAAGAAGAATAACGGTTGGCGGCAAGCCTAACGAGCCAATAGTTCCGTAAAGTAAGTGTTTCATTTGCAACAATTGTGAAATGTGTTGCATCCCAAGCAAGTGGTGTAGAACTAGTTCCTTTATGCTCAACTGTGCATTTATAAAGTTTTCCTTCATAAATAACATATGTTCCAACTGAATATGATGATTTGTTTGAGAATGTACCTATATTACTATCGTAATTAGTTGTCAAAGCATGATCGCAACCACCAATATTCAAATTAGCTTGATCTTGGTTTTCACCTGGTAGATAAACATCTCTCAAAACAGATGATGAATCAACTCCAGCTCTATACAACCAACCATCAGTAATTTTTTCCGGAAATGCGACTTCGCGATATCCAGCAGCTTTTAATTTAGCTTCATATGACTTATTGTCTTCTGAATTTGCATAGAGTTCATTTTCATTGTCAGTTGCACCAGGTTCAACATCAGCTGGATCTTGAGCAAACAAATAATTGCCAGATTTTGTTATTGTGACTTTTCCATCAGCATCTGTCGTATATATTGTTCGATTTACGTTTGTGAGATCTTCCCAAAACCATCCATGGCAAGACCAAATAGCATCTTCAACTCCTAAGAAAACAATTGAATTCATAGTTGATCTTGTATTGATTGCGCCTGACATCTTTCCGACATTCACGATAAAATCAGTGTCACCATTTGTAGTTCCAATACCACCACCACATATTCCAGGGAATATATTCTGTGAAAAATCATTTGAATTTGCTGCACCTTGGACATTAACTCCAAAATACAAATATGCCATCCATTGGATAAATGATATTTCAGCGGTTCCTGCTACACCCCAAGTCCTGTTTGTAGAATCAGGATTGATTGTTATAGGATCTTCACCATCAAATGTCAATGTAGATGTGACTTTGTTCAATCTTCTGCAAACAGCCAATGTACCAGATCTTGTTCCAGGAACATAGTTAAAACCGTTTCCGTTTCCAGCTTTCCACTGAGGAGCAGAAACTTTCTGACCATCAATAGTTATGTCAGTTACGTTTCCGATTGGGTATCTTGCAATATAACCATATTTGCATGTTTTTGTTGCATATGATCCATCAGCCTGTCTAATATAGGTTTCAAACAATGGATGAAGATGATAAGTTCCATCTACATTCGAGTTTGCATACCATTTGACAACACACTCGACATTATTGTCTTTCAATGTACCATCATCATTCTCGATTGGCATATTGAGTGTTTCTTTTGTTGTCTTCACCCAAAGCTGATCGTAGCGAACCATCTTGTTGTCACCAACAGTTGTAGTTCCATCTGTATATGACATTGTTCCAATCTTTATGTTCTTGATTGCATTTAGACGATCGTCAAGTGAAATCCAACTTGTCGTATCTGTATCTGAGATTATTCTTTCGACAGGAGTTCCAGCTGTACCGTCATTATTCTTAGGAACATCCCATATGGAAACTCGTGTATAGGATTCATCAATCCATTTTTCCTGGTTTTTTGTCCAATGTCCAAAATGGATTTTTGTTCCGCTTGCAGTTGTGACTTTTATTCCCAAATAAGAATTTCCGGCTTTAAGACGTTGATCTGTGTCATTTTCTGGATCTTTGGAATAAGGCTGGGCACGAAAAACTTCTACATTTTCACCAGCAATCTTTATTGAATTCACGTTTACTGTCTCAGAAGCACCGGCAGACAGATAGATTTCTTTCGGTAGACATGCATAAGCAGTTGTTTTTGACGATCCAAATTTAACAGCGACAGTAGAAGGATTGACCAAAGCTGCGTTGTTTATCTGGACTTTGAAGACACACGCAAAATCATTCAATGATGTGATAGCTGCTGTATATGGAGTATCTACACCTGGAACAGTCAGAATGACCTGAGCATCTTTCAAGATTTCAGATATTTCTGTAGTGTCTGTTGGAACATCGAATGTCTGATTTTTCCAATTCAAACGTACTGTGACATTTGCAGTAGGTATGCTAGCAGATGATTGCAGATCTTCAATATGCTTGAGCAAATCATCGATTTTCTTGTTTGTTTCTTCTTGATCAGCTTTTGTCGGCAAATAAATTTTTGTAGCCATTTGTTTTATCCTTTTTTTAAATTATACTTCGATGTATTCATAGAATGCATAAAGCGAATTTGGAGCTTCTGCGAATATGCCATGAATCAAGTTGATTTTACCAGCAGCCTGAGACAATCTTTTGTAATCAGACACATCTAGATGCTGAGCTGACAACGCTGCACTTATGTCAGCATTGTCTTGGACAGCTTTGTTAACATTATCAATTAAAGTAGCCATTATACGATACCTCCAAGTATTTCATTTGCTTTTCCAACAGTAGTTGAAAGTTCTTCGATTTTAGTCTCAGCAGTTTTCAGACGTTCAGTGAGAGCAGAAATCCGGTTGTCGACGGCTGTTATGTCAGCATCAACCTCCGTCTTTGTGTAGGTCTTTTGTATAAGCATGTTTTCCGTAACAACAGGCGTGCCGTCCGGCATCAGTTCGCTTTGTAGACTTGATAGACCAACAAAGTTTATTTTTCCCTGGTCCGTATCGTTGCTGACAACACACGAGACGGAAACTGATGCCTAGAACTTCGTATCTACGAATACCTGATAAGCGTTGCCATCATCGGACTTCTCAACCGGCAATGCACCAACATCATCCGCTTGCAATATCAGATCGGACGAGAGTGTCTTCTCGCAAATCTTCTGGGTTTTTGGAACAAATTTTTGATTTATATCATTCAGGTGTTCTTCTATCGAGTTCTTTGAAACTATTGTAGAATTCGCCTTCAAGCTTCCGACCCTGACTGTTTCAAGCTCCATCATATTTATCATCCTTGTGTATAGTTTATATTGTTTATATTTACCGTTTTTTCGTTATTTGCAAAAGTATGTATTTTCCGGTGGTTGTCGATATTTTACATAAAATTTGACGAGAAAGATACCACGTCTTCAGCCCGGCATATGAATCGTCATTCTTTCTCATTGTTTTTTGCAAATAGAATCGTACCGACGGAACACCTGGAAATAACGCTTGTGGAGTTCAATACCTCTGACAATGGCACTTGTAGTATTGTTGATAAGTCTGAACGATGAAACAAGAAAACGCTTTGTCTTTAGCATGGTGTAGAGTTCACATGAAAGCACAAGGGGGCAACCATGGTTTCGGTAGGAAGTTCTTGGGTTCTGAAGATCGGGTCCGTAAACAATTTTTGTTGCACAAGGAAACTGGCGAACTTGGTATGTACAATGTCGGGGGGGGCATAACGGTCCCCCTGTTCTCACAAACCCCGGGGATGTGCCGGTTTTCTTTTTTGTGTTCGGAAATATTTCAAAACCTGGAACATCAAACATCTTCTCAAACAACAAACGAAACCGCAAACGACGGATGATCGCGATCGATGAATAGCATGTTCATCTGTTCCTTGCCGTCCTCCGGAAACACGCCACACACGAAGTGTTCGTGATTTTTCGCCGGAGATCTCAGGAAATACGCCATTCCATGTTGTTTCATAATGTGAAACCCATGTCAACTGCAGGGACGAATTTCTGACTGACGAAACCACAGGGGGGGGTGCAATTTCCGGGGAACACACACCCGAGATGCATTTTGTCGTCCGAGGCGCTTCTTCCAGGCACGCCGGATACGTTTGTGGGGGGTTGTGTCATTCATTTTGTTTCCCGGGACGCTGAAGCGTCTTCAAGTCGGATTTTCGACTTGGGTGGGCACACATCGCCGATATTTCCGTGCACACCGCATCCTTCTCGGCATGAAACGGCGTCTGTCGTTTGTCGGTTTGGATGTTGCCGCATTTGCATTGTACATTCTGATTCTGCACACGGGTGGAGAAAAACGCATGAAACACCTGCGCGGAACCACCAACCGCAATGGTCGCGACCACCGCAAAAACAACGAGTCTGTTGTCGTCATTCGGGTGTTCGAACAACAGCTTTGTCAGGTTTTCCGATATGCAGAATATCGAAAGCACCCCCAAAACAACGAAAGCGACAAGTGCCAGAAAATGTAACATTAACATGGTTTTCCTTTCCGTTCAAGCTTGTTGCCGGATATTTCGTCGACAACAAGCTTGAACCCAACCGGCATATTTTCAGTGTTCCGTCAGCACAAACGAATTACTCCCGAAAACAAGATTACTCACATATGCAACGTTTCTGGTATTATATAATTTTCATATGCACTTGTCAATACCTTTTATCTTTTATAGCACAGCTCACCCTGTACCGCTACCTTAAGGAAGGAAAGGTGAAGCTAAGGTCAAAATTGTCGAAAACATATTAAAGGAGAGGTTGAAATCCTTGTGCTTGAGAACAAGGATCGTCTTGTCATGTTTGGATATGATATCCTTGAGCAGGTATTCAAGTATTTCGGATGCAAGATACTGGTTCTGAACGATATACACAAAAATTCGCAAGATAGATGTCATGTCTTCAGTGTGGCATAGAGTTCACTTGGAAATCAGCTTTTCAGGAAATCAAAAAATCGAAAGTGAAATATCGGTTTTTGCTAAAAGACTATGTCCAGAATGCAGTTTTCAGCAAGTTCTATAAACAAATGAAAATTAATGTTCATTAGTTTTCATAAATATTTATGAAAATTGTATTTTATAGCATAATTATTGTTTTTTCAACTGGAGTTTTCATAATCTTGTTTTTTTTTTGATTTCCCCCGCACATTTGAACCGTCCAACCCGAAAGAAGCGACCTCTTGGACGAAAGCCTAACAGCCCTTGACGCTTGACAAGGGTCAAGCCCTCGATGGAATTGTCTGTTTTCACACTAAAGACTTGGTGTATTTCCCATCAAACTTTTTGCAACAAGATTGTTCTCGAGAATCACTTCGGCTGTTTCGGGCATGTTGTCTGCGGCATTGGCGTCTTCGTCGCATCCGGTTTCACAATCGGCGACGGACTTCTCCACGGGTTTCACTCCACAATCCGCGTTTCCCGGGGTGTTTTTGGGTTACCGTCCGCATTTACATCGCAAGCTGGGCTTGTGCCGCGTGTTGGACATCTCCAACTTCCGTTACCCGACACCCTCCGGGTCACATCCAACACACCCACATTTCGAGCATATCTTTGAAAAGATAAACCACCCAATGACTTTAACGGCAACTGGATTAAATCCAGCCATCCTTTATCCTGTATCATTGGCGTTTCTGGCACTTCCCAAGAACCCGGCGGATTCCTTGAGATTTTGGAAATCTCTTCTTTGCTTGGACACACACTCTCCCGCTCTCGCCGTTTTTTTTTGTTTTTCGGCATCTCCATCTGGAGCACATGAAGCTTTTTGAAGGGCGTTCGCATAAATGCAACATGGTCAAAACCACAATCTGTCTTTCCGCCGTACACAACAAACGCATCCTTTGGAATTCAACCCGGAAAACCCAATCCCACAACAAAGCGAAGCAAAACGTTTTCCTCCTTGGGCGTTTCCAGACATCATGTTTTCAATGGGCTTGCCAACGGAATTCTTTGGCGACGGGACGAACCCGAACCTGACTTTCCTCAGTCCCGGGGCGTTCGGTTTTCTGCGGTCAAAGTTAAGGTGGCATTCTGAAACCACCCCCAACAATATGGAAAGCCGTTTGATTCTCTCGATTTGAATCCCGAACGCCGAACTTCCCACCAAGAATTTCTTTGGATGGTTTGAACCAGTCACCAAAAGCTATGCCGCAATCTTTTTTGATTTGTCGAAGAGTAGTAGACGAGACTTCCTTCACACACCAAAACATATCCTTCAAGCGCGTTTCTGTAATTGGTTTCTGCCCGGGTCTTTTTCTTTGGAATCTCTGAATACTTTTCCAATACTCGTTTCGCCCATTGAGACGCAAGTTGTTGATTTGACGACGGCAATCGATTCACCAAAACTTTTTTCTGTGGGTGCTTGCTCCAAGTCCACCACACGTCCACCGTAAAACATCGAGAGAAATTGCCATCGAGAAATCTCACTGATGACATGTTCCAAAAACCATTTGACATATCTGGGGGTGTGGTTTTGAAATCAAGACAATGAATTATGGTACATACAGAATATCCACACACATGCATTCCCTCCACGAAATTTTCAACATCAGCAAGTCATATTGTCAGAATACTAAAGCAAGGAACAACAATCTACATTGGTCTACATTTGGGAAAAACGCGGTCATTATCCGAAGTCTCGCTTTTGGAAAGAACATACTTTCCGGTCTAATGGATATTTTGTGGAAAGTATTGGGAACGCCAACGAGAAAAAACTCTTTAAAAACATGTTGGAATTCAAGAAAATGAATGCGCAATGCCGATTAACGGAAATTATTGAAGATGGTTGCCTCTTCTTGGCGTTGGATTTATAAATGTATTTGTGACGTATATCATTTTAAAAATGATTAATCAATCTGGGTCTTACGCGCGCGCGCGTTCCGGCCGATTTCCCGGTTCGGAACCTGGGTACCAGCTTCCCCAAACGAGCCACCCTGCCAGCAACCCTGGTGGTCTGAAAATGGGGTGGTGGTCGTCCGTCAGCCTTACCTTCTGTCGCCCACCCAGCACGTCACCAAATGGTATCCTAGTGGCCAAGGGAAAAGAAGGACCGGGTGGGAGACTCCAGCATGGTGGGACGAGACAACCCAGGTCATCACAACAAACCCGGGTGGCGGGTCGGTAGTATAGACATCCAAACCCAGGATGGTTTCCAAGCCAGACCCAGTGGTCACGAGAAACCAGTTTTGGATAATTCTCCCGGCTGCAGACCTAGTGGTCTGACGGTTCTTTTGCCGAAAATTTCACCCCCACCCTAGGAAAAGGAAAATAAAAGGTGAAATTTTCGGAAAATCGACTTGCATATCACAAGAAATATGTTATAATAGAATTGGAACTTTCGGAAATTTTCTGAAAATAGGCTTGACTTTTCCAGGAAATGTGCTATAATATATCGCCAAATCATAGCCACAAGACGAAACTTTTTTGAAAATCGAGTTGCAATCCAGCCCCAATATGGTATAATATTATTTCGGAAAATCATCCCCCCCATAGCGCCAATGCTATAATTTTGAAAATGTGCTTGACTATCGTGTGAAATATGCTATAATGGTATTGGTTTTGGGAAAAGTTGGATGAAAATATCTCTGAAAACAGACTTGAAATCTTCATCGATTATGCTATAATAGAAAGGGTATTTCGGAAAACCACCCCCCCCTTCATGAGCTTTTCTGAAAACGGTGTTGCATATTGTAGGGTATATGTTATAATAGTGGCATAGAGAGAAAGGAAACATACGATGAAAAAGTCAACATTGTTGTTCGAGAACGAAACTCACAAACTCTACATGGAGTGTGGTTGCGATTACAACTATATTGTTTTCTTGAAGACTGGGCGTGGTTTTGTTCAGGAAGTTGGAAGGGCGTGGAGACTTACAAATGGCGTGACACGTTTCTTCACGAAAAGTGAGATAGAACAAGTTAAAGCCAAACGGCATGAGGCGCGGAATTCTGTTCGCCTCATGTGTGCATGACTGAATCGGGGCGGCTAAAATGCCGCCCCTTCAACTTTCAAAAAAATTGAAAACAAACTTGACTCTCATTGATTATATGTTATAATGTAAACTCTACGCCATGCTGAAGACATGGCATCTTTCTTGTCAAATTTTTTGTAAGATAAAAATGAAACTGGTGTTGCAAATTGTTTCATATCTGTTATAATAGTTGCACAGGGGCGGAAAAGCCCAACAAGAAAAAGAAAGAAGGTAAACATATGGAACGCTACGATTATCAAGAGGCAGTCAAGAACGATATTCGCGAGTATCTTGAGAATAATGGTGTCGGTTATGTCGATCCGGATAGTGACAAGCGTTATGAGATTGAAGATGAGATGTTTGTCGAGGATTCCGTGACGGGAAATGCTTGTGGGTCGTATACCTTAAACACATGGACTGCGGAGGAAAACCTTTGTCACAACATAGATTTGTTGCGTGAAGCACTTGAGAGTTTCGGGGGTGAGCTCAAGGATGCTGAAAGTAATGATGTGACAATCCGTTGCTATCTTCTGAATCAGTGCTTCACGGATGTTTTGGAGGAATGGAACAAGGAACACCCCGAAGAAGAGGGGGAGGGGGAAGAAAAGTAATAGTATGGAAAATGGAAACCGCCCCGATGGATGGGGCGGTTTTTTGAGTTTTTGGGCTTCTGAAAATTGAAAACGGGCTTGAAATTTTCTCCATATATGCTATAATGTATTGGATTTCGGCAAAATTCCCACGTGGTGAGTTAAATTTAAAACACCTTGACTATAGTGGGAAATATGCTATAATATATATTTTCGGTAATTTTTTCAAACATAGTACAAAATATTTTGAAAATCGACTTTACAATCGTTGGATGTGTGCTATAATATTGGCGTAAACGGAAGAGAAAGGGAAAAGATATGCTCATTGCAAAAGTCATGTTTTTTGTTGAAGTTGACGAATATGAGGGAAAAGAGACGCTTACTCCCCTCTTTGTATTGCCGGAGGAAAATTGGAAGGGAGACAACAAACTCATGACGGCAATTTCGATTGACGGCTATGTTCCCTGCCAAAAGGATTATCTCTTTGGGAAAAGCGTTCGCCCTGCCCCGATTGATATGTATGAGGACATGAAACGCAAGATGAAACTCGTCTACGGCGGAGACGGCTATATTATCGTAGACGCGGCGGAATGGGTGAAAACGAACGGAAAAGTATTCAAGGAAATTGAAACCGTGAAACTTTTCTAAACATCATTTGCGGGCGGCTATGGCGAAAACCATAGCCCTTCTCGCTTTTTCGGAAAGTTGAAAATGGAGTTGCATATTTCGGAAAATATGTTATAATAGATAGTTTAGGTGTTTTTGGAAATTGCAGAAAATTTTGAAATTGAACTTGCCTGTTGTGAATTATATGCTATAATAGTTGCATAGACGAAAGAAAGAGAAAGGATTGAGAAAATGAATTGCCAGTTTATCTTTTGTGAAAGAGATCCTTATACTGGTGAAGTTCACTGTCACCAGTATAACAAGTGGCTAGATGTGTGTCCTAGATATGTCGAAGAGTACACGGAAGACTATGAAGATGAAGATGGCGCTGTGGAAAAATCCAATGTGAAAGATTTCTGAAAACATCCTTTAATATTGTGGATTATATGCTATAATAGTGGCACAACGAAAGAGATTGGAATACCACAATGAAATACAAAGTTTTGGTTGAGAATGACAAGTATAGGTTGATTATGGAGAGAGGATGTGACTATAACTATGTGGTTCTTTTCGCGGAAGAAGAGGGTTTTTGCAAGAAGTGGTTCGCTCATGGGGTTTAATAAAGAAAGTGACGTGTTATTTCACAGGTATCGAGATTCATGAGGCTAAAGAGCGGAGAAACTTAATTGAGTATGTGAACCATATTATTCTCAGTTGAGGAAAGTGGATGTGTGTATAGAAAAGCACCAATTTCCAATTTTGTGTATAGGTTTGGTGTATATGAGAAATGAATTGCATTATTTCTAGATTATGATATGATGTTGTGATATTTTGGCAAATTTTGTGATATGTTGATGAAAAACCGAAAATGTCATTGACTATTGCGTGAAATGTGTTATAATAATGGCATAAACGAGAAAGGAAAGCACGCATGAACGCAAACGAAAAAATCTATGTCAAGTCATATGTAGCCTATACCACGGAAGACAAATACAACGAGGGTGAAGTTGGATGGACGAACCATGCATGGGACAATGGTGATATTCGTATTGACGGACGGTTTGACACAATTTGGGACGCATTAAGGGCTGTCTGTGAAAAGAACTGCTTTGACTTCAAGATGGAGAATTGGCAGAACATTGGTTTGGCGATTGAGGGTGAGTGTGGACGCTTTGATTTTGACACGCTTGTGGACGAGGACAATTCCGAAGCTTTGGAGTATGAGATTAAGGAATGGAAGAAGGGAAGCAAGCGTCTTTGGAATTGTCATTTGGAAGTCTTTTTGGGTGTTGTCGCGGAGCGGAATTTGACTTTGGGGGAAATGGGGGAAGTGTGGAAATGATGGTGTTTGTGTGTTAATCTGTTTGTGTTGGAGGTCAATTCGCCGTGGTGAAAAGACCTCCAACTTTTTTGTGATGACATACAGGAAAGTGAAACCTTCATTGACAATCGCAGGATATATGCTATAATGTATGTTTTCGGCAATTTTCTGTTTTTGGGGATACATGAGGAAAAATTTGAAAACCGATTTGACTATCGTGTAGCATATGTTATAATATTGGTACGAACGAAAGGGAAAGGGCTAGAAAGATGAAATGCCAATTCACATTCTGTACAAAAGACCCGTACACTGGTGAAGTCTATTGTCCACAATGCAACAAGTGGTTAGACGAATGCCCTAGATATGTAGAAGAATACACAGAAGATTATGGGGATGAAGATACGGAGGGGTGATGAAGAAATTTTCCTAAAATGCAATTGACTAAAGTTTTTATATTTTATAGGAAATAAACGTTTTTCTTTGAATTGTTCTTTTGATATTTGTTTTTTAAGATATTGCTTCAAATTATATTTTCCACGTATTATATGAATATAAATGATTAAAGAATTTAATTAATAATGGCATAAAAAAAGGAATGTTGAAGCTAGATGAATATTGGAAGGCTGTTCATGGGTTGATTGAAATGTCCATATCGTATAATAAAAAGTGTGTTGAAGAGTGGGGGGGGGTATCTGGAAACAACGCAACCGGCTTAAGCCGGTTGTCAACATATTTAAAAATGTTGTTGATTGTCGTGGAATATATGCTATAATATAATGAATATTTCGGCAAAAAACAGGAAAGACAAAAAAAAATATTTTGAAAAATGACTTGATTATTGCGGCATATATGCTATAATATTGGCATAAACGAAAGAAAAAGAAAGGAACAAAGAAAATGAATAAGGAACAGGTTCTGTCGATATTCAAGATTCTTGCGCGTTCACAGGGTTCCTATGGGCGTCTTCTTGAACGAATTGGATATGAAGGTGAAAATGTAGGTGACGAATTTTTTGACATGTTCAAGAATTGCAAAGACGCTGTAGATATTGTTCTCACAATTGAGGGATAATCGGAAAAACATATTTGAAACAAAACACCAAAAAATTTGAAAACATTGTTGATTATTGCGGCATATATGCTATAATATTGGCATAAACGAAAGAAAGGAATCACACAATGAAGAAAATCTACACACCAAACGAAAAGGCGCGAATCACCACGGCAATCAAGGCGTTCTTGACCGCAAAGGCGGCGGCGGATGCGGCGAAGCGAGCAAAGGACGAGGCGCAGGCTGTTCTTATGAGCGTGCTTGACGGAGATACCAAAGCGGAATGGGTTTCAGATGAAAATGAATACGCTCTTACTGCAACATACGGAAAAACGCGCTCTTCACTGGACAAAAACCTTGTTGAAAGGGTTTTGGGTGTTATCGTGACGCCAGACTGCTATAGGGTTTCCGCCCCGTGGGATGAATTGAGAATCAAGGTTGTCAAGTAGGAGAAAGAATGGAAATCCCCCGCCCCAGCGGGGGATTTCGCATATGGCATTTTCGGAAAACTGAAACAACACTTGACTTTTCAGCGAAACGGGCAATCCCAAAGAGACTGGTGTTTCTGAAAACGCATTGACTATTGTCTGAAATATGCTATAATGTAATGGGTATTTCGGCAAATCGGACGGGGCTGGATTTTTTCTGAAAATACCTTGACTATCACGCGGCATATGCTATAATAGTAGCATAAACGAAAGAAAAAGAAAGGAACAAAGAAAATGAAAATTCGTGACCTCATTCCGAATGGTTCGCAGAAGTCTTTCTATGGGAAGGCTAAAATCTATTCAGAAAACGGCATTGAGACGCTTTATTCGTATAACACCCCCATCATACGCCGTGAAAAGAACGGGGAACTCAAGCGTCTGTGGGGTGGTTGGAGCGGAACGACTGGGCGGCATATCGCGTCGTTCTGCGGACTGAACAAGGCCGGGTTTATGAAACTCCCCATGTAAGAACAGACCCGTGCTTATGATTCTTGCACCCATGTTGAAAGAAACACGGGTGTTTGTGTGGGGCATGGGTTGCTGGACGGTGAAATGAAAGTGAGCGGAAATGACAACGGTTGTATTGAAAATTGCGGCATTCTTTCTGAAAATCGAGCGTGTTGTGACGGATTCCAAACACATGGATTTTGGGGCTGTTCGGTTTATGCTTGAGGACAATCCACTATGGTGAAAGAGCCCCCCAAGGGGGGGGGGGCTGGGATTTCCTGTTTCGGAAAATTCAAAAACCCCTTGATAAACGTGGAAAATATGGTATAATGTATAATTTTCGGCAATTAACATGAACCCCCCCCGATATTTTTTGAAAATACCTTGACTATCATGCGGTATATGCTATAATAGTAGCATAAACGAAAGAAAAAGAAAGGAACAAAGAAATGGTTTTGGAACAACACAACATGATTATTCCGGTTGACTTGGAAAGTAATTTTGTCAACGGAAGCTACCGTTGCTATGGAAAGTGTTTAATCAAACTTGCAAACACGAAACAGTGGCGTAAGGCGACGATGCATGGAAGCCCTCTGTATATGACATATGATTTTGAACTCGAACCGTGTGAAGAATATCCAAATGGCGGGATGCATCGTCTTTCAAATGACTGCAGATGGAATGATGGTGATGTGTTGGATATTCGTCTTGTTCCCGATGAGATATGGAGTCTTCCTGTTCGGCAGGAGAAACTGTCAGAGCATGAAATTCTTGTGATGAATCTCAGAAATCGCTGGAAATCGGGCGAGAAGATTATGGATGAAAATGAGATTTGTCGCGCGAACGACTGGAAGATAGTCGTTGTCGGGAACGACAGCAAATATAATCGCATTGCCTATTCTCCATCTCTTGACATTATGCGCACATTAACAACCAGTGAGTTTTACGGCAATTCAACGGTAGATTAAAAATGCCTTTACCCCCCCTTGAAAAAAAGAGGGGGGGGGATAGATTTTTCAGCAAAAAGTGAAATACGGGTTGCAAATTGTGAAATATATGATATAATAGTGTCATAACAAGAAAGGATTCTAAGATGAAAAACAACTCTTTGTCATACGAGGAACTTGAGAATATCGTCAAGGACGTAGAAAATGTCTTACGGAAATATTTCCAGTATAACGATAAAGGATACCCAAACAAAGATTATGATGAGACTTTTGATGCACAAAGTGCAATTGACGAGATTCATAATGTCGTTGGGGACATCTGAGTGGGCTTAAATTTTTTGTGGTCTCAATGACGAAAAAAGCAACCTCCTTTGGTGGTTTTCATTTAGACGAAAAAACAAAACACAACTTGACTATTGTATAGTATATGCTATAATAGTAGCATAAACGAAAGAGAGACAAAAAATAGAAAGGAAAAAGAAAATGGAATCGAATGAATTTGGTGTTCCCTATAACGAATTTGGCGTCCCCTATCATGAATATACAATCACGCTTAAAAACGGAGAGGAATTCACAATCGATATTGGTTGTGAAGACGACTGGGGGAACATCCAAAGATGTTTCAAATACGGGGCTGACGGGGAAACGGTATGGTGCGTCGGTTGGGGCGATGCCGTTGAATGGGTTGAAATCGTAAAAGTAATTGACGATGAAACCGGCAAAGAGCTCATCCCCCTTGAGTGGGCAAAGGAAGATGTCTGGAAATGGGCTGACGAATATGCGGGATGAGGGAGACAGGATTTTTTTTGACAAACCAAAAAATGATTTGACTGTTGTAGGAAATATGCTATAATATTGGCATAAACGAAAGAAAAGGACAAGAAGAATGAAATACAAGGTTTTGAAGACACTTAAAGAAACCGAAAGAGACTTGGGGGTTTTTTGCAAATCAGAAAAGGCCGTTTCCCACGCGATGTTCGATATCATGTCCGAGATTGGCGAAGGGGACTGCGAAAATGCGGGAAGGGGCAGTCTGTGGAAATGTGCCGGGGAAATCTACGACATCCTCAAAAAGGGCGACAAGTATTATTACGCAGACTGCTCTTGGTGGGTTGTGCCTGTCGTTGAGGACAGGACATATTCATTTATGTGTTCCGTACGGGTGTCAAAGGAGGTTCGGATTGTGAGCAGAGAATGCAGGAGTTTGGTGGTTGCTAAATTGGACGCAATGTCACAATTTGAGACCGAACTTGCCGCGCAGTTGGGTGAATACGAATATCGTATAGATGAGAGAAATGCACTTTCGCTGATGGAAGCATGAAATGAACTTGACTAGACCAGCCCTTCGGGGCTGGATTTTTTGGTTTCGGCAAATTGAAAACCTCTTGACAATCGTATGATAAAATATAAAAACTTTAGTCAATTAAATAAAACTGTATTTAAACAATAGTTTTTGACTATAGAATTTACTGAAAACTGCGTTTTGGACATAATCCTGAAGCAGAAACCGATATTTCACTTTCGATTTTTTGATTTCTTGAAATGCTGATTTCCAAGTGTCAAATCCAGATAGTGTTTGCTTCCATTGCTCATCTATTCTTTCATCTTTGATATTTGGATAGAACCAACTTTTTTCAAATTTTCTGTATCCTCTTCTTGCTATTTCAATACTAGCTGCTACCATATCTG
>ERZ808259.338-NODE-338-length-23055-cov-3.141522_pt1 | contig 23055 bp, 13 predicted proteins | sample MGYA00521279_ERZ808259 | MGnify/ENA primary metagenome ERZ808259 (study PRJEB31516, sample SAMN03275586) | gut metagenome | biome: mammalia-associated habitat; material: feces | host: Papio cynocephalus | place: Kenya | collected 2012-07-27 ... | reverse complement strand
CGGCATCGCGGCCGCGTTCGCCGTGATCGGCGTGCCGGTCTGGAACCTCGACGTCGCCGAAGCGCTCGCCGGCATGATCGTCTGCGCGCTGATCCGCGGCGGCATGCGCTATGCCGAACAGTACATGAACCACAACGTGGCGTTCCGCCTGCTCGCCCTGCTCCGTGCCAAGGCCTTCGCCGCGCTTCGACGCCTCGCGCCCGCCAAGCTCGCCGGAAAAGGCAAGGGCGACCTGATCGCATTGGTCACCACCGATGTGGAACTGCTGGAGATCTTCTTCGCCCACACCATCAGCCCGGTAATCATCGCCATCGTGACCACCGTCATCTACGCCATTGCGCTGTGCACGCTGAGTCCGGCGTTCGCGGCCGTGCTCATCGTGGCGCATTTGGCGGTCGGCGTCGCGTTGCCGAAGCTGTTCGCACTCGCGGTGCGTGGCCAAGGCGCCCGAATCCGCGGGGAATCCGCCGAGCTCAATGACGCCATGCTCGACGATATGCGCGGCATCGAGGAGATCATCCGATTCGGGCAGGGTGATTCCCGTCTTGCCGGCATCGTGACGCGTTCGCGCGCGTTGTGGCGCGAACGCTCCCGGCTGAGCGCCCGCAACGGTGATTTCACCGGTCTGGGCGCGGTGCTGGTCATGCTGTTCACCGCGCTCGCGGCCGGATTGACGTTCATGGTTTCGGCTTATGCGCCTTATTCGGCATTCACCGCCGCGGTTTCGGACATCGCGCATATGGCGGGCGCGCAGGCGGCCGGCGGTATGGACGCCACCGGCATCGCCGGCGTGATGTCGTTCGCCGATTGGAGCGGCAAGTCCCTCGTCGCGGCGGCGGTCGCGGCGTTCACGCTCATCGCGAGTTCGTTCGGCCCGGTGCTGGCGCTGGGCGCGCTCCCCGCGAATCTGACGCAGACCTTCGCCGCCGCGCGTCGTCTGTTCTCGTTGATGGACGAATCGCCCGCGGTGGAGGAACGCGGCACCGAGCGTCCGCGGTACCAGGGGATGACGGCATGTGACGTGACCTTCGGATACGGTTCGGATGATGGTCCGAAACCGGTGCTCGACCATGTTTCACTCGATGTTTCACGGCATGGGGTCCTTGGTGTCCAAGGACCCTCCCGCCGCGGAAAATCAACGCTGCTCAAGCTGTTGATGCGGTATTGGGATCCGAGCTCCGGAACGGTCTCCCTTTCCGACGTGCCGCTGCCGAACGTCGATGCCGCATGGCGCAGGCGCGTGCAGACGATGATGGGGCAGGAGTCGTACCTGTTCGACGGCACGATTCGCGAGAACCTCATGATGGCGTTGCCGGACCGCGATGCGAGCCATGCTGCGGATGCCATCGACCGAAAACTGCGCGATGCGCTCGCCCGTGCCTCCGCCTTGGAGTTGGTCGATTCGCTGCCGCAGGGGCTGGACACGCAGGTGGGTGAACTGGGTGGCAGGCTTTCCGAAGGGGAGCGGCAGCGCATCGGTCTGACGCGCGTTTTCCTGCGGGATGCCGATCTGGTGTTGTTTGACGAGCCGACGAGCCGTCTTGACGCATACAACGAATCCGTGATTCTGCAGTCGATCAACGGACTCGCCGATCAGGGGCGCGCGATCGTTCTGGTCTCGCACCGCGATTCCACCATGCGCATCGCCGACCGAATCGTGCGCATGTGACGCATACGTGCCGCATCGGCGTCCATCTGATGCGGCATGGGCTTGTCGCCGATTGCGCAGGCATGGCATGTGATCCCTATTTTTCCAATCGCTTGCGTTCGCATGGATGAACGCATGGTCGATTCCTGTGGTTCGAATTTGGCTGTGTGTGCAATGCGCATCAAGCATGTTCGAAGGTATGTGCCATTGCGCAAGTCAATCATGTGGACTGTGCCTTACCTGTTTTTACGCGAATAAACTAACTGCTCAATGCAGGTGTTATATTTTGAGCGAGTTTTTATCGAATATTATTGATTCTCAGCGTTTTTTGTGAGAGAAAGTTGTATATTGCTGATGGCAGCGTTAACAAATCGAACAATGGATGCCAATGAAGTTGTTTGAATTGCCATAAATTGCGCAATTATTAACGTGCTGTTGGCAGTAAGGAGAGAAGTGATGAGCGAAAAGACAAACATCACAGATGATGTTTCCGGTCGGCGACGTGGATCCGGCCGCTATATCGTAGGTCTTGCATTAAGCGCGGGCTTGGCCGGTCTGCTCTATGGATACGATACGGTGTCTATTTCTGGGGCTATCGACTTTCTGCAGGAGAAGTACTCACTGAGTCCTGCATTGCAAGGTTTGGTAATCAGTTCCATCATGATTGGCGGTGTGATTGGTGCGGGTGCGTCAGGATTCTTGTCGGACAAATACGGCCGCCGCAGGATTCTGATGTTTGGCGGAGCGTTCTTCTTCGTCGCCGCGCTGTGGAGCGCGTTCACGTTCTCTCCATTCACGTTGATTCTGGCCCGTATCATCGGAGGCGTCGGCATCGGTCTTGCCGCAGCGCTCGCCGTGACGTATATCACCGAATCCGCTCCGACGAACATTCGTGGCGCATTGACCAGCGCATATCAGTTGCTGACTATCTCCGGCATCTTCCTGACCAATGTCATCAACTATTTCATCGCGTCCTCCGGTTCGCATGATTGGGGCGTCGCCAATGGTTGGCGTTGGATGCTTGGTATCGGTGCCATCCCGGCTGCCATTTTCGTGGCTGCGTTGTGGTTTTCGCCTGAATCTCCACGTTTTCTTGTGCAGTCGGGCCGTGTTGAAGAGGGCTTCAAGGTTCTTGAGCGCATCAATGGATCGGAGAAGGCTCGTCATGATGTAGAGGAGATTCAGTCTCAAATCAAAGAGGAGCGTGAAGCCAATGCCTCGTTCTCCGATTTGTTCAAGCCTGGTCTGCGCAAGGCTTTGCTGATTGGCATCTTCTTGGCCATCTTCAACCAGGCGATTGGTATGAATGCCATTTCCTACTATGGTCCGGTTATGTTCAAAGACATGGGATTCGGCGGGAACACCGAATTCCTTGCCTCTTCGATGGTTGGCGGTATCGAGCTGGTCTTCACCGTCGTCGGCATGTACCTGATTGATACCGCAGGGCGTAAGAAGCTCATGGCTGTCGGTTCTGGCCTCATGGTGTTGTTCGCATTGGGCATCTCCTTTGCGTATGCCAACAACTATCAGCTGCTCATGCTCATCTTCGTGATGTGCTTCACCTCTGCGTTTGCGTTCTCCATGGGTCCGATTCCGTGGATTATGATTCCGGAGCTTTTCCCGACTTATCTGCGTGGCCGCGCAACCGGCATCTGCACGGTATTCCTGTGGGGAACCAACTGGGCCATCGGCCAGTTCACTCCGATTCTGATTAGTTCCATTGGCGGTATGGGAACATTCCTCGTGTTCGCGTGCACTAACCTGATTTGCTTCCTCGGCGTGATTTCATTCGTTCCTGAGACCAAAGACAAGACCTTGGAAGAGATTGCGGAATTGTGGAAGCCGAAGAGCGAACAGCTCACTGGTGCGCAGCTTGAAGTTACCCGTGCTGCTGCTGATTTGAAGCGTGCTGAGGCCGACATCAAGGCCGCGGAAGCCGAACTTGCGCGTGCGCATCGTGCCAAGGAACGTGCCATCGCCACCAAGGCGGCTGCCGAGGCGCTGGTATCTGCTCAGAAGAAGTAAGATTATGCCGTTACGGTTCCGCGGGTTCGCAATATCCCGTGGGACCATGGGCAAATGCGTTCCTCTTGCATATGTGATGAGGTGACGTGATCTGGCGTGGTTCGATCCTGAAGGTCGAACCACGTTTTTCGTATGGCACCATGCCGTCCGCAATGTGGGCATCGACGCTATGCGAAAGTCATTCATGTTTTCTATACCGTGTTATCCATGCTCCGGAAAATGGCGGAAATGTGAATCGCGCGCGCCGTGCAGGCCGGAGGAAACAGTTGCGGTGCCGATCAATCGGCATTTTATGGAGTCGCTGGTATTTGGGGAATCAAACGGTGTTTTTGCCGAATATGGTTGCATGGTGGTTCAAAATATTCACATCATCTGAATTGGTAGGGCAAAATCGTTAGTATCTGAATCAACGGAATATTTTTCGACGAAAGGCTGGCGATGGCCAACAACAGGAACGAACTGAACAAGAATCTGGCACAGATGCTCAAGGGTGGCGTCATCATGGACGTCACTACTCCGGAGCAGGCGAAGATCGCACAGGATGCGGGCGCATGCGCGGTCATGGCGCTTGAGCGCATTCCGGCCGACATCCGCGCGGCCGGCGGCGTCTCCCGCATGAGCGATCCGGCGATGATCAAGGGCATCCAGGAGGCCGTGTCCATTCCGGTCATGGCGAAGGTGCGCATCGGTCACATCGCCGAGGCCCGTATTCTGCAGGCCATCGACATCGACTACATCGACGAGTCCGAAGTGCTCAGCCCCGCCGACGACGTGTACCACATCGACAAGAACCAGTTCGACGTGCCGTTCGTGTGCGGTGCGAAGAACCTGGGCGAGGCGCTGCGCCGTATCGCCGAAGGCGCTTCCATGATCCGTACCAAGGGCGAGCCGGGCACCGGTGACGTGATTCAGGCCGTGCGCCACATGCGCACCATGAACAAGCAGATCCGCGAGCTCGTCTCCCTGCGCGACGATGAGGTGTATGAGGCCGCCAAGCAGCTGGCCGTGCCGTACGACCTCGCCAAGTACGTGCACGACAACGGCCGTCTGCCGGTCGTCAACTTCGCTGCCGGCGGCGTGGCCACCCCGGCTGATGCCGCGTTGATGATGGAACTCGGTGCGGAAGGCGTGTTCGTCGGCTCCGGCATCTTCAAGTCGGGCGATCCGGCCAAGCGTGCCGCCGCCATTGTGCAGGCTACCGCCAACTGGCAGGACGCCGATCTGCTCGCGCGCCTGTCCGAGAACCTCGGCGAGGCCATGGTCGGCATCAACGAGGACGAGATCCAGACAATCATGGCGGCCCGCGGCGAGTGACGGTCCGCGGCAAGTGCCGCTCCGCGGTTTCCGGAACCGCATGTCCTTGGCACGCATAAGGCGTGGAATGCGGCGGCCCTCACCGGCCGCCGCCGCGCCGAAGCCTTGCCGAAATCAATCGGCGAAACCTCAGAAACGCAGGAACGATAATGGTTGTAGCAGTTGAATACATTTCGAAGGAAGAGTCGGCCGACGCGGAATCCGCCAAGCATGGCGTGACCGGCATCCTCGCGGTGCAGGGTGCGTTCGCCGAACACGCCGCCATGCTGGATCGTCTGGGCGCGCCGTGGAAGCTGCTGCGCGCCGCGGAGGATTTCGACGAGTCGATCGACCGGGTGATTCTGCCGGGCGGCGAGAGCACCACGCAGGGCAAGCTTCTGCGCTCCACCGGTCTGTTCGAGCCCATCGCCAGGCACATCGCCGCGGGCAAGCCGGTGTTCGGCACCTGCGCCGGCATGATTCTGCTCGCGCGCAAGCTCGACAATGATTCCAACGTGTATTTTGGCGCGCTTGACGCCGTCGTGCGCCGCAATGCGTACGGCCGTCAGCTCGGCTCGTTCGCGGCGACCGCCGACTTCGGCTCCGCCTCGGACGGCAACGCCGTCGTGGTCGCGCCGGGCGAGCACGTTCCCGGATACAAGGGCGATGGCTCTGCCGTCACGGACGGTTCGAGCTCCATCAACGCCTCCGTCGTGCTGAAGGACTTCCCACTGGTGTTCATCCGCGGACCCTTCGTGGCCGAGGTCGGACCCGCCGCGACCGTCGAGACCGCGGTCGACGGCAATGTGGTCGGTCTTCGCCAAGGCAACATCCTGGCCACGGCCTTCCATCCCGAACTCACCGACGACACCCGAATCCACGAGCTGTTCCTCAGCCTGTGACGGTTCCTCGGTTCGAGGTTCGGCAGCGCCCTTGGGAAGTGTTCCCAAGGGCGTTTTGGCTATATGGGCAACTGTTTGGAAGCCCTGGCCTCCGGTGGTTGGCTTCCAAGGTGTTTTGGACTGGCGACGGTTCTGGCCTGTTGAAATGTGGGGACGAATGAGGAAAACGTATCCCCGCATATCCACTGGGTTATCCACGGCCGTGGCCGGGCGTATCCCATAGGTATGGCTCATTCGACGGTGGCAAGGCGAATTGCCGACGGAAGTACGTGTGGGCATAGCTGATGATCGCGCCGTGGGACCTGATTGCATCGTGGGGTCATTCGACTGTGGAGAAGCGAGTCGCCGGGACTGGGCGCGTTCCGTAGGTGGTTTTCGCGTTCCGTAGGCGGTTCGAGGTGGAGCTCTCCGAAAAAACGTTGCGAAAAAGCGCGTTTCGCAACGTCGGTACTTGATCCAACCACCTACGGAATCTTAAAACCGCCTACGGAATGTCGTGATATCGCTTTGGGCAGTGCGAGCATGGGATGAAAGTGGATGGTTTGCGCCGAGACGGGAGGGTATGGGGTCATCTCGGCCGTATGCCATCGAGGATGAATCGTCAGTTGTCGGGGAAGATGAATGTCGACTGTTGGGGGAGAATGAAGTGTCAGTTGTCGGGAAAATGAATCGTCATGGGTAATGCCGAAATCAGGCGAAGCATGGGCGGCGTGAACTGATGCATGGACGGCGGTTCCGTCGGGCTTGACAATTCGGTACAACTGTGTACCATAAGGAATTACCGATACGTGGATGTGTCGGAATGAAGCAAGGAGTTATCGGTAAACCAAGGGGAAGCAAGCAATCGTGGGTTGGCTTCGGCATGTTGATACACCGTTGCATCAATGTGATGGGGGATACCGGTAACCAGTGAAGGAGAAAAACATGCGTAATGCACGGAAGGCACTTGCGGCTGTGACCGCGGCGGCGACTTTGGTCGGACTCGCGGCGTGCGGCAGCGGTGAGAGCGGCTCGAACAAGGGAAGTTCCGGCGATGCGGACAAGGCGGAGCTCGTATTCTGGGGATGGGACACCGGCCACACTATGACCAACCTCATCAAGGACTTCGAAAAAGCCAATCCCGGAATCACGGTGAAATTCAACAACACCGGCACCGCCTCCGACACCCAGACCGCATTGAGCAACGCCGTGGCCGCGGGCAAGGGCGCGCCGGACGTCGTGATGCTTGAGGACCCCACGGTCACCCAGTTCGCGGTCACCGGAGATCTGATCGACCTCAGCCAGTTCGGTGCCGACAAGCTCGCGGACGACTTCTCAGCAGGCCCGTGGAACAAACTGCAATACAACAACAAGCCATACGCGCTGCCGATCGACTCCGGCCCGGAGATGTTCTTCTACAATGACGCCGTCTTCAAGAAGGCGGGTGTCGACGGCACCAAGATCAAGACCTGGGACGACTATTACGAGGCGGCCAAAAAGGTCAAGGCCATCGGATCGTATATGACCAACAATTCCGGTTCCTCCATGGAATACCAGCCGTTCACCGCGCAGGCATGGCAGGCCGGAGCGCAGCCGTGGAAGGTGGATGGCGAGAACCTCACCATCAGCATGACCAAAGACACCGGTATGAAGAAGTACATCGCCTTCCAGCAGAAGCTCATCGATGAGGACCTCATCGACACCAAGACCGCCAACTGGTCCGATGACTGGAACCGCGAGCTCAACGACGGCACCATCGCGTCCCTGGTCATCGGCGGCTGGATGCCGGTCAACCTGATGAACGGCGCCCCCGACCAGGCCGGCAACTGGCGAGTCGCCCAGCTGCCGCAGTGGAACGAAGGCGATGAGGTGTCCGCCGAGGACGGCGGATCCGCCTTGGCCATCGTCAGCCAGTCCAAGCAGCAGGCCGCGGCATACAAGTTCGTCGAATACCTCACCCACGGCAAGGGCGCGCAGACCATGGCCGAAACCGGCACGTTCCCGAGCCTGAAGAGCATCCTCAAGTCCAAGAGCTTCACCGACCCCACCACCGAAGCGAACAAGAAGGTCAATGATTACTTCGGTGGCCAGAACGTCAACGAGATCCTTTCCGAGGCCGCGCAGCGCAAGGTCTCCAAGTTCTCCTACCTGCCGTACAACCCGTTCGCCCAGTCCGATTTCGGAGACCAGATCGCCAAGGCGTACAACAAGAAGATCACCTTGGAACAGGCCTTCGAAAACTATGGCAAGTCGCTGGCGGAACACGGTACCCAGCAGGGCTACACCGTCACCAACAAGGGCTGAGCGCACAACACAGGTTCCCGTTGGACGCCCGCCATCCACAGGCGAGGCATCCAACGGGAACCGCATACCACAACGAGAGGAAACGCATCATGAACGCACGGCGTGAATTCAACTGGCCGAAACTGCTGACCGCGGATGGCCGCGGCATCGCCTTCGGCGGCGACTACAATCCCGACCAATGGCCGGAGGGCGTCTGGAACGACGACGTTCGTCTCATGAAACAGGCCGGCGTCAACACCGTGGCGCTCGCCATCTTCAGCTGGGACCGCATACAGCCGACCGAAGACCGTTGGGACTTCGGCTGGCTCGACCGCATCATCGACAAGCTCGGCAAGGCCGGCATCGCAACCGATCTGGCCTCCGCGACGGCCACGGCTCCGCTGTGGCTGTATGAAAAGCATCCCGAGGTGCTTCCGCGGGACAAATACGGCCATCCCGTCAACGCCGGTTCCCGGCAGTCCTGGAGCCCGACCAGCCCGGTGTTCAAGGAATACGCGCTCACGTTGTGCCGCAAACTCGCCGAACGGTACGGTTCCAACCCATACGTCACCGCATGGCATATGGGCAACGAATACGGATGGAACAACCGCGAGGACTATTCCGACAACGCGCTGGCGGCTTTCCGCAAATGGTGCGAACGCAAGTACGGGACCATCGCGGCGCTCAACCAGGCGTGGGGAACCACGTTCTGGGGCCAGGAGATGAACGGTTTCGACGAAGTGCTCATCCCGCGGTTCATGGGCGCCGACTCCATGGTGAATCCCGGTCAGAAACTCGATTTCGAACGGTTCGGCAACGACATGCTCCTCGACTTCTACAAGGCCGAGCGCGACGCGATCGCGGAGATCTGCCCGGACAAGCCGTTCACCACGAACTTCATGGTCTCCACCGACCAATGCTGCATGGACTACGCCGATTGGGCCGGGGAGGTGGATTTCGTCTCCAACGACCACTATTTCCACGAAGGCGAATCCCACCTTGACGAACTGGCGTGTTCCGACGCGTTGATGGATTCGCTCGCGTTGGGCAAGCCGTGGTACGTCATGGAACATTCCACGTCGGCGGTGCAGTGGAAGCCGCTCAATACCCGCAAGCGCAAGGGCGAGACGGTGCGCGACTCGCTTGCGCATGTGGCGATGGGCGCCGATGCGATCAATTTCTTCCAATGGCGCGCGTCCGCGTTTGGTGCCGAGGCGTTCCATTCCGCCATGGTGCCGCATGCCGGCGAGGACACGAAGCTGTTCCGACAGGTGTGCGAACTCGGCGCGGCCCTGCGCGCGCTGTCCGATGCCGGCGTGCAGGGCAGCGGGCTGCGGCGCTCCGACACGGCGATTCTGTTCAGCGCCGAATCGGAATGGGCCACCCGCTCCGAAACGCTGCCGAGCATGAAGCTCAACCATTGGCATGATGTGCGCGACTGGTACCGCGCCTTCCTCGGCGCGGGGGCGCGCGCCGACATCGTGCCGCTCAAATACGACTGGAGCTCGTACAAGACCGTCGTATTGCCGACCGTGCTGATGCTGAGTGCCGCTGACGCGCGGCGTCTGGCCGATTTCGCTGCTGCCGGCGGACGCGTGGTGGTCGGATACGCGACCGGATTGATCGACGAGAACTTCCACACCTGGCTCGGCGGTTACCCCGGCGCGGGCGATGGTCTGCTGCGTGAGATGCTGGGCGTCCGCGGCGAGGAATTCAACATTCTCGGCGCCGAGGCCGAAGGCGAACCGAGCGAGATCCGTCTTCGTTCGGTGGATGCCGGGAATATTTCCGCATCCCGGGCCTGCGGTCATGCCGATGATGATGGAACATTCTCCGGGGAATTTTCCGGAGAATTCCCCGGGGCGCTTGGCAAGACATCATGTGGAAAACCCGAAGCGGAATCCGCCGAAGGTCCGTCCGGCATCACCGGCGCGGTGACCCGCCTATGGCAGAACGATGTGGACGTCACCGGCGAACATGTTCAGGTGCTTGCCGCATACGCCGGCGAGGAAGCGGACGAATGGGAGCTTGACGGCACGGCCGCGGTCACCCGCAACCCGTATGGCTCCGGCGAGGCGTATTTCGTCGGCTGCGACTTGGATGTGGCCGATCTGACGAAGCTGGTCGGCGCGTATCTCGCATCCCCATCGCAGGACGATGCCGCCGTGCTGCACACCGTGCGCGTGTCCGCCGACGCCACCTTCGACTTCTACCTGCCCCGTGGCAAGAAGACGGTTGAGTTGCGGGGTATCGAAGGCGAGCCGGTCATCCTGTTCCAAGCGGAACGGGGGAGGGAATCCGGTTCGTACGTCGTGCATCGCAACGGCGTGCTCGTCACGAAGCGGTAGAGTCGGGAAGGTAAACGAGAAGTCACGACGGACGGGTACGGGAGAACATGGGCGAATCGAAACCGGAGAAAAAACGCGTCACGTTGCGTGATGTGGCCGCGGAGGCCGGGGTGTCGCTCAAAACCGCCTCGAACGTCATCAACAACGGCGGCCGCATGTCCGAGGCCACCCGCGAAAAGGTCCGCAGGACCATCGACCGTCTCGGATACCGCGTGAACGTGGCCGCGCGGAATCTCAACCGTGGCACGACGGGCTTCATCACGCTCGCCGTGCCGAGCCTGACCGCCCCGTATCTAGCGGAATTGGCGAATCATGTGATCGACGCCGCGCGGGGCCATGGCTACTCCGTATACGTCACCACATATGCCGAAGGGTCCGCGCAGGGCGCCCGTTCGCTGCTGCGCAATTTCAACACGACCGTATCGGACGGCATGATACTTTCCATCTCCGAGGTGGAGGATCTGGACCCCGAGGACCTGGCTGTCGACTACCCGCTCGTCTGCGTCGGAGCACGCTCCACGAACGGCAAGGCCGACCATGTGACGCCGGACGACATCCAAGCCGCGCGGTCCGCCTCCGAATACCTGCTCGCGCATGGGGCGACTCGTCTGGCGGTCGTCGGCTCAAGGACCGATCCGCACGATATCGGCCAGGTCGCCAGTGCTGTGGACGGCAACGCCCAATTGCGTTTGCGCGGCGTGCTTGAAGCCTGTGCCGAGTATGGGATAGAATTCGATTCGCGGTTGGCGCCGAATTCCGGCCAGGACTGGACGATTGGCTCTGGAGCCCGCATCATGCAGCGCATCATCGATTCCGCGGTGCCGTTCGATGGCGTGGTCGCGTTCAACGACCAGCTTGCGTTGGGATCGTTGTTCACGCTGGCCTCCAACGGCATCGCGGTTCCCGGCCAGGTGCAGGTGATCGGGTTCGACAACATCGAGGAGGCGGCCTATTTCCAGCCGCCGCTGACTACGATGGATTCCTGCCTCGATTGGGTCGCGCCCACCGTGGTCGACCGCCTTCTGGCGCGCATCGACGGGGGAGATATGAAGCCATCGCTCATCACCACGGAATCCCGCGTCATCGCCCGCGCCACCACGCGTATGTAGCGCAAACGTATGCAGCACAAGTTCCTTTCGACGGTCAGCGTCGCGTTTGCGGGACTGGTGATCACGCCACCACGCGTATGTAGCGGCAAGTTCCTTGAGGCTTCCGATACTTGGCGCAAACAGTGTGCCGGCTTCCGTGTGCGACGGCAAAGTCGTGGCAATTTCGATGACTGTTATGCCGCTATATGTTGTAATGCGCTAATGAGTTTGGACGCCTACATGATGCATGATTGCCCCACTCCATCTGCTTGGCGGCTGGTGGCGTGTGTTCTTTGGAGGGATCCGGTCTATGCGGTTGGTGGCGTGTGTTCTTTGGGAGATTTGGCCTATGCGGCTGTGGTGGCATGTGTTCTTCGGACTCTCCGATGTGTTGCTTTGGCCTATATGGCTGCTAGGTTTTCGCACGATTTCAATTAATCGGCGGGATCCCGAATTGTGCGATGGCAAGCTTGAAATCTGACCGCCTCTGGTGGCATATTGGCATGTGGATATACCCCCTAAAGCGGCTTGAACGCAATCTGTCTTCGCAAGACTTGACGCAGAGGCATATATTTTCAAATCGTGCGAACTCTGACTGGCGGCACCGAACCGAATCACCCCTTCGAAGTGGCGAACGGCTGCTATGCCCGAATGGCTTATCCACAATACCTGTTATTCGGAAAACGTTGCATTTCTGCGATTTTCCATTGCGCGACACGCAGGCTTTGCCGAAAACCGTGATTCTCCGACCACAGGGATGGCAAAACGGTCGCATGCATGGACGAAAGGGCTACCGTCGAATGTATGGATAGGAATATCGAGAACCCATATGATGCCTCATATAAGCCGCTCCAACGACTCACGCTATCGGAGATAGGCCGAAAAACTCAGCTTGTGGTCACGCTCGCCGGATTACGCGATCCAGTAAGCCATGAAACCGCGCTGGCGATTTGGGGCGTCGAGCTTCCGGAACGTTGCTGGCGTCCACGGTTCGGAGAGTCCGCGATGGACTGGCGGTCTCCGCCGCGATATAGGGAATTCGATCCCGATCCCGAATATGTGGAGTATATGAGACGCGCCCAACTCGCCGATCATCCCGACTTCGGCCGTTCCTATGAAGATGCGGCGGATTCCGGTTCACCGGCAGGTACTTCTAGGAGGCGTGCGCGAAAGGACGCACAGGAAAGCACGCGAAGAGGAACTCAAGGAGCCGCGCGGCGGAACGCTCGGGACGTTCGGGGAAAAGCGCATCCCACGGAAAACGTTGCGTGGGAATCCAATTCTGCAGCCTGCTCGCAGGCCGCCGCATTCCCGAATGTTTCGTTGCACACCGTGGTGCGCGCACCTTGCCTGCGAAGAAAGGCCCGGGGTGTTGCCGAGCATGTATGGAAAGGACTACGCGATGAGCATATCCATGAAATCGCCGGTATTCCGGTACTGATGCCGATTCCCGCATGGTCCTTGATGGGCGGCTCTCTCGAGATTTGGGAACTGGCGGAGGTCGCGGAGTCGTTGATTCGGCATGATTACGCGACGCGGGAATCCTTGCTGCGATTCGTCGACCTCGAAAACATCCCGTACCGAGGCAAGTGTCTCGATGCTTTGGAACTGGTGCAGCCGGGAAGCGACTCCCCGAAGGAGACGGAATTGCGTCTCGCGCTTGTTCGCTATGGATTGCCGATCATGCGCCCCAACTGCGTCATCCCGGATGTCCGCTTTGCGAATGGCACGGCGGTGACGCTCGATTTGGTCGACCATGCCCATCGGTTCGGGTTGGATTATCAAGGCGATCATCACCGCACCGATAAAAGCCAGTGGCGTCGCGACCAGACCAAACTATCGCGTTTGACCGCCGCCGGATGGACTGTTCTTCCGGTCACGCAATTGGATTTGTCGGACGAGTTGCATCGCGCGGCGCTCGCCATGAATGTCGCATATTCGCTGTCGCGCATTGACGGCAATCCGGTCGCCGTGACCACTCCATTGTCTTGGCATGAAGTCGTGCTTGTGCATCGTCGCGCTCGCAAATCGGGCCTGTTGGAGTGATTTTCAGGAGCTTGAATTGCGAAAAACTTCGCACAATTTTGATTATGATGCTGGTTTCTGGAATTGTGCGAAGCGACAGCGGGATTTGACTCGATATTCCCTTGAAATAGTGCTGTCGTATGCCCCCTACGCGGATTTTTGACGAATTCATTTCGCACGATTTGGATTTGGTCTGCGGAATTTCCGATTATGCGAATGGGCTATGCGAATGGATAAGGGGTTGCGAACGGCGCGGATATGTGAGCGTCGGCATATAACATAGAGGGACAGCAGTAGTGGTTAATGCTTACAAAAGGACGTGTTTCATGGCAACTTTCCATACTCCGATGATTACGCTGAGCGACGGTCATTTGATTCCGCAGATCGGCCTTGGCGTGCTGCGTATCGATGACGAAGGCGTCACTCCCGTTGTGGAAAGCGCCTTGGCTGCCGGATACCGGCATATCGACGGCGCCGCCGGATACAACAACGAGGCCGGCGTCGGCCGCGCGCTCAAGGCCGCGGGCTTCACCGAGGGGGAGAACCGCAAGAACCTGTGGGTCACCACGAAGCTGCGCGATTCCGAGCAGGGGTACGATTCTGCCCGCAAGGCGTTCGACCGTCAGCTCAAACTGCTGCAGCTCGATTACGTGGACATGTACATGCTGCATTGGCCGACGCCGTTCGACTGGCGTTCCGGCGAGACGTGGAAGGCGTTCGACGAGTTCCGCGAGGAAGGCCGCGTGAAGACGCTTGGCGTGTGCAACTTCCTTCCCGAGCATCTCGAGCGCCTGCACAAGGAGACCGGCGAGTACCCGGCCGTCGACCAGATCGAGCTGCATCCGACCTGGCAGCAGCGTGAGGTCGTGGCGTATTGCAAGGCGCATGGCATCGCGGTCGAGGCGTATTCCCCGATGGCCCGCGGCGCCGATCTGAACGCCGGAGATGGCACCATCGAACGCATCGCGAAGGCCCATGGCGTCACTCCCGCGCAGGTCATTCTGCGCTGGCACATCGAGAACGGCACGATCATCATCCCCAAGTCGGTGCACGCGGATCGGCAGAAGCAGAACCTCGACCTGTTCGGCTTCGTGCTCGACCCCGAGGAGCACGCGGCGATCGACGCGCTTGACGGCCCGACCCGCGCCGGCCATGATCCGATGACGTTCACTTACGCATGATCTGCGTATGATTCGCCTATGCGCGCACATGGATTCCGCGATTTCGTGTGATTGCGGAATCCAGGCGATCGCATAGCCCAAAAGTTGTGAAGGAACCGCCATGGTCCGTAGCCGACGCACACGTTTCCCGCATTCTCGACGCACGCATTTCCGCAAAAAACGCTTTTACGCGGACGGCCCGTTCGAACGCATCCTGTGCCTGCTGGTCATGGCCGCGGTCATCGGTATCACCATTGGCATTGTCCTGCCGAAGACGAGCCCGACCATAGGCGAGATAACCGGGGAATACACGGCCGCCGGCAGCGCCGCGGAGACTCTGGAACGGCTTGCGGTCAACGACCGCCCCAACAAATCCGGCTATGACCGCGACGCATTCGGCTACCGCGCCACCGACACGGACGGCAACGGATGCGACGTGCGCGAGGACGTGCTTGCCCGCGACCTGACGGAAGTGCGCTACGAGGCCGGCAGCGCGTGCCAAGTGGAGTCCGGCGTGCTGCAGGACCCGTACACCGGCAAGACAATCCGATTCCAGCGCGGCCGCGACACGTCAAGCGCGGTGCAGATCGACCATGTCGTCGCGCTGGAGAACGCATGGCAGTCCGGCGCGAACGCATGGGACCAGGTCAAACGGTTCGAATATGGCAACGACATGTTCAACCTGCTCGCCGTCGATGGTCCCGCGAACCAGGAGAAGGGCTCCGCATCGGCGGCCTACTGGCTGCCCACGAACGGTGATTTCCGTTGTGAGTACGTCGCAAGCCAGATCGGCGTCAAAGACAAATACGGTCTGAGCGTCACCACACAGGAGAAACGCGCGATGCTGGCGGTGCTGCACGGCTGCCCCGCACAGGAGATTCCGCGGCAATAGCGGCCTCCATCCATGCGGTCGTTCCACATCGTTCATTCTGTGCTGGCTGTTCTGCGATGGCCGCCTCATATGGCAGTCCCGCGCCGTCCATCATTCTTCTGCCGGGTCCGCTCCGTGGATTGCCCGTTTCGTCCTGTGAGACTTGGCGTTCCCCGCGTTGCCGCAGGGACCTTTGTTCATGCCGTTCATGCCGTTCATTGCAGTGTCGTTCATGCCGCGCAGTGCCGTTCATGGCCGTCATGCGACTATTGCCGCGCGGCCTCCACATTCTTTTTGACTATATTCCGGAAGAATTCAATACGAGGTATGGCGGAATTTACAAAGCGGCGCTATAACTTTGCCGGGGTGATTCTCATTGAGTCAAAACAAGACAACCGATAACGTCGCTGCGGCGGAGACGAAGGGCGCCGCAGCACAGCCACGGCAATCGCAACCACAGCAGGCGCAGACGCGGCAAACGCAGCGGCAACCGCGGGCGCAGCAGCAGCAACAGCCGCAGGCAAAGGGCCACCAGCACCACGGCCACGCGCTCGCTGGCATCCTCGGCCCGGCGTTCGTCGCCGCCGTGGCATATGTCGATCCGGGCAACGTGGCGGCGAACATCACTTCGGGCGCCACCTACGGATACCTGCTGGTGTGGGTGCTGGTGCTGGCGAACTGCATGAGCGTGCTCATCCAGTACCAGTCCGCCAAGCTGGGCATCGTGACGGGGCGTAGTCTTCCGGAGATTCTGGGCGAGCGTTTGGGGGACGCCGGCCGGTACATGTTCTTCATGCAGGCGGAGGTGATCGCCATCGCCACCGATCTGGCCGAGGTGATCGGCGGCGCGATCGCGCTGAAGCTGCTGTTCGGCCTGCCGCTGTTCGTCGGCGGCTGCGTCATCGGCGCGGTGTCCACGGTGCTGCTGATCTTCCAGAAGGGGCCGACCCACCGTCTGTTCGAGAAGATGATCATCGCGTTGCTGCTGGTGATCACGTTCGGCTTCATCGCGGGCCTGTTCATCGATCCGCCGAATCCGGTGCAGGTTGCTTCCGGTCTGATTCCGCGTTTCAAGGGCACGGCGACGGTGTTGATGGCCGCGTCGATGCTGGGCGCGACGGTGATGCCGCACGCCATCTACCTGCATTCCACGCTGGTCAACGACCATTACGCCGCCGGGCAGAAGAAGCCTGACATCAAAACGTTGCTGCATGGCAGCAAAATCGATGTGGCGTGGGCGTTGCTGCTGGCCGGCACGGTGAATCTGGCGTTGCTGATCCTCGCCGCGAATTCGCTGTACGGCGTGACCGGCACCGATTCGATCGAGGGCGCGCAGCATGCCATCGCGGCCGCACTTGGTCCGGTGATCGGCACGATCTTCTCCATCGGACTGCTGGCGTCCAGTCTGAGCTCCACGTCGGTCGGCACATATGCCGGTTCGGAGATCATGCATGGTCTGTTGCATATCAAGGCTCCGATGTGGGCGTGCCGCATCGTCACGCTGGTTCCGGCGCTGGTGGTGCTGTGGTTCGCGAAGAACCCGACCGAGGCGTTGATCATCGGACAGGTGATTCTGTCGATCGGCATTCCGTTCGCGATCATTCCGTTGATGCGCTACACGCATGACCGCGAACTGATGGGCGAATACGTCGACGGTACGGCCAAGCATGTGATCAACATCGCGGTCACGGCATTGATCGTCGCGTTGAACGTCGTGCTGATCTTCCTCACTTTGACGGGGCAGGACTGACACTGACGGGGCAGGACTGACTCCGGCTGGGCGGGTTTGACCGCCGGACGATTGACTGCCGGTTTTATTCGGGCGCATGTGATGGAGTTTTGCATGCGCCCGATTCGCATGTCATGCGTGCATTCCGCTATCATGCTGCACTTCTATCATGCATGCACTTCGCATATCAGCACGTGACTGTGCGCGCCACTACACGCACACCGTTGCCCTGGACTTTGCGCGTTTCCATAGCCACATGCTTCGCGTTTTGCCGAGATGAGGGTTGGGCGCATGCCGAATAAGCCGACCGCGTATCCGCGGAACGCGTCCGGCATAAAGGCCACCCGTGGGAATAGAATTCTGTAGTTTGTTCTTGAGAGGGTGATCGATGTCAGCGAAGCGGAATATGGCCAAGGCTCTTACCCGGGAGGAATCGTACCAGAACGACCGGTTGACGCGCACGGCGTTCGTTTCCATTGCGATTCTTACGTTCATCACGTTCGTCGGCAATTTCACGCAGCTGCAGTTGAGCGCCGCGTTGCCGACGATCGTGAGTGATTTCGGCATCTCCGTGACGACGGGCCAGTGGCTTACGTCGATTTTCCAGCTGGTGATGGGCGTGATGGTTCCGTTGACCGCGTTTCTCACCCGCCGTTTCTCCACGCGCGAGATCGTGCTCGTCTCGATGACGGTGTTCACCATCGGTTCGGTGTTCGCCTGGCTGGGGCCGAGCTTCATTCTGGTGCTGATCGGCCGAATGTTGGAGGCGATCGGCACGGGCGTGATGTGGCCGGTGCTGCAGATTACCGTCTTCTCCATTTATCCGTTGTCCCGCCGCGGTTTCGCGATGGGCACGGTTGGCATGGCGATGAGCGTCGCGCCGGCGATCGGCCCGACCCTCGGCGGTCTGCAGACCGATTTGAACGGCTGGCGTTCGATTTTCCTCACGTTGTCGGTCATCGGTGTGCTTTCCCTGTTGCTCGCGTTCTTCGGCCTGCATAATTTCGGCGAGCGTGACGAGACCGCGAAGGCCGATTTCTTCTCCGTCGGATTGTCGATTTTCGGTTTCGGCGGTCTGATGTTCGGTTTTACGAACATCGAATCGTATCCGTTCACGCATCCGATGGTCTGGCTTGCCATGCTGATCGGCGTGGTCGGCATCATCTGGTTCGTCGCGCGTCAGATTCATGGCGCCCGCCGCCAGGCGGCCGATCCGGCGCAACAGCCTCCGTTGCTGAATCTGGGCGTGTTGAGGAACCGCAGTTTCTGCGTCGGCACGGTAGTCGCGGCGCTGTCGTTCTTCGCGTTCAGTTCGATTATGGTGATCATGCCGCTGTACATTCAGAACTGCCGCGGCTATTCGGCGGCCGTCAGCGGCTTGGTGATGCTGCCGGGCGCGTTGGGGCAGTGCATCGCGCAGTTCTTCGGCGGCAGGGCTTTGGACCGTTTCGGCGCGCGTCCGGTGGCGTTGGCCGGCACCATCACGTTGCTGTTCGGCACGGTGATGATGAGTATGATTTCGATGACCTCGTGGATCTGGTGGGTGTCGATCTGGCAGTTCACGCGCCAGATCGGCATGGGCTTCGTGCTGATGCCGATCACCACATGGTCGCTGAATTGTCTGGAGCCGACCGAGGTGAGCGCCGGCTCGTCGGTGACGAACACGGCTCGGCAGATCGCCGGTGCGATCGGCGCTCCGGTTCTGGTGATTCTCATGGAGACGTTCACGTCTCTGCGTTGGGCCACTCTTGGTGGCGCGAAGCACCTGTATGCGGCCGCGAATGTGTTCGGCATCCAGTGGGCGTTGCGCATCAGCGCCGGCATTTGCGTGGTGATGGTGGTGTTGGTGTTCTTCGGCGTGCGTGGCAACGGCGCCGGTTCCGCACGCGATGCCGTGCAGCGTGCGCTTCATCGCATGCATGCCGCGTGATTGATTGCTTCATGACGGCTGGATTGTGTCGCTGGCTTTGCGTATTTTCCTGTGCGTCAGCTCTGCATATTACGTGAAGCGCGACGGCACATGTGTTTTTGCGCGTGTGCGCCCTGTGCGGGCAAAGGCAACGAGAACGATATGAATGGCTTATTCCGCGTCGTTCGGCTTGTATTCCACCACGCTGAGCGCCACCACGCCTTCCGCGGTGTGCACGAACACGTTCGCGGTGCCGCCCACTTCTTCGAGGCCCTTCACCAGATGTGAGATGGGTTCGGAGTCCAGCACCGGCAGCACTTGGGCCACGCCGTCCGAGTCGGTGACGGTGAGCGTGTCGTCCAGGTATCCGGTGGCCAGCGTCTCGTCGACGGCGCTTTCGAATTCCGTGAGCTCCTGGATCTCCTCTTCGGCGGCCTTGTTCGCGGCCACCTCGACGGCCTGCTCCACCGCTTCGTTCAGCTTGTCTTCCTCGCTCATCATGCCCCTTTTCGTATTGATGCTTTGTATGCGGACACCATATCGGAGCGAGGTATCAAGTCCGTTTCTTGGAACAATAATGTCCACATAGTGAATTCGTCGTAGGTTCATCGAGGCGACGGATATTCGTGACAGATATTCCTGACGGTATCCCCTCGCCTATGCCCTCATCAGCACCCCCGGTTACACTGATGGTTCCGAAACCACATGTTTTTCGTGCGGCGGCACACGCGCCGGCAATGCATGAAAGGCGAAATCGAAGAATCGCAAGCCAACTCGAATGATTCGTCAGGGGAGAGCATGTCTGATCGATTGGACGAAGCGCAATCGCTGGACCAGCCGGAATCGGATGAATGGAATAATGAGCAGAACAGGCCGCGTCGCGTTCGCGGGCGCATGAGCGCCGAGCATATTCGCAGAATCAAAAGAAGGCGCCGTAACAAGCGCATTCTCATAGGCGTGCTCATCGTACTGCTGATGATCGCCGCGTTCATCGGCGCGTTCGCATGGTCGGCGTGGAACGCGAAGGGCGAACTGGAGCGGGCGGTCGAGGCCGCGCGGGGTTTGCAGAGCACCATCGCGCAGGACGATGCTTCGAAGATGGGCGACCAGGTGTCCGAATTCTCCAAGCACGTGGACAACGCGTACCGCCAGACGGCGTCGCCGTTGTGGACGGTCGCCGTCCATATGCCGTATGTGGGTGAGGACATCGGCGCGGTGCGTACCGCGGTCGCCGCATTGGAGAACATCTCGTCCCAAGCGCTGCCGCAATTGGTGAAGGCCGCGAAAAGCATCGACATCGATGATATTCAGGTCGAGAACGGCACCATCGGCATCTCCGGTCTGGAAAAACTGCAGGAACCATTGCAGATCGCGGATGACATCGTCGATGACGCGGCGCGTGAGATCAATGCCACGCACTCCCGGCATTTCCGGCAGATTGAGAAGGCGTTGAAGACCGCGGGAACCTATTGTTCCAAACTCAAGGACGTGACGCATACTTTGCATGCAGTGGTGCAGTTGGTCCCCGGCATGCTGGGGACGGACGGCCATGCGAAGGATGTGCCGCGGAATTATCTGATTCTGGCGCAGACCAACGCCGAGGCGCGTCCTTCCGGAGGTCTGACGGGCGCGTTGGGGCTGGTCACCGTGCAGGGCGGGCATTTGAGTCTGCAATCATTCATCTCCGATACGCAGATGCAGCTGTTCGACGAGCCGGTGGTCGAGCTCACCGCCGAGGAAAAGATGCTGTTCACCGACAAGCTCGGCACCGACATCCGCGACGTGAATTTCACACCCGATTTTCCACGCACCGGCGAGATAGCGAAGACGATGTGGTCCAAACGGTTCGGCACCGAAGTGGACGGCGTGATAGCCATCGATCCATTGTTCCTGCAGAACATGCTCGCCGTCACGGGAGGCGTGACCATGAGCGACGGCGTGGTGCTCGACGGTACGAATGCTGCGCAGGAGCTGTTGAACACGGTGTATGCGCGAATGGACGCATCCCAGACCGACGCGTATTTCGCGGCCGCCGCGCAAGCCGCTTTTACGCAGATCACACAGGGCGACGGCGATGCCAAAGCGTATGTCAAGGCGCTTGCCACGTCTGCGGAACAGGGGCATCTGCTGGTATGGAGCGCCCATGAGGACGAGCAGGACGTCATCGACGATTTCGCGATTTCCGGCCGATTGGTCACGGAGGGGGCCAAGCCGCAGGTCGGCGTGTACGTTTCCGATGAGACGCAGTCGAAGATGGATTGGTACCTGCATCGCGAGGTGAGCGTCAAATTCCAGAAGGTGGCGCGCAACGGCGCAAGGCAGTATACGGTGCATATCAAGTTGCAGAATCTGATGAAACCCGAGGAAGTGTCTTCCGAGCCCGACTATGTGACCGGTGGCGTGGACGTGGACGGATTGCAGCCGGGCGACATCAAGAACGCATTGTTCTTGTATGCGCCGGCGAACGGGCGCCTGGTCGATTGGAAGTTCCAGAACCAGGACGATTTCAAAGGCGTGACCGTGCATGACGGACTGACCGTCGGTGTCGGCGACGTTACACTGCATCCGGGTGAAACATATGAGATCACGCTGCATGTGCAATCCGATCCGGATACGAGCGAACCGCTGACCGTGCGGCAGACCCCGCTTATCGAAGGACGCTGACCCATTCTCCTTTGCATCGCACTGACCCACTCACCCCTCGAATCGTGTGACACAACCCCCGTCTATGGGGAATAGAATACTATAGTTCAGTGGCATTCGAGGGGAAAGGGGTTATTGCCGTCCATGAAGATCGCATTTATCGGGCATAAGCGCATACCATCGCGAGAGGGCGGCATCGAAATCGTGGTCGATGAGCTGGCCTCGCGTATGGCCGCGCGCGGCAACCGGGTCGTGGCGTACAACCGCAGCGGGCACAACGTGGCCGGGTCCGAATACGACGGCATGGCCAATGGGCGCAACAAGCGGTTCACCTATCATGGCGTCAACGTCATCTCCGTTCCCACATTCGAAGGCAAGGGGCTTGCCGCGCTCACTTCGTCCTTCTTCGCCACACTGCAGGCCATCAAGGCGCGTCCGGATGTGGTGCACTATCATGCCGAAGGGCCATGCGTCATGCTGCGTCTCGCCCACTGGGCGGGCCTGCGCACCGTCGCCACCATCCACGGACTGGATTGGCAGCGTGCCAAATGGGGCAGATTCGCCTCGACGTACCTGAAGCTGGGCGAACGCACTGCGGCCACCTGCGCCGACGAGGTGATTGTGCTCAGCAGAAACATGCAGGAGTACTTCAAGAACACTTACGGCCGCGATACGAGATTCATCCCCAACGGCATCTCGCGCAAGGAGAGCGTACCGGTCGACGAGATCTCCACGAAATTCGGTCTGGACAAAGACGGGTACTTCCTGTTTTTGGGCAGGATCGTTCCCGAAAAGGGCGTGCATTATCTGATTGAGGCTTTCCGCAAGGTGCATACCGACAAGAAGCTCGTCATCGCGGGCGGCAGCTCCGATTCGTCCGATTACCAGCAGCACATCCAGGAGATGGCGAAAGGCGATCCCCGCATCGTATTGACCGGATTCGTGCAGGGCAGGATGCTGCAGGAGCTGTTCAGCAACGCATACGCGTATGTGATGCCGTCCGACCTGGAAGGCATGCCAATGAGCCTGCTGGAGGCCATGGCGTACGGCAACTGCTGTCTGACGTCCGATATTCCCGAATGCGCGGAGGTGGTGGAGGACAAGGCGCTTACCTTCCCGCACGGTTCCGTGGACGATCTCGCCGAAACATTG
>ERZ808259.335-NODE-335-length-23154-cov-3.672756_pt1 | contig 23154 bp, 12 predicted proteins | sample MGYA00521279_ERZ808259 | MGnify/ENA primary metagenome ERZ808259 (study PRJEB31516, sample SAMN03275586) | gut metagenome | biome: mammalia-associated habitat; material: feces | host: Papio cynocephalus | place: Kenya | collected 2012-07-27 ... | reverse complement strand
CCACCACCGACATCTCCGACGCGTCCAAGTGGCAGGTGGTCGGCGACAAGATGCCGGAAAGCCAGATGCCGCTCAACTCGGATAACGGGCGTCCCCGCCACGGCACGGTGTTGGGCGTCACCCGCGCCGAATACCAAGCCATCCTCGAAGCGTACGAGCCAAGCATCGCGGTCCGCACGGTGAACGCGCTCGAATCGCAGACCACACCGGGAACCGCGCCGACGCTGCCGAAGACCGCGCATCTGACGATGGCGGACGGCACCCAGAAGGACGTGGCCGTGGAATGGGACGAGGTGAAGGCCGGCTCCTACGCGAAGCCTGGAACCTTCACCGTGAAGGGCGTCGCGCAGGACGACTCGCGCATGCCGGTCGAAGTGACCGTCACGGTGTCCGAAACATCCTCCGACGTCGCATCGTATGATGGCGGAACCCTCAAGGTCTCCACGGAAGGCACGGTGGTCTTCGCCGAGCCCGATGCCGTGCGGGGATATTCGCGCCGCGCCCTGCTGACGGCGCCCAAGGCCGGAACCGTCGGCATGACGGATGACGGCGTGCGCTACGATGCGCTGGCCGCGGCGGCGGGCACGTACAAGTTCGTCGTGCGTTACGCATCGAAGGACGGAAGCCTCGCCGATGTGACATATACGGCCAACGTCGTGAAGGATCTGGCGGACGCCACGCACCAGCGGGCATCCGCGCACGATCCCAGCATCGTCAAGGAAGGCGACACCTACTACGTGTTCGGCTCGCATCGGGCATGGCTGAGGTCCAAGGACCTGAAGAACTGGGAATCCTTCGAGAACAACCTCTCCACCGACTACGCCGAAATCCTCGCCGAACCATGGGCCGCATGGTCCAGCCAAAACGACAACGCCAACACGGACATCTCCGGCAACATGTGGGCGCCGGACGTGGTGTGGAACAAGACCATGAACAAGTGGTGCATGTATCTGTCGCTCAATGGCGGCGGCAGGAACAACGTGCAGAAATCCATGATCGTGCTGCTCACCGCGGACCACCTTGACGGTGACTGGACCTACGTCGCCCCCGTGGTCTACTCCGGCTTCCGGGACTCCGACGTGGCCGCCACCGACATCGGCAGCGGCGAAGGCAAGGTCGATGGCGTGCTGGACGCCGACGGCAAGGTTCCGGCACGGTACCTCAGCCTCGACGACCGTGGCGTCAACGCCATCGACGCCGACGTGCAGACCGACGACGATGGTTCGATGTGGCTGAGCTACGGCTCCTGGTTCGGCGGAATCTGGATGATGAAGCTCGACCCGGCCACGGGTCTGCGCGACTATGCCACCACATACGGCACCGTCAAGAACGAATCCGACGTGTACTACGGCAGGAAGATCGCCGGTGGGGCGAACAACTCCGGCGAGGGCGCGAGCTACGTCAAACGCGGCGACTACTGGTACCTGTTCGTCTCCATGGGGCAACTCGGCGTCGACGGAGGATACCAGATCCGCGAATTCCGCTCCAAGAACCTGACCGGACCGTACGTCGACCAGAACGGCAACTCGGCCCGCTACGGCACGGTGATCGCCGGCTCGAGCGGATCGGGCATGAACAAACTCGTCAATCGAGGATTGAAAGTGCTTGGATCGGCATCCTATAACGGAATCGCCGAAATCCGCGCCGCGCAAGGAGGCAACGAAGTCTACATCGACGACGACGGCTCCATCTACAACGTGTACCACACGCGTTTCGTGGACCGGCAGCGGAACGAAACCGCCACTGGTTCGGACAACGAGCTGCGCGTGCAGCAGATGGTCGTCTCGCCCGATGGATGGCTGGTCTCCACGCCATACGAATATTCCGGCGCGTTCCGCCAGAAGAGCTCGTACACGGTCGACGAGGTGAGTGGCGGCTACCAAATCGTGGTCAACGATCCGACGCGGACCTATGCCACCAATACCGAACAGGTCTCCGACGAAAGCGCCCGCCTCGCCGACGCCGGCATCGTCCATGCCGCGAACATCGATCTCGCATCGGACGGTTCCGTGTCCGGACAGGCCCAAGGCACGTGGAGCCTGGACGGAAACACGGTGACGTTGCACATCACCGCCAGCACGGTCGGCAACAACGCCAGCGGCATGATGGGCGATTACGCGCTCACCGTCTGCGAACAGCCGAACGAAGTCGGCGGATACGCGCTGACTCTTGCCGGAGTCGGTGGCAACGTGTTCACCTCGGCGGGATCCGACGTGCAGTCCGCAGCCGGAAAGACCTCGGTGTTCGCGGCCAAGCAGACGGCATGGCCGGCCAATGAGGACCCGGACGATCCTTCCGGACCGAATGACCCGTCCCAACCGTCGAACGACGCGAACGGCAACGGCTCCAATGCCCAAGCCAACACGGAATCCAAGAAGGAATCGGCCGCGAGAACGCTGACGTCCACGGGATCCGCGGTGGCGGGCCTTGCCGTGGCGGCACTGCTGCTGGCTGCGGCCGGAACGCTGACCGCCATTCGCCGCAGGCGACGTGGATAGCGGGCCGGGCAACGGTGGGACCGTCGCGCCATCGGCGGTCCCACCGTTGCCCGATCGCCGCACATGACGGTTTTCACAACGGTTTTCACAACGACATAAGGAGAAACAGCACATGACACGCATCACATGGGCCAAGCGCCTGCTCGGCGCGGCGCTCGCGGTGCCGATGACGATGGCAGGCATGGCATTGGGCGTCACCACGGCGGTGGCGGCCGACACCGTGCCCACCGACCATCTCGTGGCGCAATACGATTTCACGACAAAACCCGCTGACGGCAAAACCGTCGCCAACAGCGCCCCGAACGCCGCACTGGGCGCGGCGACGGTGCAGAACGCATCGGACGGACTGTGGTCGGGCGAATCGCTCACCCTCTCGGGCGGCGCGAAAGACGGATCCGGCGATTGGGTGAAACTGCCGGAAAACATATTGGCGAAGGCCACGTCGGCCACCGTGACCATGGAGGTCAAAGCCGATGCCACCATGCTCGGCAACTTCCATTTCATGTGGAACATCGGCAACAACAGTTCCGACACCGAATACTTCTTCACGTCATTGAACTGCGGATCGGGACGCAACCCCTTGGTCGGCATCAAGGCGAACGGCGCCGAACAACTGGTGCAGTCCGAATCATGCGCGGTCACGGCGGACCGGTGGATGTCCGTCACCGCGCGCATCTCCAACGGGCAGGCGCGACTGTACATCGACGGGCGGCGCGTGGCATCCGGAAACGTATCCGCGACACCCGCCAGCATCGCCGACCAATCATTGAACACCATCGGACGATCCCCCTGGCCCGACACGCTGTTCAAAGGCTCCGTGGCCAATTTCCGCGTGTACGACAGCGCATTGACGGAAGAGCAGATCGCACGGATCAGCAATGCCGACGCGGCCATCCACGCGGACGAGCTCACCGGATCCGTACTGAACGGACTGGACGTGCCATCCTCGGTCGATGCCGAATACATCGCCCTGCCCACCGCCGGCGGAACGGTGGAATGGAGCTCCTCCGACCCATCCGTCATCGCGGCGAACGGCGTGGTGAACCAACCCTCCAAGGGACAGCCGGCGAAGAGCGTGACGCTGGTCGCGACCACTACCGTACGCGGGCAAACCGCCACCAGAAAATTCACGGTGACCGTGAATCCGACCGATAAAAGCGACGCCGACAGGCTCGCCGACGCCGCGGCCGGCTATGTGATTCCCTCCGTCGTGCGATCCGGCGACGCGCTGCCCAAGGCCGCTGAAGGCACCCATGCGGACGTCACCGCCGTCGACGGCAACATCGCCGTGAGCGATGGCGTCATCACCACCGACGCGGACAAGACCGCTGAAGGCGCCATCACCGTGAAATTCTCCAAAAACGGCGTGGACGGAACCGTCGTCAAGAAATTCACCGTCAGCGTGCTTCCCGAATCCCAATCACAGGTGATCGCGGCGTACGACCGCAACGCGACCTCGGAAAACGAAGCCAACAACGGCGACATCGCGCATAGCATGCACCTCGCGTTGCGCGGCAACAACGGCGCATACACGCCATACAACGAAAACTACGGCATCTTCTTCGCACGCTGCGCCACCGCGCAACCCGAGAACATGAACACCGTGGACTGCGCGCGCAGCATCAAGGATCCGAGCCTCTTCTACCTGAAGAACGGCGAATTCGGCGTGGTGTCGGTACGCACCAATCGCGGAACCGACGTGGCCGAATCCACCGGAAGCATCCTCGTGGCGACATCCAAGGACCTGCTCTCCTACGATGAAGCGGAAAACTCCGGTTCCATCATCGATCTCGGCGAAACGAACGGCGTGAACGATCCACGCATCACATGGGATTCCGCGAGCGGCGACTACGTCATCTCCTGGAAGGACGACAACGCGGTGGCCAAATACACCACGGCGGCAACGCTCGACGGCAAGAACACGAAACTCGGAAACACCATCATCGGAACCGCGGCCAACGGAAACGCCATGGACGCGTCCACGGTGAAAGGCATCGACGATTTCCGTTCCGGAGCGACCATCCCCGTTTCCAAAACCGTGGCCGACAAGCTCCAAGTGCGCTTCGGACGCATCGCGAACACCAAGGTGACCACCGCCACCAAGGAAATCACGGTGAAGAAGAACGCCACCGAAACTGAGATCAAAACCGCACTGGCAGGCATCGACAAGGCGGAGCTCTCCTATTCGGACGGCTCGACCGGCACGCTGCCCATCAAGAACTGGGATCTCTCCAAAGTCGACACCTCCGAAGCGGGAACGTACGAAGCCACCGGCTCCATCAAACAGACCGAATACCAGATTCCCTTCGCGGAAGACCGAGCCGATCCATCCGTGCAAAAATGGGAATGGACGCATCTGGTCGACGGCAAGGAAGTGACCGAAACCAAGTTCCTGATGATCGCCACCAACGACATCAACGGTGATTGCACCTGGCAGGCGGGTTCTCCGCACATGCCGTTCCGCATGGCCGATTCCATCGAAGCGCTCGCCGACACCCCCGGCGACGCGAACGGACTGATCTCCAACTCCGGCAGCACCAAGGGATACAACCCCAAGGAACACACGCTGCTCAAGGCCGGTGACACCGATGCGGACGGCAACGCCATCATGCACAGCTTCTGGGCTCCGGAAATTCACACCATCAACGGCAGACTGACCATTCTGTTCATGGCCGGCTACGGTAATTCCTGGACGAACGGCCATGCGGTGTACATGCAGCTCAAGCAGGACGCCAACGGATACGATCTCGACCCGACCGATGCTGCCAACTGGGAGAAGCCCGTCACGATTCTGCGCGCCGACGGCAAGGCGCTCGCCACCGATGCGCAGGGCAATGTCGGCATGAGCCTCGATATGACGTATTTCGTGGCAGGCGGCAAGAGCTACTACGCATGGCAGCAGCTTGGCGCAACGTACATCGCCACCGTCGATCCGGCGAATCCGGCGCGTCTCACCTCGACGCCCGTGCGCATCGTCGCTCCGGAATACGCGTGGAACGTCACCATTGCCGAAGGCCCCAACGTGGTGGTCCGCAATGGCAAGGCGTATCTCATCTTCTCCGGTTCGTCCGTTGGAAAGACCTACACCACAGGTCTTGCCGTCGCCGATGAGAACGCCGACCTGACCGATCCGGATAACTGGAATGTGCTCAATTATCCGATTCAGAAGTCCGGACCGTTCAACGGCAAGATGCAGCTTGGCACCGGTCATGGCATGTGGAGCGAGGACGAGGACGGCAACATGCTGTATGTGTTCCATGCATATGCCGACGCCACCGATGGATTCACCAATGTGGGAGGACGCGACACGTTCGTGCGGCGCGTGCACTGGGCTTCCGACGGGTATCCGGTATTCGATATGAGCCAGGACGAAGAGCTCATGGCATCGGCGCATCAGAAGGTCACCGTGAAGGTCGTGGTCGAAGATGAGAAGCAACCTACGGATCCTTCCGGGCCGTCCACGCCTTCCGACCCATCGACGCCTGTGAATCCGGAACCGGGGGCTTCGGGAGGCAATGGCGCCGGCGGTAATTCCACTGGTAACGGCTCCGCTGGCGGCAACACTGCAGGCGGCGATACCGTTGCCGGCTCCGCCGGTGGCAATGCCGATGCGCCTGAAACCGGGATTAAGGGCGATGGAATCGCGGCTACGGGCGTTGCGGTCGCAGGGGTACTTGTTGCCGCTGTGGCTGCCCTGATCGCCGGCATCGCGCCGCTGGCGCATCGCAGGCATCGTGCGTGATCCTTTGTGATGGCGTGCGATGCCGCGGTTGCGGCGTGGCTTGCGTGATGGCGTGCGATGAGGCGGTTGCGGCGTGGCTTGCGTGATATCGCGTTCGCGTGGCGCTGGTCTGCGTGATGCTGTGTTCGCGCGGCGCTGGTCTACGTGACGGCGCGTGGTTTTGCGTGGTTTTGCGTGGCTTATGTGATGCGCATGGTTCGCGTGACTTTTGCGATTCCATATGACACAGCTGCGATACCAGCGATCTCGGGGGCAACCGTTCGGACGGCTCGTCGGCTTCATCGGAATGCGGATGATTCGCATTCTTGATCGCCGATGGGCCGTTCGTCGCAATGGCGAGGTGTATGAGGTGTAATGGCAGGCGTGCGACGTGATAGCGCGAGATGCGGCGGTGAGATCCGCGCCGCAATGACGAAGCGTGCATCGTGATGACGGAAGCGTACGTTGTGGTCATGAAACATGCATCGCAATGACGAGCCGGAAGGATAATCTGGAAGACATGACCGAAGAGAACACTTTCCGCAAGACCAAGCCGGTTGCCGATGCGGCTGGCGGTGCCGCCGCCAAGACGGATTCCGCCGTCGATTTCGCCATGCTCGATCCGCGCGACCAGCTCAAGACGCTGCTGCGGCGCGAAATGAAAGACAAGCCATTCTCGGAATTGTCATCCGTCACGTTCGACCATCGTGGAGCGTCGATCGTCGGGCACATTTTGCTCGACGCATTGGAGGAAGCCGGATATTCCGTCGATGATTTCGACGCGGTCGGCGCGTTGACCGCGGCTGCGGTGCCGCTGGTCTCGGCCATGATCCAGGCCGCGGCCTCACGCGGCGAGGATTTGGACGGTTTCGTGATGGACTTCGTGTACCCGTCCATCAAGGGGCCGTCGATCGCCGGCAAGCGCGTCGTGCTGCTTGATTCCTGGCTGTCCGAGAAATCGTATGTGCAGACCTCCTCATTGGTCACATTGCGCAACGGCAACGAGCTCAGCCTCGATTTCTCCGTGGTGCGGAACGAAGGCGCGCAGGTGCTGGCGATCGCATCGCTGATCGGCGGCGTCGACATGACCGATCCGAGCATCAAAGTCATCAATCCCGTCAGCGGCGGCGAATCGGAGCTGCCGTTCGTCGAAGTATATAGGGAATCGGAACTTCACTGACATGGCCGCATCGGTGAGCATCCGTCCCATAATCGAGTAACATCAATCAGCGATCGCAGGAGTGAACGTGCACAAGCCCAATCCCATCGATATCGCCGCCAAGGCGTCAGGCGAACCGGTATTTCGTGAGGTGGGCGTCGGACCGTGGTCGGAGACGCATCCCGGAACGCCGCGTCCGGACGACCCCTCGTCGGCGAACTATGACGCGCGCTTTGATCCGGTGCTGCTTGACGAGGGCGATCGGCGCAACGTACTCGACCGATACCGCTATTGGTCGGTCGGCGCCATCAAGGCCGATCTTGACGCGCATGGCCGTCATGATTTTGAGGTCGCCGTGGAGAATTGGACGCACGATTTCAACATCGGGTCCATGGTGCGCACGGCGAATGCGTTCCAGGCCCGACGCGTGCATATCGTCGGACCGCACAAGTGGAACCGCAAGGGCGCGCTGATGACGGAGCTGTATCAGCACGTCGAAAACCATCCTTCCATCACGGAATTGGTGGAATGCTGGAGGCTGCGCATCGCGGGGGAAATCGCCGCCGCGCGTTCCCAAGCCGCTGCGATCGCCTTCCATATGCGGGAATCTGCTGGCGGTGTCGGCGGTGTTGATGATGCTCACGGTGTTGACGGTGTGCTTGGCGTTGGCGGCGCTGATGACGTTCAAGGTGTCGGTGGTGTCGGTGGTGTCGGCAGTGCCTATGGTATTGGTGGCGCTGATGGTGCCGTTGGCGCCAACGGCATTGGCGGTGTCGGTGGTACTGATGGTGTCAATGGCGCTGATGGCATTCAACGTGCCGGTGCCGCCGGTGGCATTGGCGGTGGTGTTGACGGTACTCAAGGTACCAGTGTTGCTGGGGTCGCTGATGGCGTCGAGAATGCATCCGGTACTGCTGGTCGTAAAGCCGTGCAGCTCGCCAGACTGGCTGAATTGGACGCGAAAATCGCGGAGCTTGAGGCGGCGCGCGTCATCGCGCTCGACATCGTTCCCGGAGCGGTTCCGATGGAAACCTACCGTTTCCCGAAGCGCTGCCTCATGCTGTTCGGCGCGGAAGGACCTGGGCTGTCAAAGAAGGCCTTGGAACTGGCTGATGACGTGGTATACATCTCGCAATTCGGTTCGGTGCGTTCCATCAATGCCGGTGCCGCGGCGGCGGTCTCCATGCATGCGTGGATCGCACAGCATGCCGTGCCCCAAGTGTGATTGCGCGATCGGCGAACCGGGTGTTTTTCTCCATCGACTGGGTGTTTTGGTCGTTTGAGTGGCTTGCTAGCGGGTGTTTTTCTCCATCGACTGGGTGATTCGGTCGTTTCAGCCTCTTGCTAATGTGCGGATTTCTCCATCGACTGGGTGTTTTGGCCGTTTGGGATGTTTGCAAACAGTTGTTTTCTCCAGTGGCTGGATGATTTGGTCGTTTGATTATCCTGTCAGCGGACGGTTCCTTCCACTTGCTGGATGATTTGGTCGTTTGAGCGGTCTGTTGGCGTACTGATTTCTCCAGTGGCTGGATATTTTGATTGTTTGTGGTACCTTCAGACGACTGAATTTATCCAGCGGCTGGGTGTTTTGGTCGTTTGAGTGGCTTGCCAAACGACTGATTTCTCCAGTCAGTGGGTGATTTGGTTGCGAAATACTTATCAGCGTACTGATTTCTCCAGTCAGTGAATATTCAGCCATCTGGGCAGCCTACCAGCATTCGATTATTTCATGGCTCGAATAGCTGCGAGCTACTCGTTTGCAATGCCGGTTTTCCATTCCTATGCCGTCGCTGTTGCTTGCTCATTGTGCCATCGGCACTCCCGCGCGTCGCAGCTTCGCCACCATCGGTTTGATTTGCAGAACGTCGTTGAACGTTATCCGGACGATGTTCGTGATTCCGGCTCGCTGCAGTCCTTGTTCACGGTCGCGTTCCAACTGCACCGTTTCCTGAATGCTTTTGTTCCCGGTCATATCCGGATCGACGTATTTCGCAGTGCCGTCGAATTCACAGACGATGATTCTGCCGTCATCGGACTTCCACAAAAAATCAACGCGGTATTGCTGTCCGGTCGCAGGATCTACGATGGCCACCTGCAATTCCGGCGTCGCGAAGCCGGCCTCGATCATTGTGCCTCGCGCATAGGATTCGCCGCCGTTTTCGCTCATTGCGTTGGTATGACGGATCAATCGAATGATTTTTGCGCAGTCGCGGGTGGTGAGTGAACATTCCTTGAGCACGGCACCTTCTTCTACGCCTTTTGCGGCCGCTGAATCGAATATCGGAAGGGCCTCTCGAAATTCCTGCGTTCGACCGCAATCGACGAGTGTGCGTGCTTCGTTGGTGACGGGGATGCCGTTCACCATTGCCGCATCGTGTTTGGGATACGGGCTATAGATCACGTTGAGTTTGTCATGCGGGCGGTGCGATCCGCGTGTGGGAAGCGTGATGGTCAGTCCATGATGCAGAAACCATTGATGTTCGAAACCATACGCGGCCGCTGCCGTCAGGCCTGCGAATACCCAGTTGGGGTGAAGCTTGGCCAATGTTCTGGCCATATGCAGGGTCCGTTCAGCTCCATTAAGCCGATTCCAATAATTCGCACAGGCGTATATTCCCGGGTAGGGTTTGACGAGTTCTCCTGCGAGATACCTTCGGTGAAGGCCTTTTTGGAGTAGAACGTCGTTGCTGCGCGCGCAGCACTGTGACTCTTTGGCTTGTTCGATCAACGTGTCGATTTGAGGATATGCTTTCATGATTCGACGCTACCTTGCTTCTCTCTGTAAAGGGAAGCTCAATCGGCAATTGTGGATAGAGGACGTGGTCATCGGCGTGTCTGTGGATAACTCCCGACAATTCTGGATAATTTCGCGGTCGTGCCAGTTTGAGGGTGGATATTTTGCCTGGGCTGAGAATCAGGAGCGCCCGATTTATCCATTGGCTGGCTATTTGGGCCATTTGAACGGCTTGTCAGCGTACCGATTTCTCCAGTCGGTGGATGTTTTGACCAGTCAAGATTCTATAGGCGATCATTTTCTCCACTAGCTGGATATATTGGTCGTCTACAGCACTTGTAAGCGACTGCATTTCTCCAGTCGCTGAGTGATTTAGCCGTCTCAAATCCTTATTGGAGTGCTGTTTTCTCCAAGCGATGGATGATTTGGTCGCTTGAGAGGTTGATAAGCGAATGGATTTCTCCAGCCATTGGAGGTTTAGGCTGCCTGAGGTGTTGATGGGCATGCTGATTTCTCCAGTCAGTGGGTGATTTGGTTGCCTGAGGTGCGTGCAAGCGGACTGATTTTTCCAGTCGGTGGATGTTTTGGTCATCTCAACCTCTTTCCAGTGTACGGATTTCTCCAGTCATTGGATGTTTAGGTCGTTTGAGGTGGGCGCAAGTGTGCTGATTTCTCCAGCCAATGGATGATTGGGCCGTTTGAACAGCTTGTTTGCGTACTGATTTATCCAGTTGGTGGATGATTTGGTTGCTCGAGATGTTGATAAGTGTGCTGATTTCTCCAGTCGCTGGGTGTTTTGGTTGTTTGAGGTGGGCGCAAGCGTACTGATTTATCCAGTTGGTGGATGATTTGGTTGCTTGAGATGTTGATGAGCGTGCTGATTTCTCCAGTCGGTGGATGATTTGGTTGCTTGGGGCGTGCACAAGTGGGCTGATTCCTCCATTGACTGGGTGACTTGGTCGTATGGGACGTTTGCAAGCGGCTGGATTCCTCCACCGACTGGATGATTTGGGGTCTTTCGCTGGTTGGTGTGGGCGAGACAAGCCGGCTGGTGACTAGGCCTTGCGGACCCGAAGCCGGCCATGCGCTCGTCACACAGACGCGTTACTGTTAGGGGCATGCCTACTTTCACCAAAGAAGAAATCGTGCATTTGGGCGATTTGGCCCGAATCGCACTGACGGATGAGGAAATCACCCGTCTGCAGGGCGATCTGAACGTCATCGCCGAATCCATCAACAAGGTTCAGGAAGTCGCTACCGATGATGTGGAACCGACCGCGAACCCGATTCCGCTGGAAGCCTACCTGCGTCCGGACGTCCCGGAGACGCCGCTGACTCAGGAAGAAGCGACCGCAGGCGCCCCGGTTTCCGAGGCCGGCATGTTCGTCGCACCGCGCATTCTGGGACAGGAGTGATATGAGCACCACTGAACTCGTCAAGCTTTCCGCCGCCGAGATGGCGGCCAAGATCAGGGCCAAGGAAGTCTCCAGCCGCGAGCTGGTCGAAGCCCATCTGAAGGTCATCGAAGCCGCAGAGCCGAGTGTCAAGGCCTTCCTGAAGATCTCCGCCGACCAGGCCCTCGAGCAGGCCGACGCCTTCGACGCCAAGTCCGATGAGGAGAAGGCCCAGCTTCCGGAACTCGCCGGCGTGCCGATCGCCATCAAGGACATGATCGTCACCAAGGGCATCGAGACCACCGCCGCCTCCAAGATCCTCGAAGGCTGGGTGCCGCCGTACGACGCCACCGTTATCACGAAACTCAAGGCCGCCGGCATGCCGTTGCTGGGCAAGACCAACCTTGATGAATTCGCGCAGGGTTCATCCACCGAGCATTCCGCCTACCAGACCACCCACAACCCGTGGGATACCGAGCGCGTGCCGGGCGGTTCCGGCGGTGGTTCCGCGGCTGCGGTGGCCGCGTTCGAAGCCCCGCTCGCACTGGGCACCGATACCGGCGGCTCCATTCGCCAGCCGGGCTCGCTGACCGGTACCGTCGGCGTCAAGCCGACCTATGGCGGCGTCTCCCGTTTCGGCGCCATCGCCATGGCCTCCTCGCTCGACCAGATCGGTCCGTGCTCCCGTTCCGTGCTTGATGCGGCACTGCTGCAGGAAGTGATCGGCGGCCACGACAAGCGTGATTCCACCTCCATTCCGGAAGGCCCGCGTCCGACGGTGAAGGCCGCCCGTGAAGGTCTGAAGCGCGACCTGAAGGGACTGAAGGTCGGTCTCATCAAGGAACTCGGCGGCGAGGGCTTCCAGCCCGGCGTCACGGCCCGTTTCAACGAGGGCGTGAAGAAGCTTGAGGAAATGGGCGCGGAGGTCACCGAGGTGTCCCTGCCGCATCTGCCGTACTCCCTTGGCGCCTACTACATCATCATGCCGTCCGAGGTGAGCTCCAACCTGGCCCGTTACGATGGCATGCGTTACGGCCTGCGCGTCATGCCGCCGGCCGGTGTTCCGCAGACCGCCGCCAACATGATGGCGTACACCCGTGAGGCCGGTTTCGGCGACGAGGTCAAGCGTCGTATCATCCTCGGCACCTACGCGCTGTCCGCAGGTTACTACGATGCTTGGTACGGTTCGGCGCAGAAGGTGCGCACCCTGATCATCGAGGACTTCAAGAAGGCGTTCGAGAAGGTCGACGTGCTGGTCGGCCCGACCAGCCCGGTCACCGCATTCAAGTTCGGCGAGAAGACCGAGGATCCGATGGCCATGTACGCCATCGACATCACCACCATCCCGGCGAACCTCGCCGGCGTTCCGGCCATGAGCATCCCGGCCGGTCTGAGCGACGATGGCCTGCCGGTCGGCTTCCAGTTCCTCGCCCCGCAGCAGCGCGACGAGGCCATGTACAAGCCGGCCGCGGCACTTGAGGCCGCCCTTGAGGAAGACTGGAACGGCCCGATCTGGCAGTCCCTGAAGACCCCGTGGCTCGACGGCTTGAACAAGTAGAAGCATCGGAGGAAAGAAAACAAAATGGCTGAAAAGTTGATGAAGTACGCCGATGCCGTCAAGAAGTTCGACCCGGTCATCGGTCTGGAAACCCACGTGGAACTGTCCACCAAGACCAAGCTGTTCTGCCCGGCCGAAGTCTCCTTCGGCGGCGAACCGAACACCCAGCTCACCCCGGTGAGCCTCGGTCTGCCTGGCTCCTTGCCGGTGGTCAACAAGACCGCCGTCGATTACGCGATCAAGCTCGGTCTCGCCCTGCATTGCGAGATCAACGAGTGGAGCCAGTTCGCCCGTAAGAACTACTTCTACCCGGACATGCCGCGCGATTACCAGATCTCGCAGTACGACAAGCCGACCAACGGCAACGGCTACCTGGACGTGGAGCTTGACGACGGCACCATCTTCCGCGTGCCGATCGAGCGCGCCCACATCGAGGACGACGCCGGCAAGAACACCCATATCGGTGGCGCCGACGGCCGCATCGAAGGCGCTGACCACTCCCTGGTCGACTACAACCGCGCCGGCGTGCCGCTGATCGAAATCGTCACCAAGCCGATCGAGGGCGCCGGCGACCGCGCTCCGGAAATCGCCGGCGCCTACATGCGCGCCATCCGCGACATCGTGCGTGCGCTGAACATCTCCCACGCCCGCATGGAGCAGGGCAACATGCGCGCCGACGTGAACGTGTCGCTGCGCAACAGCCCGTCCGATCCGTTCGGCACCCGTTCCGAGACCAAGAACGTGAACTCGTTCCGCGGCATCGAAAAGACCATCCAGTACGAGATTCGCCGTCAGGCCGCGATCCTTTCCGAAGGCGGCGAGATCCTGCAGGAGACCCGTCACTGGGATGAGGCCGCGCAGGCCACCGCCGGCGGTCGTGTGAAGTCCGATGCCGACGATTACCGTTACTTCCCGGATCCGGACTTGGTGATGCTGCACATCACCAAGGAGCACATCGAGGAAATGAAGGCCCAGATGCCGGAAATGCCTCGTGAGCGCCGCAACCGCCTGAAGTCCGAATGGGGCTTCAACGATCTGGAAATGCGCGACGTGCTCAACGCCGACGCCTTGGATCTGTTGGAGGAGACCGTCAAGGCCGGCGCAACCGCGTCCGGTGCGAAGAAGTGGTGGCTTGGCGAGCTGTCCCGCGAGGCCAACAACAAGGGCGTGACCCTTGAGGAGCTGCCGATCACCCCGGCCGACGTCGCCGAGGTCGAGAAGCTCATCAAGGCCGGCAAGCTGAACGACAAGCTGGCCAAGCAGACCGTCGCCGGCGTGCTCGCCGGCGAAGGCACTCCGGCCGAGGTCGTCAAGAAGCACGGCTACCAGGTCGTGTCCGACGACGGTGCCCTCGAGAAGACCGTGGACGAGGCCCTTGCTGCCAACCCGGACATCGTCGAGAAGCTCAAGAGCGGCAACATGAAGCCGATGGGCGCCATCATCGGCGCGGTCATGCGCGCCACCCGCGGTCAGGCCGACGCCAAGGCCGTCACCAAGATCGTGATGGGCAAGATCAAGTAGACCATGCGATGGCGGGATGGCTGATACGGCCGTGATTCCGCCACGAACGGTGTGCCATGGCCGTGCCGTCCGGTACTGAGATACAGCTCGGTACCGATCCCGCCGCCGGTACCGAGCCGCAGGGCGTTGCCGAAGGTCGTCGGACGAGTCGCCATGCACCGGCATGACGGATCGCCCGGCGTGGTGACGCTGCACGGTGCGCACGGTGCGCATGGTGCGCAAAAACGACCGGTCAATGTATGAAAGGCGTGTCGAAATCCATCAACGAGGATTTCGACGCGCCTTTGCTTTGCCTTATCATGAAGGTTCCGCCAAAAGCGGAAAATTTACGAAAGAGGACGTCGAGGAAGTTCACAGCTGACATACAGCCGAGTAGAATACCTTCGGTAATAGGTGTGCGGCATGAGCCGTGCCGGCGAAGACGTAGGGGACGAGGAACATGCCTGAGAATGTTGAATCTGCGACGACGGATCAGCAATCGCGCGAATTGCCCGGACGCATCGCCATTCCGCCGATCAAGGGCGAGATGGTGCATCTGCGTCCGGCGATGATCGAGGATCTCAATCGTATGGACGTCATCGAGGCGTATCTGGGCGCATCCAACATCACCGGCAAGGACAGCGGCGCGGAACGGAGCGCCGTGCATGCGTGGGTCCGTCGTTCCGTGGCGTGGAGCAAAGGCGAGTCATCGTCGGAATCCGGCGTGGGCGATCCGGAATCCCGCCGCACCATCGCATGGTCCATCGTCACCGAATCCGACCATGACGGCGATGGCGCAGTCGATGCCGCATCCTCCAACAACGTGATCGGCATGATTTTCCTGATCGACATCGACGGATGGGCCCGTTCCGCGCGCATCCAGGTGGTGCTTGGCAAGGATTACCGCGGACGTGGCTATTCGCGTGACGTGATGCCGCGTGTGATGACCTATGGTTTCGCACCGGAACCGGCCGGCCTCGGCATGCATCGCATCTGGGTGGCCGTGCCCGAGCAGAACACGCGCTCCGTGTCCGTCTACCAGTCGCTTGGCTTCGTTCCGTCGGGCCGTTCCCGCGACGCGTTGTGGAACGCGGCGGACAACCGTTATCAGGATCTGATCATCATGGACACGCTTGCCGACGAATTCGATCCGATCCGCTCGCTGGACGCCTTCGGCATGCATGTGATCGAAGACAATCCGGGCGTCAAAGAGGCGCTGAGCGCGCGTGAGCATTCGCTGGCCATCCGCATCAACGCCGACAAGAGCGATGCCAAGGATGGCGACAAGGCACAGGCCGAACATTCCGCGGTGGAAGAAAATCGCACGGCCAGTTCGCCACGGTCCGCGTGGTCGTCCCCGTCGGCCGAAAAGACCGTGCGGACGCAGCCGTCGCGGGGCGGATCCGAGGGAGGAAAGCAGCCGTCCGTCGAACGCAAATCGGTCAACGGCGATGCCGACGTGGAGAACAACTGGCCGTACGGGTCGAACGAACGAAAGACGTCAAAGGAAGCTTGGTGGCGCACGCTGGGACGTGGCCGCAAGCGTGATACGGAAGGTAAGTGATGAGCGCCGAAGATCTCGACAATTACGAAACCGACGCTGAACTGGCCCTATACAAGGAATATCGCGACGTTATTAAGCTCTTTACCTATGTGGTGGAGACGGAGCGTCGTTTTTATCTGGCGAACAAGGTCGATTTCAATGTGCGCTCGGCCGGACAGGACGTGTATTTCGACGTGCGTCTGACCGACGCATGGGTGTGGGACGTGTACCGTTCCAGCCGATTCGTCAAGAACGTCCGTATCGTCACCTTCAAGGACGTGAACGTCGAAGAGGTGCAGAAAACGGATATCGACATCCCCGACAGCATCTAGCGGTCGGCCGTATGCCTGCATAATAGGCCGCAGCCAGGCGCTTTGCGGTGTTCTCGATGCATGACCGCATGACGATGCGTCGCATGGCGTCGCGTCCGGCCGTGGATTTCGATGTATCCTACGGTGTCGATGGAATTCGTCTGTCCGTTACCTTCCATGCATGTTCCGTTTCTTTCGTTCGTATAGAACGGAGGCATTGGGCATTGGATGCCCGTGCATCATGCGTTGCCGTCCCTGGTTTCCAGATGATTCAGATCAGGCGATTCGGGCCGGATGATTGCATGGAGTCGGGCGATTATCGAGAGAGCGGTTCATGACGAAACCAATGATGAGGGGATTCGTGGGCTTCATCGCAGGCGCCACTGTCGCTGCGGTGCTGTCCACGGGAACGGCCGGCGCGGCGCTGGCACTGGAATCCGACGGTCATTATTACAGCAGCAAACAGCCATACGTGGCGCCGAGCGCGCAGACGACGGCATCCTACAGCGCGGCGCCGGAAGGCTACACGCCGATATACACCGAGAGCATGGCCCGCCATGGTTCGCGCGGACTGTCCAGCTACAAATACGACGCGTTGCTGATGAACATGACCAAAGCCGCCGAACAGGATGGCGGATTCAAATCCGACGCCATCAAAAACGAATTCGTCAAAAACCTGACCGCCATCACCGCGGCCAACGTCGACAATGGGTACGGCATGCTCACGGAACAGGGCGCCGAGCAGCATCAGGGCATCGGAGAACGCGCATACCAGCGCAACCGCGCGCTGTTCGACCAGGCGGCCGCCGACGGCGGCACGATCGCGTACCAGTCCTCCGGCGAGGCGCGCGCCACGGAATCCGGCGAGAATTTCGAGAAGGGATTCAATGAGGCGTCCGGCGACAAGCTGGCGAACAACGTCGTCATGCCGACCGATCCGGCCGACGACGGCGCCGGCAAGGACTTCCAGAAGAGCCCGGACACACTGTATTTCCACAAGACCGACAATCCCGACGGCAGTAGGAAACAGCCGGGGACCAAGGCATACGACATCGCGGAAGCGTATCAGGATTTCGTGGCGAACGACGCGACCATCAAAGGCGCGGAAGCCACCATCGCGGACAATGAGCAGGTCAAGCGGGCCTCGCACGACGTGCTGTCGCAGATCTTCACCGACGATTTCCTGAACAAGCTCGCCACGGGCGAATACAAGTGGTACAACACCGCGGACGGCACGAAGAACGGCGGCGAGAACTGCGCTCCGAACGCCGATCCATCCAAGGACGCGAACGCCTGCGGTGACGGCAAGAAGAAGATCGCCAGCGAATACGATGCGGCCATGGACCTGTACAACCTGTACATCATCGCCGCGGACATGCGCGGTGAAAGCGGCGACGGCCATGCCTTCGATTTCGACCAGTACTTCCAAGGCGACTACGCGCAGGACGCCAAGCTGTTCGCCTGGGCGCTCGACGCCGAGGATTTCTATGAAAAGGGACCGAGCTACGCCGGGCAGGACCAGACGTATTCCATCGCGCAGCCGCTGCTCGACGATTTCTTCAACGCGATCGATGCGCGTGTGAACGGTGGCAAGACGGTCGCCACTTTCCGTTTCGCCCATGCCGAGACGATGATGCCGTTCGCCGCATTGCTGGGATTGCCGTGGTCCACGCAGCAGGCGGCGAACTCCACGACCGACGTGTACACCTATGACAACAATGCGTGGCGTGGCGAGACGGTGACCCCGATGGCCGCGAACGTGCAGTGGGACGTGTACGCCAAGCAGGGCGCCGATTCGCCGATTGTGCGCATGCTGTACAACGAGAATGAGATCGCGTTCCGTTCGGAATGCACTCCGGTGGCGGACGGGTCGAAATGGTACAAGCTCACCGAGCTGAAGAGCTGTCTCGCCTCCGGGCATCAGACGCTTGGCGCGGCGGCGCGCATCGACACCGCCAACGGGCAGAAGCCCCAGCCGGGTCAGCCGTCCAACGGCGGCAATGGCAACGTGGGCACGGGTGATGCGTCCAATGGCAATGCCGGCGGAGCTGGCGCCGGAGCGTCGGCTTCGGAAGCGTCGGGTTCGACGAATGACCGGACCTCTGCGTCTTCCGCCGGCGGCCGCACTGCGCTGGGACGCACCGGCGTTTCGGTATCGCTGATCGTGGTGTTCGCCATCGGTCTGACGTTGATCGGTGTTTCCTTGGGGCTGTGGCGCATGTGCCGCTGAACACCCCGCCCGCAACGCGCCTTCCCGGCTTGTCGCACGCTTTCGTGGAATATTGATTCCATGGCGCGCGACAACGGCCGGGAAGGCGCGTTCGCATGTTCGTGCTATGGTTTTGCGATATTCCAAGGGGCGATTTTGTGTGCATTCACACAGATCGCCGTGTTCGTTTTCTCACCATCGTGTAGACTATCTGAGATTTTGTTTTTATAAGGAGACCTCAAAGTGACGCAAAAGCAATCCGTGGTGATTATCGGTGGTGGCCCTGCTGGCTTGACCGCCGCTTGGGAGCTCGTCAAGGACGGTGGCTCCGAGAACTACGACGTGACCGTGCTGGAGGCGACCCGCGAATTCGGCGGCATCTCCCGCACCGTCAAGCATGACGGCAACCGCATGGACATCGGTGGCCACCGCTTCTTCTCGAAGGACGAACGCATCATGGACTGGTGGAAGGAGGTCCTGCCGCTGCAGGGCGCCCCCAGCTATGACGACAAGAAGCTGCATCGCGAACACGATATGGAGCCGGGCGGCCCCGATCCGGAGGTCGAAGACAAGGTGATGCTCAAGCGCCACCGCGTTTCCCGCATCTACTGGAACCACCATTTCTTCGATTACCCGATCTCCCTGAGCGCCAACACGCTGAAGGCCATGGGCCCGAAGCTGACGCTCGTCGCTGGTTTCAGCTATCTGAAATCCATGGTGCACAAGCTGCCGGAAGACAATCTGGAGAACTTCTACATCAACCGTTTCGGTCGCAAGCTGTACTCCATGTTCTTCGAGGGCTACACCGAGAAGCTGTGGGGACGCCATCCGTCGCAGATCTCCGCCGATTGGGGATCCCAGCGCGTCAAGGGCCTGAGCATCATGGGCGTACTGAAGAACGCCGTCCAGAAGCTGCTGCCGAAGAAGCGCAGCAACGACGAGGTGGAGACCTCGCTCATCGAGGAATTCTGGTATCCGAAGTATGGCCCGGGCCAGTTGTGGGAGACCGTCGAATCCAACTGCGAGGCAGCCGGCGTGAAGGTTATCACCGACGCCAACGTGGTCGAGATCCGTCAGGCCGACGGCAAGATCGCTTCCGTGGTGTATGAGGATTCCGAGGGCAACCGCACCGAAATGCATGCCGACGACTTCATCTCCTCCATGCCGGTCAAGGATCTCGTCAACGCCGTCGACGCGTCCGACAAGCCCGCGCCGAAGGACATGACGGAAATCGCCAACGGCCTGCCGTACCGCGATTTCGTCACTGTGGGTCTGCTGGTCAAGCACCTGCGTCTGAAGAACACCACCGACATCCCGACCCTCGGCAACCCGCCGATCGTGCCGGACTGCTGGATCTACGTGCAGGATCCGGGCTACAAGGTCGGCCGTCTGCAGATCTTCAACAACTGGAGCCCGTATCTGGTCAAGAACGTCGACGACACCGTGTGGATCGGCCTCGAATACTTCTGCGAGGAAGGCGATTCCTTCTGGAACATGTCCGACGAGGAGGCGACGAAGTTCGCCATCCAGGAGCTCACCCGCATGCAGGTGATCAATGGCCCGCAGGATGTGCTTGACTCCCATCGCGAACGCGTCAAGAAGGCGTATCCGGCGTACTTCGACACGTACGACCGCATGCCGGAGCTTATCGAATACCTTGATTCCTTCGGCAATCTCTACTGCGTCGGCCGCAATGGGCAGCACCGTTACAACAACATGGACCATTCGATGGCGACCGCCATCGAGGCCGTCGGCAACATCAAGAACGGCAAGACGTCCAAGAAGAACGTGTGGTCGGTGAACACCGACAAGTCCTACCACGAGCAGAAGTAAGGACGGATTCGGGGCGTGACGCATGCGTCCCATGGCAGGCGCATTCCGCATGCGCCATGTCGAAGACCGATGGGCCCGCCGGCGATCGCCGGCGGGCCCATCGCGTTGTTCCGCGGCGGCTTGCGCTGGTCTCGGCGGCGTTGTAAGGTGAACAACGTTCCTGAGGTGTGATTTCCGCACGGGACATTCATTGAGCGGATATTTTCCGCATCTCTTTTTTCAAGCTTTGCAGGCGCGTGCCTGCGAGAGCCAAGGAAAGGCAATAACCAGTGGCAACCAGCCCGAATCTTGAAGATATGAAACTGCCCGAGCTCAAAGAGCTCGCCAAGCAGATGGGACTTCGTGGGACCTCCACGATGCGCAAGCCCGAGCTCATCGCAACGTTGCAGGCCGCTCGCTCTGGCGGTCAAGCCCCCGAAGGAGTCACCGTCCGCACGCCGAAGGCCGCTCCTGCCAAGGTTTCCGCAGATGCTGAGGCCTCGTCGGAGAACGCGCAGGAGACCAAGAAGTCCGAACAGCCGGCGAAGACCGCGAGGAAGCGCGTCGTCCGTGCCAAGCAGTCCGCGGACGAATCCGAGGCACCGGCGAATGGCAGCGTTGAATCCGCGGAGTCCAAGACCCGTGACGCCAAGGCCGGAGCGGACAAGACGGTCGATGACAAGGCGCCGGAATCCAAGGAATCGGATGCCAAAATCGCCGTGGACTCGATCGGGAACCTTGATGCGACGCCGAAGCGCCGTCGTCGCCGTGATTCCGACGCAGGCTCCGACCTGCTGGCGGAACTCGGCTTCGATGACACCACCACGAAGCATGAGGATCGTCGCCGCCGTCGCAGGGACGATTTCGAAGACATGCCCCGTCGCCATCGCCGTGTGACGGACGAGCCGGGCAATGAGGATGTGGTCCGCGATCTCGACGATATTCTCGCGACGCTTCCGGCGCAGCATGACGATGCCGATGAACGCCACGAGGAAAACGATGAGCCGGAATACGGTCGTCGCCGTGGCCGTGGGGATCGCGGCAACGACAGGAACAACGATCGTGGCGATCGCCGCGGCCGTCACATGCGTGGCCGCGACCGTGATTACGAGGAGCGCGAGGATCGCCGTGGCCGCAATGCGGATCGAGACAATCGCAATGACCGCAACGATCGCAACGACCGTGACCAGCGTCGCGAAGAGCCGAAAGAGGATCTCGTGCCGGTGGCCGGCATCGTGGACGTGCTGGACTCCTACGCGTTCGTACGCACGTCCGGCTATCTGCCTGGACCGAACGACGTGTACGTGTCCATGGGACAGGTCAAGAAGTACGGCCTGCGCAAGGGCGATGCCGTGCACGGTTCCATTCGCGCGCCGCGCGAGGGCGAACGCCGCAACCAGCGTCAGAAGTTCGTGCCGCTGCAGTCCATCGATTCCATCAATGGCATGACCGTCGAGGCTGCGCAGAACCGCCCGCAGTTCAGCAAGCTCACGCCGCTGTACCCGCAGGAGCGTCTCAAGCAGGAAACCGCGCCGAACAAGCTCACCGGCCGTCTGATCGACATCGTCGCGCCTATCGGCAAGGGCCAGCGTGGTCTGATCGTCTCTCCGCCGAAGGCCGGCAAGACCATCACGTTGCAGAACATCGCCAACGCGATCGCCACCAACAACCCGGAAGTCCATCTGATGGTCGTGCTGGTGGACGAGCGTCCGGAAGAGGTCACCGATATGGAGCGCACGGTGCAGGGCGAGGTCATTTCCTCCACCTTCGACCGTCCCGCCTCCGACCACACCACCGTCGCGGAGCTCGCCATCGAACGTGCCAAGCGTTTGGTTGAGCTTGGCCAGGATGTGGTCGTGCTGCTCGATTCCATGACCCGTCTGGCGCGCGCCTACAACATCGCGGCCCCGGCGTCCGGACGTATTCTGTCCGGCGGCGTGGACGCGCAGGCGCTGTACCCGCCGAAGAAGTTCTTCGGTGCCGCCCGCAACATCGAGAACGGCGGCTCCCTGACGATCATCTCCTCCGCGCTGGTCGAGACCGGTTCCAAGATGGACGAGGTGATCTTCGAGGAATTCAAGGGCACCGGCAACATGGAACTGCGTCTGAGCCGCGAGCTTGCCGACAAGCGTCTGTTCCCGGCCATCGACGTGAACGCCTCCGGCACGCGTCGCGAAGAGCTCATCACCAACCCGCAGGAGCTGCCGATCATCTATCGTCTGCGTCGTCTGCTGGGCGGTCTCGAGCCGGAGCAGGCCTACCAGACTCTGGTGCCGCGTCTGAAGAAGACCGCGACCAACCGCGATTTCATGGCGTCGCTGATTCAGCAGAGCAGCAACGCCAACAACTGAATCGTCGCACCGGGATGATTCAGCCGGAGGGCCATGCGTGTGCCGCATGGCCCTCCGGCGTATTTGCCTGGTGATCGCTGAGACCCTTCGCAGGGGGAGTGCGATGTGGGTGGAAAACGAGACGCGTATGGTCCGATGGACGATGATGCCCATGACGGTTGTATGTCCCGTACGATATGTGACCATTTTTCAATCATAAAAAATACTGCAAATAAGTCAAAAGATAATAAATATTCCGAACACTCAATAATATATAAAAATTTTTCAGAAATCGGTAAAATTTGTTGAAAAATCACGGAAAAAGATGTGGAAAAATGGCGTCGTTCTATGTGGTGGGGTGGGTATTCTAATGGTTGTCAACTTG
>ERZ808259.332-NODE-332-length-23245-cov-11.057525_pt1 | contig 23245 bp, 42 predicted proteins | sample MGYA00521279_ERZ808259 | MGnify/ENA primary metagenome ERZ808259 (study PRJEB31516, sample SAMN03275586) | gut metagenome | biome: mammalia-associated habitat; material: feces | host: Papio cynocephalus | place: Kenya | collected 2012-07-27 ... | reverse complement strand
TTGAAAATATGAAGCACGAAGCTGCTGAATCTTCAGTTCAGCGGTAGTTCACATGGGTAATAGTGTTCTTGTTTTTCTTCATATTGTTTTCTTCTGCAAGAAGTTCTTTATCCTCTTTAACAATTTCAGATGAAACGTCTACATTATCATTCAATAACATTTCAGTTGTTACGTTTTCATTTGTTTCTTCACTATGTGCCATTGCAGCATTGACTATCCCTGCTATGGCAAAACAAATTCCAATGTATGTAAAAATCTTTCGCATTTAATATATTATTTTTATATAAAACAAATTATCAATTAAAGATTATCTACCCATTCGTAGAATAATTCACGTGCAGCATAATAACGTGCTGTATCAATATTATTTTCAATCATATCGGTTATTTCATCCTCTATATACATTGCAGATAACAATCCTTTAAGCTGTTGCTTATTATTCCCTTTATCATTTAGGTGAATAACCTTAAAGTTCCAATTATCATCATCTTCAAAAAGTGAAGTACATTCTTCCACGCCATTAATATAATCTTCAGCAAATCTATCCATATCCCATCCACTATCAGACTCATCATACAAGGACTGAACATATTTGTTTCCTTTATTATACAATTCCTTAATCTTTAATTCAAAGAAAAAGAAATCTCCTTCACCCCTATCTATTCCAAACTGACAATAATCATAGTCTGAAACGATGTTCATAAATTCGCTTACACTTGTAATCTCACCTACAACGGTATTCATCACATAAGAAATCGTCTTATCCATATTTTCTAACCTCCGATTTGTTTATTTCCTTATCTCTTACAGGTGCAAAGGTAGTAAAAATATTTCGTCTGACAAAATTATTATGGTTAAATGACGTTAATCATAGGATAATAAAAAAGATAGTTAATGAGATATGTCCCACTAACTATCTATATAGTAAATAATAAAGCTAACGCTTAATACAAGTTCACTTTGCTCACAATAAGGCAGTTACACTGCTAATAGAGGCTTAATCAGCCTCAATAGCAAAGGAAGGACGCACATAAAAGCTCTCCCACTTATCGTACCAATCGTACAGAAACGCACCGTACACGCTGCAATACCAAGCACTCGTGGAGCTACACTCGGCAGAAGCCCAGTAAAACGTATCATCCTTTATCAATGTCGTGCCCATAATAAAGAATGCATAGTTAATGACATCTCTATTCATATTGAGCATTCTGTGTAATTCACCAGTTGAGGGAAGATACCAATCTCCGCTTTCAGTACCTTTAGTCTTATATTTCAAGCAATAGTCAAAAGCAGGAAAATAATCGTTATCTTCTTGATATTTCTTACTGTTTTTAATAATTTCAGTATATTCTTTTCCCTTAAAGTTATCATATACCTCCCTATAAGGAATAGTAGGCATATCATCTACTTTCTCATTCTTCTGACACCATTCACATTTTGTTTCGTCAAGAGCAATAACAATAATCTTCCCGTCAATAATGCTTCCCACAACACCAATAATATCATCTTTCACTTCGTTGGTATATTCTGATGGGTGAATAAAAGTCTTATCACTTTTTACCAACCATCCAGCATCTACCTTTTCTTTGTCAATAGTTTCAGAAATTGGTGAAAGAATGTCCATCATTTCCTCTTTTGAAAGAATCGCATCATCAATGTTAACAATCTCATCTGTCAATCTAAGTTGTTTGGAACAAACATCCATAAACCTTGTATTAATGAAATATTCAGTTCCCTCTGGAATGTAAGCTACTACTATACACGGTTCGTCGTTGCCCCCATATTCCTTAATATCGCGGAATAAAGAATGAATAAATCCACCCTTAATTTGTAATTGACATTTATGACCTTTATCTCCCCAATTATATTTACTATAATCAGTACTATTTTCATTAGCTTGCATCAAACTATTGAGTTCAACTTTGCAATACTGATAAGGTGTCTCATAATTACCTTTTTTATCCTTGTATAGAATTTTAAACACTTTCAAATCTTTCTTAGCTACGAATGGCTGTAAACTTTGGCTAATCAAACACATAATATAATTCAGTGTAAATGTTAATAATCTCTTTTCTTATTACTTTGCAAAGATACAAAAATATTTTCTTATATCCAAAACTTTTATTGTTAATAAATGATAAATTAACTATACCATTTATGTATCTTATAGTATTCCTTTACAATCTCTGGATACCCTAATTGTTCTATAATCTCACACAATATATTATCTGCTTCGTGATGGTCTATTTCAGGATCACCATTCTTTTGCAAAGTAATCAAACGATTTATATAATCTTGTACTTCTTTCTCATTCATTGTCTTTAAAGTTTTGATTATTTAAGATAATCTGCCGTTGGGTTGAATATGCAGTATTTAATAATTGTTTAATCTCAACCATGTCTTGCAAGTTTGCGCCAATACATCTGAATTTGGATAAATTATTATCCCATACATTATCCATCCATTGTTTGCAGTTATCAATCTGTTCAATAGTGACACAACTTTTAATTGATTTTTCAATCTTATGTACGGCATCCCAAAACTTATCGTAAGTATCTATCATAATATGACCTATTTCTATTGATTAAAATATTTGTTTGCAACTCTGTTCATTTCCTTGTATGTTGTTCCTTGCTTACTACTCTTATAGAAAAAAGGTTGTAAAGTTAAACCGTATTTCTTGAAAAGTTTTCTATTATAAACTGGACATTTTAATTTAATATACTTATAATCCGTATATCGCAAAAATTTCGCAATCACTCTCACAATAGCTTCTTCATTACTTATATCCTTATGCCACAAGTTCTTTTCTTCACTAATTTCCTTATAGAATTTAAACAAGTTAAGAGTATTTGCATTAACACTATCCAGATATTTGTTGTATCTATCAATCTCGCTCAATAATATACAAAGAACGTTATTGTAATTAGAAATAAACTCATATCCATCCAATGCCAATACGTGTTTTACCGTTGTTAACAAATCTTCATCGTCATTTACTGGTGAATACCATCCTTTGCTAAACAAAGCGAAGTTATTTAATGGGAAAACTTCCTCTTTATAGTCCATATTTTACCCTCCTCTCTATTGTTTGATAATCTTGTTGCCTTTAATAACATGCCAACAAGAAATATTTTTATCCTCATTGATAATATTAACTGTATAGATTTTTTTCAGCCATCCAGAACCTTTTTCCTTGAGTCGTCTTACAACTTCCTTGATTGAACGAAAACCACTGTCATAAACAGTTGCAATAAGTTTTCTGTTTTTATTATAAGAAAATGCTTTGATGGTGTCTTTTTCACTAATTCTATTGATAGTTCTCATAATTAATACCTCCTATTAGATTAGACATTCTTGTTATCTTTCTTTTTGACGTTGCAAAGATAATATATATCATAATTTTTAAATCTGTCCCATACTTTCTAACTTGAACTTGAAAAATGTTTCTTGTGACATGGTCAGCCAGTATTCTTGACCATTCAATTCAGTCAAAAAGAAAATCTCATAACAGTCTTTTTCCTTATCATTCAATGCTGATATCAAACGTCTTGGCATATCAGAATTACCAATCTTTTCGGCATTTTTGATGTTTTGTATTGTGGCAAACACATCGACTTTCTTGTCTTTCGTATAGATTGCACGAACAATAAACTTCACAACACAATCTTCTACTTTCAGCTTTTGTTCGCACATATTATAAGTCTCAATAAAAATATCATTGCCACAAATCATTTTATCTACACAATCATATATCATCATTTCACAATCGTGATATGTGCCAAACAATTCAGTTTGGTCATTGATTTCTTTTTGTATCTTTTCTTTCTCCTTAATCAATATGGATATTGTGTTAGATGTTTCGTTTTTCTTATCTTCTATATACTTTTGCATTGTACGAAGCAGGGTAGGCAAATCAGTAGCAACAATCAGATAATTGCCAGGAAGAAAAATCTTCTGGGCAACAGATTCAGCATTAAGCAGATCCTTGTATTTGAAAGCCGAAACTAATGTCATATTACTTTTAAATGTAGAACAATCGAAAAAATATATACAATTGTCTGCTAAGAGTTGTCCGAATGTCTTAATTGTTTGTTTCATATTTCTTGTTTTTTAAGTTTCACATTACAAAGATAATACCGTCTTTTTAATTGTACAAATTTTTAGTGATAATTAATGTTAAAATTTATCTTTCTTAGATTTGAATACAAAATACGCCTTAAAATGTTCATTAAACATAGGTTTCTTATAGTTGACTTCCCATCCTTTGTTTCTATATAGATTTTCAATATCTAAATAATGTTTCTTGAATATAGTTTCTCTTGTCAATCCATCATCCGTACTATATTCTAAAATCTTACGAATAACATCCTCTTGTTCGATAATAGTTTCATTTTCTTGATAGTTTTCAGTCAATAAATCATTGAAAGCATCAATAACATAATATGGAATCATTTCAACACACTTTTTCAGCACGTCTTCTGGGGAATATACTTTTGCCATAATATACTTTTATCATCAATCTTTTAAATTATTAAGTTCTTCCTTATATCTAATACTACGTCTTTTGGTTTCAAACATTTCCATTACCAGTTCATAAACGCCTGTTGCATATTTGGCATATTCATTCTTATATTGCAGATAATTGTTTTGAAACCATCGCTTTGTAGTCTCCAGTTGCCTTTCTGTCTTACATGACAAGATGGATTTCTTAATCTTATTTATTGCCGCCCAAGTCCAAGTAAAATCTTTCATTTTTCTTAAAATAAATTAATTTATTCAACAACAAAGTAATTGCCGTTGATATATTCACTACCAGATGGTATGATACAAGGATATGCATGATATATAACATCTTCATTCAGTCGAGTTCTGTTAAGTTTATCACAATTTATATTTGCATTCCTAAATCCTCACTATGTATCAAATCAAATTCAAAAAGCGAAGATGTATTGTTATATTGACTGATAGGCAGAATGAAGGCAATATAATCGGCAATCATTACTGACTTCTTGAAAAACCTTTGTGCAAGCAACATCCTACTGCCATACAGAGGATTCCCGATTACCAACCTACATTTCTTGTATTCAATAGGCATCTCAAAGATAATCACCAGTAATAATACTTTTCTCTCTATTATCTATCTCTGGCGCAATATAAATACCCATATTAGGTTTCATTGATGGGTAATGATAAAATGCACCGTTTCCACAGCTGGGTTCAATAACATCTGCAATGTTATTTTTTCCATTCAGTTCTATTACCTTATCCCAACATTTGTTGGCAACTGCAATAGGTGTATAATATTTATCGTTCTCTATCTTCATCCCCTAACCTTATAATATAAATTTTCAAATACATTTTTAATGTCATTCAAATACCCATCAGTAAGTTCAATGAAATTTATCTTATTCTTTCCACGAATCCTTGACAGCTTGTAAATCAATATGGGGTTGTGAATAACTGCAATGAGTTGTGTCATTTCCTTTCTATGGGACAAAACTTGATATACACTGTCAATATTGGTGATATCCAGATTTCTGTCTGGTTCATCCAAAAGAAACGTATATTCAAAATCCTGCTGTGTGATGAGATTATCTCTATTATCCCTATAATACTTCAACAAGTTTGTAAGCCGCTCTTCCCAAAAATCGTTGCACGTTTTGTTTTTTACTTTATCCATAATCTCTTGCAAAGGAAACTGAATATTCTTATTCCTAAATGCAAACTTGAATAATTGCCCCACACTATTGACGATTGTTTCACCAGTAGACGCACCCTTATTGCTTAGATAATAGCCCATATTGGTAACATTATCCAAAATATCCTCATTTATCATCTCGTTATGCGCAAGGCAATTATATACAACTCCTGCATAATCAGCCATTATTTTAATGCCATCCAACAATTCCTCTTCGTTAAATATATCATTTAATCTCAATGCTCCATAATCGGCAAAATTAGGAAGTCTTGAACAAAGGTTATCATTGCATAACATATACATGGCAATCATCTTCATAAGTGTAGTCTTACCACTGCCGTTTTTGCCGATGATAACATTGACACCACCTTTGAAATTATACTCTTTACCATTCTTGAAAGCGTCCAGTTCCTTTGCATACTTCAAAGGCAGTTTGGAGTTATCCGTAATTTGTACTTTTGTAATCATATTTTCTTTCAATGTTTAATGTTGCAAAGATAATGAATATAAATAATATATACAAATAATCAGTGTTAAAAAGAAATAACGGCATAAAGAAAATTAATATGCCGTTATCCCCAATCAATTAATCATAGCATTCATCCAATTCGATACACGATAATTTTTTAAGATTATCGACTCCCAGTTTCTTTTCAAGAATGTCTATTGAAGATTTATCCCTATCACCGCCGTAAGATGATTCAAACCACGTACCATCTTTGTATTTGGCACTTACATAAGAAGGATATCCGTCTCCGTATGCCTTGCCTTCGACAAATATTTTCAGTTTGTCGCCATTAAACTCAACCTCTTTAAGGTTGTAACCGAACATTCTCTTAACAATATCTTTAATTGTGTTCTGTTCTTTGTTCGCAATTTTTTTTCATGTAACATATTTCATTAAGACTCCTTACATTCTTCGTCTTCTGGCAGTTCACCGTCCATAAACAATCCTATATATTCGATTGAACTACCCAAAATGTTTATAATGTCATCTGTGCAATAGTATTCAATTTGATCACAGCCATTAAGAGTTGCAACATTAATATTTACCCAGTCACCGTTTTTGCTAACATACACACCATAAACGTCTAGTACTTCTGGTTCATCACGTTCATAATCTATGACACTTATTGCAAGTTCTTCAACATCACCAAACGGTATAAAGGTGTTATCCTCAAAATCCTTTACCAAATCATTAAACGCCTTTCGTAACTCACGCATTGCACTTTGTTTTACCTTGTTCAAAGTGGTTTCCCATTCACGTGCTACGGTCGAAGCATTTGCCATTGCAAAATTCTTGATAAGGTTTCTGCTAAGTTCATTTCTCTGCATAATGTTTATCTCCTATTTTTATATTGTTAGTAACTCTTGTTTCTTAACCACGTTGCAAAGGTAGGCAATTTATCTGACTTATGCAAGTTTTTAATGCTAAATAAAGTTAAAACAAGATACAAATATGGCATTAATTACGTGCCATTGTACTTCTTAATGCAACACATTCGTCCTCATCTGAAGGATAATCGTCATGTCTTACTTTTTGCCGCCATATTCCACCAAACTCGAATATCTCACCTATTCTTTTCTTCCATTGTTATTTTTTATTTTTGGTTTATCAATTTCATAAACACAAAGATAACAAGAATATTTGAAATAAATAAAAAATATTGTTATCATCTTATTCATAGATAACAATATTGAAAACAAAAAACATCTCGTATGTTTATACAAACATCATGATTAAACAAGCTAACGCACCACCGATTAACCATGGAAGTACATTTAAAATATTATATTTCTGTCCTTGTGCAATCATGCGTATTGCTTCTGCAAAAACTCCAAATACAACAGAGAATATAAACCCATACCACACACAAATAGGATTTGATAGCAATACTTCTTGTAATATGATTAAAAGAGTTAAAATAAATGAAATAATGCCATGTACCCATTTATTTGTGATTAATTTTACGATTTTATCTTTCATATTATATTAATATTTAATTAATTATACTTTTATATAAGCATTTCATTATGTTAAAAAAGTAATACCGTCAATCAGTTTTCACTCTATCCTTTTCCTTACAACACATCAGGCAATGCCTACAAGACGGAACAAATATATCATAAAACTTTTTGTTAAACTCCTTAAACCTTTCATTAAAACCCCCTTTCACATATTTCTTTATATTACTATATCTCCATGCCCCAAAACCACATTTATACACATAGCCCTCTTCATCGTTCAAAAAGGTATATTGTTCAATAGGTTTCTGACAATAACAGCCAACAAAAGAATAATATGGAGAATAACTTAATTCGCTTCTCCCAATAGGAACAATGGAGGCATCTGTTGTTTCAGACGGTAATGCAATATTATATGAGACACCAGTTTCCTTAATGTATTTCTCTGCTTTTTCAATATTCTTATTGGTATGCCATTTATCTTTTGATATTGCAATTCTAAGTTTAGGTTTATTTAAATTTATAAATTCTATAACTTTGTCTGCAATAACTTTATTGGCCGCCCAATCGCCATTTGTTACAAGACGCAAGTATTTGGTACTCTTTGCAAATATTGAGAGTATTTTATACCAATCTGGGTTACAGAAAAATTCCCCACCCATCACATTCAAATCATATATTTTATTATTTTCAATGAAAGATGCTATGTCTTTTGCCATCTCAATGTTCATCATTATATTGCTTTTTGGCGAACTGTTAAAACAGCAATGAGAACAACTTTGTGTGCATTTATTTGTTATTCTTATCACTGCACGTAAAAATTTGGGGCATTCGGCAAGCATCTTACAAGCGGAACAATTACAAGTATGTTTTCCTCCACATTTTTCGTCTAAACAAATGTTACAGGGATTGTTGTGTTCTAAAAACTCTTTTAGCATAATGCAAAATATTATATGATATATTTAATCTATTTCTCCTAACACATTATTCTTCTTGTTGTACATCTGTTTAGCAAATCCGTCAATTTGTGGCTGTGTCAGATTTTCGACCCACACTTCAAAGTAATGACCGTATTTGTTCAAATTGCCCTTGTAGAACTCTTCTCGCAGCCAGTCGTATAATATACCCCAATCCTATCCTTAATCATAATCGACTTATATTTAGAATGATACAACAAATCATTATAATAAACAAGCAAAACATGCAGATAGCCATAACATAATCCCCTTCCCTAATCTTCCATACCATCGAACACAAATCCGCACACGCAGCGAAAACACATAATACTATAATACTCATATTAGTTAAAATTTAAGTTCGACAAATTCCGTGTCCTTATTCCTGTCATATAAATCCTTTCTTTCCATAAGTGTCTTGTAAAGAGAAATCAATTCATCGTCTGAAAGGTAGTCTAAAAGTCTTGTATTCCGCTGTATCTCTTTTGTGAAAGATTCAACAACGGTTTTCTTCTCATAATCATCAACATCATTATAAAGGACGTAGACAGAGGAATATTCACCGTTATTATGACTGAAATCAGCTTTGTTAAACTTCAATTCATCAATACCATCAACCAACTTTACAGTAAAATACTTCCTCCCTACGGAAGTAACAATCACTTCCTTTTTAATCTTTGTTGTCTGGTAAACATTGGAAGCAATGAAATAATGCTCCCCTACTTTTGGCTGTTTTAAATTTCTTCCCAGTTTCATGTCTTTATATTTTTTTTTTATATTATTTTCAATATTCAATAAGATAGAAATCAGAAGGATATTTAAGTATCTTTTCTTCATTCACATCATTTATTTCTTTAATATCAATAACAGTCTCCTTACCGAATAGTTCAGACAATCTTTCCCTAACTGCATCTATATCCTTACCGCCCTTTCCTGTAAGAAGCCATGGACGAGCAAGTGCTATTGTCGCAGTTACAGCTTCATCTGATTGCGTATCAACACTTATACTATGTATGCCTAACAAATCAACCCTTTGGAAATATTCCGCTAATGCCATTGACACAACAGAACAAGGAAAGAGCATTGCCCTATTGAAAGGTTTGTACTGATGCCTCATTTCGTAGGTATAAGAACAAATATCACTTTCCAAAATTCGTTTCAACAATTTCTTTCTAAGCCAGAATTCATATTTCTCCTTGTATTTCTTGGTATAAAATCTCATATCTTGCACAATACATTTCGGATGGCGAAGATATATTTTTAAAAGTGTCAACTGTTTTCATAATGTAATCTCCTTTTTTTGTTTTCTGATGCAAAGGTAATCAAAATAAGTGGAATATACAAATATTATATGTTAAACAAAGTTAATAAGCAAAAGAAAATGAAACTTAAGTAAAATAAGACAGATGTAATGAAAGAAATGGTTACATACGATGATAAAGAATATGGTTTACATATCCTCATTATGTAATGTAATACATATACCAGACATATAAACCATATACAGATAATTGCAATCATATAACACACATTTATTTTCGATAAAAAGTATTATAAACACAATATACAGCAATAACCCATAAAGTTAATGCAATAACAACATTCATAACGGCAAATCAATTATATGCAATCCGATATCCCTTTGTACCATCAATTTTTTCAAATTCCCACATACCATAAGAAGATATCTTCTTTAATTGATTATATACTACATCATTATTTTCAGACGGATAGACAATAAACCTGTTAGCACCGATATTTTCCAAATATCCTTCAAAATTGTTCTCGTATTTGTAGCCTTCATTTTGCATATATTCAGCAAAGGTATCGTAGTCTGCATATCGTGTCAAAACATCTACCACTTTTGAGTGTGCCTCCTTATCAACCATTCGGCAAAGTGACTGGGCTTTCGTATAATGATTCTTTTTGAATGAAACTCTTGTCTTTGTTTCAAAACAGTAATCAAATTTCTTTTTAAGACTGTCAACGGTTTCATTGGTGAGATTGAAATGTTTGATGATGAAACCGAGATACTTGTTGATTAATCTTTCATTGTCATTATTCATATTTTTCTCCTTATAAAATTTTGTTATACAATAGCGTATTTTGTTTCTTTTAAGACATTGCGAATATACGAAAAACATCTGATATGGGAAAATATTATATGTTAAAGAATAAAATGGGAACAAAAAGAAAAATTCCCGTTCCCGAATAAGATAATCAAATATGGAAAAAGAATTATCTTATATAGAGAAAATAGGTAATCTCTGTGATAGGATATATAGGTTAGGTATATAAATCTTTAAATACATTTTTAGATATATAATAATTCGGCACATAAGAAAGAAATATGTGCCTATAAAAATATATGGATGCTATACTCATTTGAGTACATAAATAGTATGGAACATAGAAAAATCAGATAGAATTTTGAAGTTTTTGAAAGTCTCTGATAGTCAATTAGTTATAAAGGTGATTTACCCTTTGAATTATCTAAGTGGTTGAGTATCAATGACTTACAAATAAAATGTGGAAAGTTACTGAAAAATCGCAAATTAGGTGTTCAAAAATATAAATATTTCCTCAAAAGGCTATTTTCTTAAGGGTTTTATTAAGAAACACACGATATTGAAATAGTAGTTTTAAAAATTAGGTAAAAATATTTAAATTGCCCAAAAGAAGAAAATGGGCAAAAATTCTGTGTGCTGTGTGTTTTATTAAAAAATTTTAAAATTTTGAAAAAGATGTTAAATGCTAATATATCATAAAATATATTAAAATGTGTTTAACTATTATTTTATTAATATTTAAGACTTATTTTGGTATTTAAATATAAAGATAATGATAGTTAAAGTTTCTTGTAATTATATAAAATATTTTTTATAGAAGAAATTTTATATAGAGTTAAAAGACATATATAAAAAATAAAACCAGACTATCCATCACGGACTATCTGGCTTAATGCAAAAAATATTAAGTTACAATTTGTCAATCACTCCACCCTAAAGGATGGAGCTTGAGCAAAGGAGATTAACCCTTTGGCACGGCCTATTGACAAAGGCTCTTACGTGGTCTTGGAAACCCCAATTCCACTTGCGTTCATATTAATAAATATTATGATTTTTTTTTTGCAAAAATAATTTTGTTTTCCTCAAAACAATTTAGATGAATACTTTGACATCTCTGTATAGTTCTTTAAAAGAGTTAATGATTATATCCAGAGTTTCGTCAGTATCGGCAAAGGTGATGTTGAGTTCCTTTGTTAAGAAATCGAAATTAAATTCCATAACGTTTTCTTTTTCTGTCTTGACTGACACTACTACATAGTCTGGTGTACCGTTTTGTAGTGTTACTTCATTTCCGTAGTAGGTGAAGTTATCATTGTTGGGTTGTGATATTTTTGTCACCCTATTGATAAGTTTCTTGATTTAAAATGTTTTCATAATGAAATAATGTTTTTAAGTTTTCTGTTCCCATACTCATTTGAGTACATTATCTTTAATGTCCTGCCAAGCAAGTTCAAAAGGTTGCCACCAGTTAAACCAATTAAGGTTTCTTGCATATCTTTTTCTTCCATCCATAGGAAAACACTCTACAGATATGTTATATACTGCATTAAGATATTCTTTCAGATTTACTTCACCCAAAGGTATGTCAATGTCGTGGTATTTCTTTTCCTGTTCCACAATCTTTGAAGTGATAGACCACATTGATGTGTAGTCTGTGGAATGCTGTGTCTTGAAAAAATAAGACTTATCCGTATTATTGTCTGTTATAATGACCTTGTACATATTCTTTATCGTTGATTAAAATATTATAGATTGTTTCACAAAATTCTCTAAGACGCATATCCCATTCCTTAGAGTCACAAGTATCGCTGTCAACCATATAGCCGACTTGATAGTAGCCTTCATCTTCAGTATCACACTTGTCATACTTTGAGAGTGATTGTTTGTTATCCTCAATCTGTTTTTCAGACAAGCTGTTTGACCAAAAGCGTTCATAGATAGGTGAAAGCAAGTTCTTATTTTCCGTGATAACGTAGCCTATACAAAGATTATTCACATAGATATCTTGCAGCCCTTTGTTTGGTTTGAGGAAGTTAGTTTCCCCAAACCTTATTGACAACCTTTTAGTTTTCTTTACTGTTGTACTCATTTGCGTACCTTATTCTTGACGTTCTATTATTAATTTTTCTCCCAAAAGTTTAGCGGTATATCTTAAGTCTTTCAGACTTTCAAACGGTACATTTGTTGTTGTACGATAGCAAAAATCATTTCTGTACCAATCGACAATGTAATATTTCCTTGTTTTCATGTTGTTTAAAATTATAATATTTGTAAAAAGTCGAATTCATCTTTTTTGTAACTACCCGCAAGGGCAATAGGATTTTTTCCTGCTGTTCTGGTGTATCGGTAGTAATTAAAACCTTGATACATATCTTTACCGAGAAGATATGCGCACAACCATACGAATAGACTATCATCCTCGTCTTTGGTATATTTTCTCCTAAATTGGGCATTTGCATCCCTAATGATATCCTCTATATATTTGGGGCGTTTCTTGTCTTTCGTCATGTAATTTTCCTCCTTATTCTTCGTTATTGTTCAACCAAAGGTAGTAAATTATCTGATAGTCTATACCCATAAGATATGCGAGACGTTCCAACACTCTCTCACGGATAAGAGAATCTGAAACATCCAACATTTCGTAGATGTCTTTTCCACATAACAAGCCATTGAAAAGTTGAAGAAAATTCAAATCTTTGTTTATTTCTTTTCCCAAATCATCAGTAGGAAAATCTGTAACATAATCCTCGTTTACATTGATATTACGCAAAACAGACTCAACGGTCTTATTTTCTGCTGTTATTGCTGATAAGAGAGGTTTTACTGGAATTTTGATATAGTTCTTTTTTCTTCCCATAATTGTAACTTATTTTTATTGTTTGCTTTTTCTCCTATTTGTTTTACAAAGATACGACTTTTATTGAAATACGCAAGTTAAAGAAAGTTAATATTCAGTTTATGCTTGTTAATTTCCTCTAACGTATCTTTATCTTCAAGATTGACAAGTTTTAGGTATACAGATATTCTATCTGAAATATCCTTATCTTTTCTTTGTTTGATAGTTTCTCCGAAGAACTGATAATATGCTTTACCATATTGTACATTATCATTTAACATACAAGCTACTGCAAAATTGTTCGGAGTATCTAAACAAGTTCCTATCTGTTTGTTATCCTTATCATAAAGGAACAACAAAGCACAGGGATTGACACTACCTAATCTTGCCATTTTCTTACTCATATTGTTTGTCTCTTTAATTATTACACTGCAAAGTTAGTGATTATTTTCCATATATCCAAATTTTATCCAATGTTTTTATATTAAAAGATGTTAATTGATTCAAGGTTCATTAACAATTAAAAATTGATTATAAAGGAGACTATACTTCAAAATGTTACTTTTGCTTCTGTGATAAGTTTCTATTCTTTTCACATTGCAAAGATACAAAATAAAACGCCCAATAAAGAATTTCGGACGTTAATAAAACTAAATAAATATGTTAAATGATATTTATTCTTCTTTCCGATAAAACTTTACTACGATGGTGGTATCATCCACTTGTGTTACTCTCGTTACAAGACTATCATCATTGAAATCCTCCAACAAGAAATGATATAGCTTATCCATGTCACTATCGTTTGCTGTTGTAGTAAGCGTATTCAAAAATTTGAATGTTACCTTATTGTCTGTTGCTTCCCAATATGCGTTTACTACACTATTTCTATATACACCAATAAAAGAGTTTCCTTTGTCTGATGGAATTCTTATTGAAACGGATATATCATTTCTATCATCCAATACATAATCAAATATCCAATCGCTTGTTACGTTTTTCTCGTCTATATTTGCTTTGATATATTTCTTTTCCATACGGCATTATCCTTTTAATATAATATGATACAAAATTGCTATTTCTCTGTATTGAGCGGACTCTATCCCATATTTTTCTTCAACGTCATTAAGCATTGATTTAAGCGTTTTAATGGCTAAATCTTTTTGATAGGTATAACTATACCCAACGGCTTTGATAGCGTTTAGAATTGCCTTAAAAACAAGTTCTGCATGAATTATATTATACTTGTCCGCTAATTTATGTAAGTATGCTATTTGTTCGTCAAAACACATTTTTGAAAATTGCTTGCTTTCCATATCTGTATATTATTTTCCTTAATTCAACTTCTTTTTCAAATCTGAAATTCTCATTGCAAAACCTTTGGTATGCAAACTTTCGGATAGTTTCAGTTTGGTGTAATCATAGTGGTGCATAAACTCATGCAACAATGTATCGTACATTGTCTTAATTGCAACTGGTTTCCTCGTCATTGCAGTAAGGTTGAAAATCTCGATAGTGTTAAGATTTATCATATATCTGCCATATATTTTCTTGACAAGTTTACCGTTCCTTGTAACGTAATTTTGACGTTTGTTTGAGATAATAACATAGCAATGTGGTATCTTAAACTTGTCGCAAAGATAATTTACGAGCTTCTGTGCGTTTTTCTCCCTATCTTTGATAGTTGTATCACTTGAAAGAAAATCGTGACTGTAAGAGCTTGAAAAACGCTTTAATACCACTTCTGTAATGCTGTTTGACTTATTGTATGCCGTCATCATATTGTTTGTTCTTTAATGTTTGATACCATGTCTGTTAATCATATTCTCGCAAAATGCTTTTGCCTTCCAACTTCTGTTTTTCATACTGAAATACTTTGGTTGTTTTGTTGCCATATTGTTTTACCTCCTGATTGTTTTAATTTGTTCTTTGTTCCTTTTGACGTTGCAAACGTACATAAAGTTTTTGATATATGCAATAGTTTGGCTGATTATTTTATGTGAAATACTACTAATTGATTTCACAAATATTAACAATTTCAGTTAATATCCAAAGGAAATTATACTTCAGATTGTTATATCTGCTTTTGTGATTATCTCTTTCTCAATCACAATGCAAAGATAGCAATAAAATTTGATATAGGAAAATTATTTCAGATAATAAGTCTTAATTAATTTCTAAATAATGTTAATAAAAAAAGTGCCTCCCACACATTATCACAACGGATTGGAAGCTAAAATGAGTACACGTACAAAAATCAAGTTATTATATTCTATCTCACTTCTTCAAAAGTCCAATCATTATTTTCTGACATATACCTTGCTTGACAATAAGGATATTTCTTTGCGTCCTCTTTATTCTCAACAAGGTAATATTTACCGCCGTATGCTCTACCTGCGATATAAAAACTACCATTTTTGACATAGCATTTCTTGTTTCTGTTTGCTTTCAGATAGTTCATTGTAATATGGAACGTCTTGATAATATCATCCCATCTAGGGTCGTCCTTATCTAAGGAATAAAGGTCTGAATATTCAATGTTTTGCGCTTTAAGCGTCTTGTAATACATAGCAAACAATGCAGACCAAAAGTAGCCATTTGCGCTTGTGGCTATTTGCAATTCACTTTCTTGTACATATCTAAGGAAATCAATAAGAGTTCCAGTAAATTTCCATTTGTGGTACTTTTTAGGGGAAACGTTGTTTGACACACTTTCAAGAATGATGTTATCATCTGAAAGAAATCTTACTGACCTTACTTTTTCGTAACTCATAGCTTTAATCTCCTTTGATTGTTAGTTATATATCTTTTTTCCTTATCACTCTGCAAGAGGTAATAAAAATAATTGGATTATCCAAATAATAACCCAACTATTTTTCACATGAAACAATTTTTAAGGCTCTTCTGTATCTTCTTTGAAATCAACCACAAGTTCTTCATATCCCTCTGGTACTTCGTCAGATGTATAAACATGGTCAAATGCCCAAATTCCTACCTTATCCATATCACTGCCATAATAATCACCACCACTTTGTCCGTTTCCGTAGGCTGTAAGCAAGGGCAACGGGTGAATAGTCCACTCTTCTTCATTGTACGGCTTGACCTTGACATATTGTTCCTTATCAGTATTCACAATGTATTGATAAGGACGCTGTACTCCATCTGTATATTTCTCAAGATAAAATTCCGACGCATCACAATGTTTTGCAAGATGGTAAATTTTATTATCGTTTATAGGTTCACCACACCACACTACACGGTTATCTGCATAACCTTTTGTGTTATTCTTGTGGATAATCTGCGCAAAGGCTTCCACAAAGTTGTTTCCTAGATAGGAATGCTCCATCAGTTTTGCGCCATTACCCATATCCCAAGAAGTAAGTGACAAGATACAAGGAAAATTCTCGTTCTCGTAATCCTCTTTCAATACAACTGGTCTATAATATTGTCCCATAGTTTTATTATTTTTTAATATATATTTGTTTTTAATAACCTTGACATCTCTCCATCAATTTGTCATCTTTTTCAATCTGTCGTTCAATTTCATACAAAAGATTGGACAAATCAACTTCGGAACAATCAGTCAACCATAAGTCCTCATCAGACATATCTTCCCATATTGCTTCACCACCACTAAAACATTTAATACGGTTATTTACGCTAGGCATATCCACAGAATCATCAAAATCAATAAACGGATAATCGTGCAATTTGATGTTAATCTCATTGATAAGTTCCTGCTTTTTCATACTCTTATTCATATTGTTACCTCCTATGTTTTAATTATTACACTGCAAAGATAGTCATTTTTAGGTGATTATCCAAATTTTCTAAGTTAATAAATGCTTAATCATTTTCTTAATCTATCAATGCCCCACGTTTTACTGCATTGTCAAGAAAATAATTACCGTTATATGCCGCTACGAAAACATTGTATAATTTTTCAACATCCTTATTCAAGAATTTATAATAATCACCATTACAATAACGCAATCTATCGTTCATTGTCGTAAATATATCAAAAATTTCCGATAAACTTCCGACTAATGATATTGTTTCTCCTTCCTTTGGTTTATAATCAACATATTTTTGCACCATTATCTTATTGGTGCAATTATCTTGTATATTACATTTTCCCTTTAATGCTAACAAAAGGTCTGACATTATTTTATTATTGATACCATTAAAATAATCTTCCAAAATATGATTGAAACATTTAAAATCTTCTTTATAGTAAGTGCAATGATGTATAACAATACTATTGTAACTTTTTACCTGCAATTCAAGCCATGCGATTTTTTCTTCGATATATTGCATTATAATGCCAAACCTATCTGAATAGCCGATAAAGCAATCCAATATCATTCTATCGCAAGGAAATTTGGTAGTATCAAGATATTCGCCTAGATTTTCGTAAAAATCTCTTGCTTCATCTTCAAATTGCGAATGGAAAAATTGCATAGAAAAGTAGTGCATCACTTTATCATAATTATCATAAAAGTCGTTTGCCTTACTTAGTCTTACTGCATACTTCATATTATAATCTCCTATATTGTTTCTGTTTAACTTTACGTCTGCAAAGGTAATACATTTCATTGATATACGCAAATTTTAATCCAATTATTTTTAGCAAATAAATGTTAAAATTTAAATCTAATTTTAAACGATATTAACATTTTAATTTTATATATAAAGGAAACTATACTTCAGATGTTTATATCTGCCTTGTTGAATCATTACCTTTTCTTTCAACACTACAAAGATACAAACAAATCATCTAATTTCCTAATATTTTTAGTTAAATGAAGCTAATGAAAATGTTAATAAAAATGCGCCTATTCATCACGAGCAAGTGCATCCAGTGTTTTAACTTATATCTGAAACTAAATCAACGTTCCGTTTAATAATTGTTGTCGTTCAATGTTACGCTATATCTCATACGATATGGTATTTTCTTCTCGTATTCCGAAACCATTTCTTTAAATTTCTTATTTTCTTCCATATAAACATCATAATTTATGATGTAGTCATTTAAGGCGTTTATGCTACTAATGTAACGCATTATTTCTGCATCAATGCAATCTATTGTTTCTGCCAATTTCAAACGTTCATCTTCTCTATTGATGCATACAGAACAATTAAATACAGAACTGTGATCTATATATCCGCTATTATTTGCATCTGCTTTGAACCAACGCATTTCGTTTGACATTGCAAAGCTAAGGTAACGTCTGCTATATTCTGCTTTTGTTACAACGGAAACAATGACTTCAATATCAAGATTATCTTTGATAAGGGTTGCAATACGTTTGTTGAAAACCTTGTTATCGCATTTCTTTTCAACAAGAATTTCCTTTGTACGTTTCAACGCCTTGATATATGTTTCGTACATTGCAATTTCCTTATTGTACTTAGCTATAAGAACTACTTTTGACATCATAATCTTAAACCTCCTATTTTTTAGATGAATAACCTTTATCTCTTAATCACGATGCAAAGGTAATGATTTATTTTCAGTACTGCAACTTTTACTTGTTAAATGAAGTTAATACCATTCATTTTCTTCACCATGCAGCCATCCATTGTATTGTTCTGCAATAGGCGCAGTAATTTTCATTTCATCTATTGTTCCACCATATTGTTGCCAACTTTCGTAACAAGCCACAATGTGTATCTGTATGCCATTATTAAGGGTTACAACAACTTCTCTATTCTCAATGTTGTCTACGTTAAGTGAATCTATTCTATTCTATTTACCGAAATATTGCCCAAATATCCCATTTTATATATGCTTTTTAAATTATTAAATTATTTTTTCCGTATAATACAATTCTAATTTCATTTTTCCTTTCAAGAAAGTTACATCACCCATTTCAATGCGTGTTGCAAGAAATTTCTGTATTTCCTCGTTGTTGAACGGTGTGGAAAGAATATAACAACTGCCGTTTGCAATAGTGAATGTAGTTTTATATACCGCATCAATCTGCAACAATACAGGTAAGAGTATATCCGCATACTTCTCAATACGGTCAATCCTAATAATGCTTTGTACTTTTTTCTTTGCCATAATTCTATTATTCAAAATAAGTTTCGTTAACAATTACCTTAGCTTCATCACCTTTATATTCAAGATTTTCTATTGTACCGTCAGAATAATATTCGTTCATACCATGATTGGTATATTCATCTATAAAATCTTTTGCTTGTTCCTCTGACTCGGCTGCAACCAATACACAGCCACCAGAATAAAGTTCTTTTGTTGTAAACTTATATACTTTCATATCTCTTTTCTTTTGATAGTGCAAAGATAATACATTTATTTGAATTATCCAAAATTTTCAAATTAAAAGATGTTAATCAAAATATAATTGTTCAACAATTATATTCTTTTCAAATTTCACATCATTATGTGTTCTAAGATTACGGCAAGTTAAAAGCATACCTGCTGTATCGGGATAATCTCTCAAAACAAATTCATTACCGCCAAGTCCGAAATGCTGCCATCTGCTTAAATCTTCCAATTTTACATTCTTTACCCAATCCACACGGTAAGGTATTTTGTTGCTCTCTAATAATTTTTCTTTGTTTATATAATAAAAACTACCACCAAACTTATCATACATAACCAAACAAACCCTTTCAAGATTATTTACGGTTGTTTCTGATAGCTTATTAGGTTTTCTTTCCTTATAGTCCAAAAGAACACTTACAATATGTCTAGGCATATTACTTTTATTTACAACCTCATTAAACGTCCCATACTTCAAATCGTATACCATATTTTAAACCTCCTATATTTTTCTTTAATTTTATGCTGCAAAGATAATAATTTTATCTGAAAAATGCAAGTTATTTGATGTTAAAATATATTATTCATTTCATCTGATTTTTATATTCCTTAACATTTTTTCTTTTAATATCTTGGAGATTATACTTCAATGCTTTACCATTGCCTTTATCTCTTATTGACAATGCAAAGATACACAAAAAACCTACTCTAACCAAATTTCTTCAGTTAAAGTAGGTAAACAAAAATCTAAATAATGTTATCTGTTAAATGCCCTCTTTAATAACTATAATCATTTACATTGACATAACTTTTAAGACGAGACGGAACACTTTTATTATATTCTTCTATTGCTGCCATCAATTTATCTTCACTTGCCTTGTAAGCATTATAATGTGCAATGCAATCTTCCATATTGGCGATATTTTTCTCATAGTGGGAAATACTATCATCCAAACTTTTAAGCGTTTCTGCGAGTTTTATGCGCTCATTTTGCAAATCCACAATGACATCCAAGCCCAAAACAGAATTCTGTTCGACATAACCTTTAATCTTATCTCCGTCAGAATACCATCTCTCGTCATTGTTTAGATAAACCTTGATATATCTGTTTCTGCCAGACGCATCTTTACTGACTGCACAGAATTGAGAAATACCAAGTTCCTTTTCTATCATATCTGTAATGCGTTTATTGAACACTTTGCCATCACATTTACGTTCTACCAAAATTTCCTTAATACGTTTGATAGCGTCAATGAACAAGTTGTCCATCTTGATTTCACACGCATACTTAACCTCCATCACTTTTTTACTAATCATATCACTTTCAATTTTAATTGTTAGACTTGTTTGTTCTTTCAACAATGCAAAGGTAAGAAATAAATCTTACCCCTGCAAACATTTCTAGTTAAATGATGTTATCCGACCATAGAATACTCCTTATCCATTAAGGTCTCATCGCCAAACGGAATGTTCAAATTCTTACACAAGTCAGAATAAGGCACTTCACGGCTACCACACATCTTACCCAATTTCTTAGAGTTCTGCAAGTCAAGCATAAACATTGCAATATCAGATGATTTCTTTTCGTAGTAACGCATAATCAAACGAATTGCAACATCTGACATCTTCTTACCCTCCAAACCATTGTATTTGAGATATTCCATACCCATGATATGTACCTGCAATACCTTGTAAGCGTCAAATGCCTTATATCCCTTGTTAAACTCACTTTCCTTGTAAGCACCTTTGGAAACACCTACTGAAAGAACGAAATAGAACGGGATATCCTTATGCTCGTTCATAAACTTAACAATATCCTCACAAGCCTTTTTATGAGCCATAGCCTTTACTTTCTCGCCATAGCGTTTTCCACCCTCCTTATACTGAACAAGATTGTACTTACCTGCCAACTTATTGTTAGCCACTTCTGCAATCATCTTCTGAATTTTGTTCTCACGTGCCATAATCTTATCTCCTATAATTTTAATTGTTAGACATCTTCTTTCTTTTTGACAATGCAAAGATAATAATTCTTTTTTGAACCAGCAAATTTTTCAAGTTAATAGAAGTTAATCATTCGCGATATTTATAACCAAGCCTTTTTGCAAGTTCTTTACCACGCCCCATATATCCATGCACGGGTGATACGGTTTTATTTTCAATATTATTAAGAAATTATTTTTGATTATAATGGAGACTATACTTCAGAATTTTACTTCTGCTTCGTTGAATATCCCTTTTCCTTTCAACTATACAAAGGTACGCAAAAAATCCCGTTTAACCAAAACTTTTATGTTAAATGGTATTAACGGGATGTTAAGAAACAACAAAACAAAATATAGCTTATTCGTTCTTGTATTCCAAATAGTTAGAATATTCCCTGCTCATAATGATAATATGCTTATCGTCTTTTGTATATTCCCTTGTGTTCTTCCAACCGAATTTTCCCAAGTGGGATATTGCTTCATCTATTGTTTCAAACTTGTAAGGCTTCTTGTTTTGACCGTAGATTACCCATTTCCAATAGTCTGTACCTTTCAGATAATTCTTATTGGGAACAATATAGATACTATCCTTTGTTTCCACAATCTGACAAGTAACATATCTTTCTTGCGAATAGATTGAACAAGAGAATAAACACAAGAATAAAATAACAGATAGAATTTTCTTTTTCATATAATGTTTATTTATGTGGTAAAATTATTGAATAATCTGGCATTATGATATTACCATCTTTATCTTCTCGTATCTGAACATAACTATTTGAATTATTGGCATTCCACATTTCAACAGCAAATTCGTAATTATTCCTATATTTTGGAAATCTACAAGGTTGCTTCATAAAATCATTAAATTCCCTACACTGCCTATTATTGAACATATCAAGATGTTTACCATGTGAAAAATAACGATTTGTTTCTAGTTGCACACAGCAATCAAATTCCTTACCGTTAGTTCCTCTATCTAAAATATGAACGTGCGGAATATATCCCATATCATCTGTATAGACAACAACGTCAAGATTATTAAGCATAATCCCAACTCGTGCCATTTCATTTAATCTTTGTTTTTCACGTTCATCAAGCACTTCTCTAATACATTCGGCTATAAGAGTTTTTAATTTTAAAGTTTCTCTATCATTCATTTTCAATAATTCTATTTAATAATTTCTACACTGAAATATTTTGCAAATTCTGGGTGCTTCTTGTTGAACTACCCACAAGCTAAAGACTTGTTGGATTCCGACTTCATCGGGGAATGCTTGCGAGCAAGTCTTACGCCCCCTCCATCGGTGTAATCGACAGTTCCTGCCGATATGTTTCTTCTTCCTCACGTTTGAAATAATCAAGCATAGATTGCTTGTCCTCGTCTGTTACTTCACAAAATAACGGGCAAGGAAGATGCGAAATCTTCAGTTTCGCATAGGAATCG
>ERZ808259.331-NODE-331-length-23272-cov-3.352070_pt1 | contig 23272 bp, 23 predicted proteins | sample MGYA00521279_ERZ808259 | MGnify/ENA primary metagenome ERZ808259 (study PRJEB31516, sample SAMN03275586) | gut metagenome | biome: mammalia-associated habitat; material: feces | host: Papio cynocephalus | place: Kenya | collected 2012-07-27 ... | reverse complement strand
TATGAGTTCTTCGTCAACGAGGACCCGTCTCACGCCATCTGCCGCCTGCTCGACAACTTCTCGCAGCGCATGGACGATGAGCTGATGACGCAGGTGGAGGAGTCCGGCTATTCGCTCGAGGAGATCCTCACCATCGCCTCGCTCATCGAAAAGGAGACGGACGGCAAGGACCGCACAAACATCGCCTCCGTGATCTACAACCGTCTCAACAACGTCGGCGAGACCTACCATAAGCTCGAGATCGACGCGGCGGTCATCTACGGTCTCGGCTACGCGAACGGCGAGAACTACGCCGGCCCGCTCACGCAGGCGGACCTCGACAAGGATACGCCCTACAACCTGCGTATGCACGAGGGACTGCCGCCCACGCCCATCTGCAATCCGGGCCTCGCGTCCATTCGAGCGGCGCTGGAGCCGGCGGACACGAACTACTATTTCTACGCGCTCGGCAAGGACGGCGTGCATCACTTCTTCAAGACCTACCGCGAGCACGTCAACTTTGTCAACTCCAGCCAGTACGGCGGCTGAGGACCGAAAAAAGCAGCATGGTCACAGACCATGCTGCTTTTGAGAGAGGAGCTACTATGCGAAAGAAACCGGAGCTGCTCGCCCCCGCGGGCGATATGGAAAAGCTGAGAATGGCGGTGCTCTACGGCGCGGACGCGGTATATCTCGCGGGCACGAGCTTCGGGATGCGCTCGTTCGCGGGCAATTTCACCGCCGACGAGCTGCCGGAGGCTGTGCGCTTCGCGCATGACCACGGCGTGCGCGTCCACGTCACGGTGAACACCATGCCGCGCAACGACGAGGTCGCGCGGCTGCCCGAGCATCTGGAGCGGCTGAACGATCTGGGCGTCGACGCGCTCATTTTAGCCGACCTCGGCGCGTTTACGCTGGCAGGGAGGTACGCGCCGAGGTGCGAGCGCCACATCTCCACGCAGCAGAGCATCGCTAACTATGAGTGTGCAAGGGCGTGGTACGATCTAGGCGCGAAACGCGTGGTGCTGGCAAGGGAAGTATCTTTACAGGAAATACGCGAAATGCGGGCGAAGCTCCCGCCGGAGCTGGAGCTGGAGACCTTCTGCCACGGCGCGATGTGCGTGAGCTATTCGGGCCGCTGCCTGCTCTCAAACTACATGACGGGGCGCGACAGCAACCGCGGCGCCTGCGCCCAGCCCTGCCGCTATCAGTACGCCCTGATGGAGGAGAAGCGGCCGGGCGAATACTTCCCGGTCTTTGAGGATGAGAAGGGAACGTACATCATGAACTCCCGCGATATGTGCATGATCGGCCATCTGGACGACATCATGGACGCGGGCATCGACTGCATCAAGATCGAGGGCCGCGCGAAAAGCGAATACTACGCCGCCATCGTCACGGGAGCCTACCGCCATGTGCTCGACGAGGTCGCGGCGGGGGAGGCGCCCGACCCGGTCTGGCTCGACGAGGTCGAGCACGTCAGTCACCGCCACTATTCAACCGGCTTTTATTACGGTCAGCCGGGGCAGTATTACGACAATTCCCGCTACATCCGCGACTGGCAGGTCGTGGCGGTGGTCGAAAGCTGCGACGCGAACGGCATGGCAACGCTCAGCCTGCGCAACAAATTCCGCGCGGGTGATACGGTGGAGGTCGTGGGGCCGGACTGCAAGCCGTTCTCCATGGTGGTTCCCGAGATGCGCGACGCCGAGGGCTTTACGCTGTTAGAGCCGAGAAATCCGCGCATGGTGTTTACCATGCAGCTGCCGCGGCCGGTGCCGGCGATGAGCTTCGTGCGCCACGCGGTCGACCTGAGCGCAAAGGATTGAGAAGAAATAAAAAATGCCGCTATCGGAAGATAGCGGCACCTTTTTTTGCATATAGACAACTGCGCGTTTGACGCGTGCGCAAGGAACATAGGGCTTCGCCCGCATAAGCAAAACCACCCGCTTCGCAGGTGGTTGCTTATTTGATTCGGATATGTGCTTACAGCAGCAGAATGCCGGCGTCCGCGCAGGTCTTGAGGGTATCGTCGTCCCAGAGGCTGACCTGCACCTCGCCGATGTGGGCGGTGCCGATCATCAGCATACAAAGGCGGCTCTGGCCGATGCCGCCGCCCATGGTCAGGGGCAGCTCGCCGGCGAGCAGCATTTTGTGGAAGGGGAGCTCCCGGCGGTCGTCGCAGTCGGAGACGGTGAGCTGGTGGTCGAGGGACTCGGGGCTGACGCGGATGCCCATGGAGGAGATCTCAAACGCGCGGCCCAGGACCTCGTTCCAGAACAGCAGATCGCCGTTGAGCGTCCAGTCGTCGTAGTCGGGCGCGCGGCCGTCGTGCTTGATGCCGGAGTGCAGGGTGAGACCGATCTGCATCAGGAACACGGTGCCGTGCTCGCGGCAGATGGCGTCCTCGCGCTGCTTAGGGGTGAGGTCGGGATACTTGTCCTCCAGCTCCTGCGTGGTGATGAAGAACACGTCGCGGGAGAGCTTGGTGTGCAGGCTCGGGAAGGCGATGCCGAGCGCGTCGTTCGTCTCGACGATGGCGCCGACAATGTCACGCACCGTGCGCTTGAGGTAGGAGACGTTGCGGTCGCCGGCGTCAATGACCTTTTCCCAGTCCCACTGGTCGACGTAGATGGAGTGGAGGTTGTCCACCTCTTCGTCGCGGCGGATAGCGTTCATATCGGTGAACAGGCCCTTGCCGACGTTGAACTCGTAACGCTTGAGCGCCAGACGCTTCCACTTGGCGAGGCTCTGCACGACCTGAGCGTTGTGGCCGACGTCTGGGATATCAAAGCTGACGGGGCGTTCCACGCCGTTGAGGTTATCGTTCAGACCGGAATTTTCTTCCACGAAGAGGGGAGCGGAAACGCGGCGCAGATTGAGCGCGTTGCTCAGATTGACCTGGAAATTACTCTTGATGAATTCGATGGCGCGCTGCATCTCATAAACGTTCAGCGGCGTGTGATAGTGGGCGGGAATGTAGGTCTTGCTCATTGCCGGTTCACTCCTTCAAAATGTTTGTATGTTTGATATGGATAAAAAACACAAATCTGATTATAGCAAGTTACACAAAAAAATCAAGAAGAAAATGTATAGAAAGCGTAAAGTTTCTTTGCCCTGAAATCCCTTGACGCTGCGGGCGAAAAACGGTATCATAAGCGGAGCCTACAGAAGAAACAGCGGGGGGATCGGATTTGGAAGAGAAAAAGTGGAACGCGGGCAGCATCGGCCTGACCTTTGCGGGCTCCTTTCTCGGTGCGGGCTATGTGTCGGGGCAGGAGCTGTGGCAGTTTTTCGGCTCGTTCGGCGGCGGGGGACTGCTCGGTGTGCTCGCGGCGATGGCGCTGCTGGCGGTGTTTGGACTGGCGCTGATGTACATTATTTCCCGCACCGGCATCGCGGATATGGACGCGGTGCTCGTGCCGTGGGAGCGGCTGGCGTGGCTGCGAAAGCTGTCGTCGGCGCTGCAGCTGATCCTGCTCTTCGGTGTCATAGCGATCATGTACGCCGGCGGCGGCGCGCTGCTCGAGCAGCTTTTTTCGCTGCCGACGTGGCTCGGCCGGACGCTGATGGCTGTGCTCGTGACGCTCGTGGCGCTGCGGGGCCTGCGCGGCGCGGTGGGCGCCTTTTCGCTCATCGTGCCGGTGATCGTCGCGCTCACGCTGCTCTTCGGCGGTATGGCGCTCGCGCGGTACGGCGTGAGCCTTCCGGCCTTCGGTGCGGCGGAGGGGAGCAATCCGCTCATGCGCAGCGCGGCCTTCGGCGCGGTGACCTTTGCCTTCTATAATTTCTTCGGCTCGGTCGGCATTTTAGCGCCGCTCGGAGAGACGGCGTCCTCGGGAAGGGCGGCGCGCCGCGGCGTGCTCCTCGGCACGGCGCTGCTTCTGCTCGTCGCCTACAGCGTGCTGCTCGCGGTGCTGGCCGTACCGGAGACCGCGGGCGCGGAGCTGCCGATGCTGGCGCTCGCCTACGGCCTCAGCCGCCCGCTGGGCTATGTCTACGGCATCCTGCTCCTGCTGTGCATGTACGGCTCGGCGCTGTCCATGACCGTCGCCATCACGACCTACGCCGCGGCGCGGTCAAAGCGCGTGGAGAAGCGGCGGGGATGGTTCATACTCGCGCTGGGAGCGCTGGGCTACGCCGCGAGCAGCGTCGGCTTCGGCGACCTCATCAGCGTCGTCTATCCGGTCTTTGGCTACTGCAGCAGCGTGTTCATCGTCTGCCTGCTCGTCCATGCCGTGCAGACGCGAAAAAAAGAAGAAAAATTTTTTGAAAATTCAGGAACAAAAGAGGGAGAAATTTCGTCTTAAAAACAGCACAGAGAAAAGGTTACATTTTGTTTCCAAATTGTAACCATTTCGCAAAGACTTCTTAAGAAACCTGTGTTATACTGTATGAAGTGTATTACACACGGCAAATCCGGGAAAGGAAGAACAGCAACATGGAACAGACGATGGAACCCGTCGCGCAGACGACGCCGGCGCAGAGCGCCGTGGAAACGCCTACCCCTGCCGGCGCACCGAACGGCGCTCCTACGCCGCCGAAGAGCAAGAAAAAGCGCAAAAAGACCACGCGCCGCATCATCGCGCTCGTATTGGTGATCGCGCTTGGCTTCGGGCTTTACCGGCACTTCGGCAAGAAGGAAGGCACCGGCGAGCAGCAGGTCGTGACCGACACGGTGATGTACGGCTCGATCACCTCCACCGTGGAGGGCAGCGGCATGGTCAAGGCGAAGAACAGCGAGACCATCACGCTTGCCACGGCAGGCACCGTAACGGATGTGTTTGTCACCGAGGGCCAGCAGGTCGCAGCGGGAGACCCTCTCTTTACTTACGATTCTCCCGCTGCGGAAAAGGATGTGCGTGATGCGAAGGCGGACATCGAGGGCTATCAGAAGAAGTTCAACGCGGCCTACAAGGACATCGCGGCGCTGACGCTGACGGCGCCCTACGCCGGTAAGCTGCTCGAGACCGTGCAGCTTACGGTGGGCGACGAGGTCAGCGGCCAGAAGGTCGCCACGCTCGTGGACGACACGCGGATGCGCCTGACGCAGTATTACAGCTATGCCTACGAGGGCGAGCTTTATGCCGGGCAGACCGTGCAGGTCTCGGTCCCCGCGCTGATGGCGACGGTCGAGGGCACGGTGGAAAAGGTACATATGGTCAAGCGCGTGACGAGCGAGGGCTCCGAGCTCTTCAGCGCGGAGATCGTGGTCCCGAACGCGGGCGTGCTCGCCAAGGACATGGAGGCCTCCGCCACGGTGATCGTGAACGGCGAGACGGTCTATCCCTATGAAACCGGCAAGCTCGACTACTACCGCACGAGTGAGCTGAGCATCCCGTCCGGCACGGTCGTTTCCACCAGTCTGATCGACTATCTCTCCGTTTCCGCCGGCCAGCTGCTGGTGCAGGTCAACGGGGAAAACACCGAGAACACCATCTTCGATCTGGAGCAGAGCCTGCAGTCGGCACAGAAGAAGCTGGAGGAGGCCGAGAAGAACGCGGCCTACGCCAATGCCGTCGCGCCCATCAGCGGCACGGTCATCGGCCTGAGCATCTACGCGGGGCAGGAGGTCACCGGCAGCACCGCGGCTATGACCATCTCCGACACGAGCTCCGTCACCATCAGCGCGACGGTGGACGAGCGCAACGTCAGCTACCTGAAGGTCGGCATGAGCGTCAACCTCTCCCAGTGGAACGGCCAGAGCTTCGGTACGATCAGCTCCGTCAGCCTTTCGAGCAGCGCCAATAACGGCGTGGTGACGTATCCGTTCACCATTGAGGCGGACAACACGGACGGCTCGCTGCAGGTCAACAGCTATGTCGATTACAACCTGACGGCCAGCCAGAGCGACAACTGTCTGGTCCTGCCCATTCAGGCGGTCCGCACCGTCGGACTTGAGGACGGCACGAGCGCGACGGTCGTTTATGTGCAGGCGGACAGCGAGCCCGACAACATGGTCCAGGTCCCGTACACGGACGAGGAGATCCCCGCGGGCTTCTATCCCGTGCAGGTGGAGATCGGCATTCAGGACAACTACAACGTTGAGATCAAGTCCGGCGTAGAGGAGGGCACCGTTGTCTTCACGCAGATCATGTCGGATAACGTCTGGGGTTAAGCGTATGGCAAAGCTGATCGAACTGCGAAACGTCTATAAAATATACTCCGAGGGCCTTGAGAGCGAGGTCCGCGCGCTCGACGGCGTTTCGCTTACCATCGACCGGGGCGAGTTCGTCGCCATCGTCGGTCAGTCCGGCTCGGGCAAATCGACGATGATGAACGTGCTCGGCTGCCTGGACGTCCCGACCTACGGCGAGTATCTGCTCGACGGAACGGACGTGAGCGAGCTGAGCGATACCCAGCTCTCGCGCATCCGCAACAAGGAGATCGGATTCATCTTCCAGCAGTACAACCTCATCCAAACGCTCTCCGTGCAGGAGAATGTCGAGCTGCCGCTGGTCTATCAGGGCTTCGGCATCGACGACCGGCATGAGCTGGCCATCGAGGCGCTCGAGCGCGTCGGCCTGGCCGACCGCCGTAAAAACAAGCCCACGCAGATGTCCGGCGGTCAGCAGCAGCGCGTCGCCATCGCCCGCGCCATCTCGACGCACCCGCCCATCATCATGGCGGATGAGCCGACCGGCGCGCTGGACTCCAAAACGGGCCACGAGGTGCTGAAATTCCTCCAACAGCTCAATAAGGAGGGCAGCACCGTCATTCTCATCACGCACGACAACGGCATCGCCGCCACGGCGCGGCGCTGTGTCCGCCTCGCCGACGGCAAGATCATCGAGGACCATGAGCAGGAGGTGGATTGGCTGTGAACATTTTACAGGCGTTTAAAATGGCATGGAAATCCATCGCCGGCAAGAAGGGCCGCAGCGCGCTGACCATACTCTCCATCTTCATCGGCATCGCCGCCGTCATGACCATCGTTTCGGTCATGGAGGGAATGAAGGAGGAGATGATGAAGCAGCTCAACGCGATGGGCTCCAACCGCCTTACCGTGTATATGTATTCGTGGATGTACGACGCGGACGGTAACGACATCAGCCCCGACTATTTTCCGGATCTCTATGATTACTGCCAGAGCATGAAGGATATGGTCGCCGGCGTGACGCCAAACGGACAGGTAAATGCCACCGTGGTCTACGGCACGAAGAACAGCGCGAATATGGAGACGAAATACGACGATCAATGGAACCTCATCAGCGGCCCGCCGACCATCTATTTCGGCTCTGACCAGTACAGCGCTTGCAGCAATCTGACGCTTGCCAAGGGACGCGACCTTGCGTATCTTGACATGCAGAACTACAATCAGGTCTGCGTCATCGGCGCGGAGGCGGCGAAGATCTTCTTCGGCACGGTCGATCCGGTCGGGAAAGAGGTCAAGATCAACGGCAATAAGTTCACCGTGGTCGGCGTTTACGCCCCGCGCGGCGAAGAAGGGGAGAACAGCATCAATCAGATGGACAACATCTTTGTCATCCCCTATACAATGACCCGCCTGCTCGGCGGCAGCGTGGACCAGTACACGGTCAAGGTCCGCAGCAGCGAGGATATGACGGAGGTCACCTCCCGCCTCGGCGGCTTCCTCAAGGGTCTGATCCCGCAGGGGACCGGCGGCTATGATGTGTACAACGAGGGCCAGTGGCAGCAGTACCAGAACGAGACGATGAATACGATCTCCATGGTGCTCGGCGGCATCGCGGCCATCTCGCTGCTCGTCGGCGGCATCGGCATCATGAACATCATGCTTGTCACCGTGACCGAGCGCACGCGCGAGATCGGCATCCGCCGCGCCATCGGCGCGCAGCGCGCGAGCATCGTCACGCAATTTCTGATCGAGGCCGGTATGCTCTGCGGCATGGGCGGTGTGGTCGGCATTGCGGTCGGCACGGTGGGAAGTGTGGTCGTCAGCCGATTGATGTACCAGATGACCGTTTACCCGCCGGTGTGGGTTGGTCTCGCGGCGTTCGCGCTGAGCGTCGCGCTGGGTGTGCTCTTCGGCAGCTACCCCGCCATCAAGGCATCCAAGCTCCAGCCGGTCGAAGCGCTGCGGGCGGAATGAGAGGAGAAAGAACATGAAAAAGAGAGTATTTTCCCTGCTGCTCGCGCTTGTGCTGGCACTTTCGGCAGCGGCGATCCCCGCCTCGGCCGTGGGCAGCTTCTCCGATGTGTCGGACAAGGCGACGGCGCAGAATGTGGAGATCCTGAAGCTGCTCGGCGTGATCGAGGGCAGCGGTGCGGGCCAGTTCCGCCCGTATGCCCAGCTCACCCGCGCCGAGTTCAGCAAGATGGTCGTAATGCTGATCGGAAAGGGAAACGAAGCGATGCGCTATCGCACCGTGACGATTTTCCCCGATGTGCGCGCGAGCCATTGGGCGGCGGGGTACATCAACCTTGCCGTGCGGCAGACCGAGCCGAAGCTGCTTGCCGGAACGCCTGACGGAACGTTCCAGCCGGAGCGTGCCATCACCTACGGCGAGGCCGTTACGATCCTGATGCGTGTGCTTGGCTACGCGGACAAGGATACCGGCGGCGTTTGGCCGGACAGCTACATCGACCTGGCGAAGTCCGCCGGTGTGAGCAACGGTGTGGAGCTGGCCGGCAATGCGGCGATCACGCGTGCGCAGGCGGCGCAGCTGTTTGTCAACGTGCTCTATGCCGACACAAAGGACGGTAAAAACTACATCGACCGAGGAGACAAGTATACGCTCGTCAGCGTGGACGGAGGCACCGGTGAGCTTCGCCTGATCGACGAAAAGGGAGCGATCGTGACTAAGACGCTGGAGAATCCCAGCTCCGCATCGGTGTTGATCGGCCTGAAGGGCTACCTGGTCGAGAGGACGAACGGCAAGGTGCGGACCTTCCTGCCCGAGAACGGCGAAACAGTCGGCACGATCTCCAACGCGGCGGTCATCGTGTCCGCGGATCGCTCCACGGTCGGCTTCAGCGATCTGGCCGGCGGCCGCACGGATTACCGCATCTATAAGGACGGTCGCGAGATCTCCGCGTCGGCTCTCAAGAAGTATGATGTGGCGACCTACAATGCCTCCACGAATGTGATCAACATTTGCGACACGCGCGTGTCGGTCTACTACGAGGGCTGCGATCCCAAGCCCGCGGAGCCTACGGTCATTACCGTTCTGGGCGGCACGCGGCTGAATGTTCTGCCCTCCGCGCAGAGCAGTGTGGCGAAGTTCAAGCCCGGTCAGCAAATGACGATCCTGCTCACGGCGGACGGCCAGGTCGCCGGCGCGGACGACAGCGGCGCGCGCGGCAATGCCATCGGCATCGTGACGGACGGCAAGGTCCAGATGCTCTGCGGCATGACGCTCATTGAGCTTGGCTGCAAGTCTGAGACGGTCACCAACGGCGTGGTCCGCATCAGCGCGAGCGGAAAGGATAAGATCTACCTTTCCGAGGCCTCCGGCGGCAGCGTGAGCGGTGATCTGATCGTCAGCGAGCGCACCATCGGCAGCAAGAAGCTGGCCGACAACGCGATGATCTTTGAAAACGGCAAGCTCGTTGCCCTCAGCTCCTTCACGAATGACCGTGTGGCCCGCGAGCAGATCAGCTATGCCCGCACCAACGCCTCCGGTGAGATCGACCTTGTGGTCATCAACCGCTCGACCGGTGAACGCTATGGCCGCGTATTCTGGGATGTTACCTCCTATACAGATCCCGACACACACGAGACGACTTACACCGAGCTGCTCGGCGTGGACGAGGGCGGCACGAAGACGAAGACCTTCGCCATGAAGTACAATGTCAAGACCGGCGACTATGTGGCCTTCAAGATCAATCAGGGCGGCACCGGCTTCTCGCAGATGATCAAGCTCACGGAGCTGAGCAAGGTGTCCTTCAGCTCCTGGATCGGCGACAATGCCGTGACCTTCGGCAGCCGCACCTATGAGATACCCTCCGATGTCCTGTGCTTCAACAAGGACAATGGCGAGTGGATCACGCTCGCGCAGGCAAAGACCTACGCTGACGCGGCAGACCTCTACGTCAAGGACGGTGTGGTCCGCGTGATCGAGGTCCGCAGCTGAGCGGAACGCATATAGCAAAAAGTCCCCGCTGCCGTAAGGCAGCGGGGGCTTTTTATGCGAATAGAGAGGAAAGCGTCAGAGCACCATCGCCAACAGGCGCGGCGTCACATAGGCCTCCGTGAGCGCCGCGGCGGCGAGCAGCGGCAGAATGACATAGAGAAAGAGCGTCGAGACCTCGGAGAGCGTCCGCAGGATGCGGACCTCCTTGTCTCCGCGCACACGCGCGGTCACGCGCGAGCAGAGGTATAGCCCCGCCGCGCAGAAGAGCACGAGCGCGGGCAGCTCGAAGACGCCGTGGGGAAGGATGCCGACGAGGTAGACGCCAAGGCTTGAGCCGCTGCGCACATAGTACGCGCCCAGCGCGCCGATCAGGAAGAAGTTGAAGCCGAGCGGGAAAGCCGCAAGGTAGGCGAAGGGAACGAGTCCCCAGAGGATCGCCGAAAACGCGGCGGTGAGGTTGTTGGCGAAGATGGCGGCTGCCATATCCCGCGTCTCGGTGACGGAGCCGAGACCGGCGCTGTCGACAGCCTGCTCGAGCACGCCCATGACGTGGTCGGTCAGCTGCGGAAAGAACCACGCAGCGGCGAAGCCAAAGAGCGTGAGCAGCGGTGCGACGATGGCGGCGCGGCGCGCCTCCTCGCCGTAACCGTTCCGCCACGCCTCGCAGAGCGTGCGCCGGAGGTAGGAGCTGAGTTCGTTCATCCGCCGAGCTTTTCGATGCCGCGCTTCACGCGGCGGATCGTCTCGTCCTTGCCGAGAATTTTGCAGATCTCGACCGCGCCGCCGGGGGTGACGAGCTTACCGGCGCAGGCGATGCGCAGGGGCCACATGAGCGTGGCGTTCTTCACGCCCAGCTCCTCCGCGAACGCGATGAGCATATCGTGGATGCCGTCGGTGGACCAGTCGTTCAGCGCCTCGAGCTTTGGGAGGACCTTCTGCAGCATCTCGAGCGACACCGCCGCGTCGGTCTTGGACTTTTTGTTTGTGTAGAACGCGAGGTCATAGTCGGGGAGAGCGTCGAAGAAATCGACCTTCTCGGGAATGTCGGTGAGCTTCTCGCAGCGGGCCTGCAGCAGCGCCGCGATCTCGGAAACGGAGTATGCCTCGTTCTTCACGCTCTGACGGATGAACGGCTCGGCGGCCCTGGCGAAGTCCTCGGGGGCCATATTGCGGATATAGTTGGCGTTGAAGTAGGTGAGCTTTTCGATGTCGAAAATGGCGGGGGACTTGGAGATGCCCGCAATGTCGAAGGCCTCGGCCAGCTCGGGCATGGTGAAGAACTCCTGCTCGGCGCGCTCGCCGCGCGGCGACCAGCCGAGAAGCGCCACATAGTTCAAAATGGCGGGCGTCAGGAAGCCCTGCGCCTTGAGGTCCTCGTAGCTCGGATCGCCGTGGCGCTTGGACATTTTGTGCTGACTGTCACGCATGACGGGGGAGCAGTGGACGTAGGTCGGGACCTCCCAGCCGAACGCCTCGTAGAGCAGGTTGTACTTCGGTGCGGAGGAAAGGTACTCGCTGCCGCGGACCACATGAGTGATGCCCATGAGATGATCGTCGATGACGTTGGCGAAGTTGTAGGTCGGCAGACCGTCGCGCTTTAAAAGCACCTGATCGTCGAGCGTTTTATTCTCTACCGTGATGTCGCCGAAGATGGCGTCGTGGAAGGTGGTGGTGCCCTCCTTGGGGATGCGCTGGCGGATGACATAGGGCTCGCCGGCGGCGACGCGGGCGCGGGCCTCGTCGAGCGGCAGGTCGCGGCAGGGATCGTCCGCGCGGTCGAACTCGCCGGAATCCTCGGCGCTCTCCGTCTTTTCGCAGAAGCAGTAATAGGCGCCGCCGCGTTCGACGAGCAGCTCGGCGTATTTTCCGTAGGTGTCGCGGCGCTCGGACTGGATGTAGGGAGCCACGGGACCGCCGACGTCGGGGCCTTCGTCGTGATCGAGCCCGCACTCGGCCAGCGTGCGGTAAATGACGTCGGTCGCGCCCTCGATGAGGCGGCCTTGGTCGGTGTCCTCGATGCGGAGGATGAAGGTGCCGCCCGCGTTGCGCGCGATGAGCCAGGTGTAAAGCGCAGTGCGCAGGTTGCCGACGTGCATATAGCCGGTGGGGGAGGGAGCGAAGCGCGTGCGGACCTTACCGTGCGGGATCTTCGCCTCCATCTCGTTGAAGTACGTCATATCAAGGGACATGGGATGACCTCCTGAAGCAAAAATTTCAGTGTTCTTCAGTTTACATTTTGTGCCCGCGCTTGTCAAGGTTCTCTTGTCTTTTTAGAATAAGTGTGGTATGATATCAAATTGAGAACATAGGCACTTTCCGCGCCCTGTGCGCCAATCACGATAGAAACGAGGAAAATCATTATGGAAGCAAACGCTCCGGCCAAAAAGAGAATTTTCAGCGGCATCCAGCCCAGCGGCGAGCTGACGCTCGGCTCCTACATGGGAGCCATCAAGAACTGGGTGAGCCTGCAGGATGAATACAACTGCCTGTACTGCATCGTGGATATGCACGCTATCACCGTGCGCCAGAATCCCGCCGACCTGCGCCGCCGCTCGGTCAACCAGCTCGCGCAGTACATTGCCTGCGGGCTTGATCCCGCGAAGAACATCATGTTCATTCAGAGCCATGTGCCCCAGCACGCAGAGCTCTCGTGGGTGCTCGGCTGCTACACGCAGTTCGGCGAGCTGAGCCGCATGACACAGTTCAAGGATAAGGCTGCCAAGCACGCGGACAACATCACCGCGGGCCTGTTCACCTACCCGGTGCTGATGGCGGCGGATATTCTTGTCTATCAGGCTGACCTCGTGCCGGTCGGCCAGGATCAGAAGCAGCACGTCGAGCTCTGCCGCGACATCGCGCAGCGCTTCAACGGCGTGTACGGCGACACCTTCACGCTGCCCGAGCCGTTTATTCCGAAGATGGGCGCGCGCGTGATGAGTCTCGGCGACCCGACGAGCAAAATGTCCAAGTCCGACCCCGACGGCTGCGTTTACATGATGGACAAGCCCGAGGATATCATGTGCAAGTTCAAGCGCGCGGTGACGGACTGCGACGCCTGCGTGAAGTTCGATAAGGAGAATAAGCCCGGCATCTCCAACCTGCTTTCCATCTACTGCGCCGCGACCGGCAAGACCGTCGACGAGGCGGAGGCCGCGTTCGCCGGACAGGGCTATGGCATCTTCAAGCCCGCCGTGGCCGAGTCGGTCATCGAACTGCTGCGCCCCATCCGTGAGGAGGCCGAGCGCCTGACGGCGGACAAGGCATACCTTGAGAGCGTCTACAAGGACGGCGCGCAGAAGGCGTCCTACCTCGCGGAAAAGACGCTGCGCAAGGTCTACAAGAAGGTCGGCTTCGTCGCCAGGTAAGAGGAAACATGGATATTCAGAAAGAGCTTTTGCTTTGGGTGGGCGCCGCGCTCGTGTGCGCGATGGTCGTGAGCTTCATTATGTGCCCGCTCGTGAAGTCGTTTGCCTACAAGATCGGCGCGATCGACGTGCCGAAGGACAGCCGCCGGATGCACAAGAAGCCGGTGCCGCGGCTGGGCGGACTCGCGATCTTCCTCGGCTTCATGGTCAGCATCCTGCTCTTCGTCCACATCGACCACCAGATGAAGGGCATCCTGCTCGGCGCGGTCATCATCGTGGTGCTCGGCGTGGTGGACGATATGACGCCGCTGCGCGCGAAGTTCAAGTTCCTCGTGCAGATCTGCGCGGCGCTGGTCGCCGTGTATCACGGCGTGGTGATCGAGATTCTGACGAACCCCAACATCTTTTCCGACGCGCCCTACTGGTCGCTCGGCTGGATGAAGTATCCCGTGACGGTGCTGTGGATCGTCGGCGTGACGAACGCCGTGAACCTCATCGACGGGCTTGACGGCCTTGCCAGCGGCGTTTCGACCATCAGCGCGATGACGATGCTCGTCATTGCCATTCTCGTCTCCGAGCAGCAGGTCGCCATCGTGATGGCGGCGCTCGCGGGCGCGTGCCTCGGCTTCATGCCGTATAACAAGAACCCGGCGAAGATGTTCATGGGTGACACCGGCTCGACCTTCTTGGGTTACATTTTAGCGACCTATTCCATTCAGGGCCTGTTCAAGTATTACGCCATCGTTTCGTTCGCGGTGCCGTTTCTGGTGCTGGGCTTGCCGATCTTCGACACGGCCTTTGCCATCGTGCGCCGCGTGGCGCGCGGGCAGAGCCCCATGACGCCGGACCGCGGGCACATCCATCACCGCATGATGGATATGGGCCTCAACCAGAAGCAGACGGTGGCGGCGCTGTATGTGGTGAGCAGTCTGCTGGGCCTGTCCGCCGTCGTGCTCACGACGAGCGGCGAGCTGAAGGCGATGCTGCTGCTCCTTACGCTCGCGGCGGTGGCCTATGTCGCCTCGCGCGTCATTTTCCCGCGTGAGATCGCGGAGACCGCCCACGAAAAGGAACTGGAGCAGGAGGGGACGCAGGCGCAGCCTGCCGCGCCTGCGCCGGAGGAGAAGGAAGAGAAGTATGAAGAAAATTAAAGTGATGAGCGTCTTCGGCACGCGGCCGGAGGCGATCAAGATGGCTCCGCTCGTCAAGGAGCTCGCGCGGCGCGAGGGCATCGAGAGCCTTTGCTGCGTGACGGCGCAGCACCGCGAGATGCTCGACAGCGTCATGCAGGTCTTTGACCTCAGGGCGGACGCCGACCTCGACATTATGACCCCGCGTCAGACGCTCTCGACCATCACCTGTAAGTGCCTGACCGGTATGGACGAGGTCATCGACCGCTTTGCGCCCGATATGATCCTTGTCCACGGCGATACCTCCACGACCTTCGCCGGCGCACTCTCGGCCTTTTACCACAAGGTGAAGATCGGCCACGTCGAGGCGGGGCTGCGCACCTACGACAAGTATTCGCCCTATCCCGAGGAGATGAACCGTCAGCTTGTCACGCGGCTTGCCGACCTTTATTTCTGCCCCACGGAGAATAACCGCGCAAACCTTGCGCGCGAGGGCGTGACCGAGGGCGTGTTCGTCACCGGCAACACGGTCATTGACGCTTTGAAGACAACGGTGCGCAAGGACTATCGCTTTACGACGGAGCTGCTCAACGAGCTGGACTACGCGAACAGGAAGGTCATCCTTGTGACCTGCCACCGGCGCGAGAATTACGGACAGCCGATGGAGGATATCATGTCCGCGCTCGCGGAGCTTGCCGGGACGCACCCGGAAGCGGAGCTGGTCTATCCGGTGCATCTCTCTCCGGTGGTGCAGGAGTGTGCCCACCGGCATCTGGACGGCATCGGGAATGTACATCTGATCGCGCCGCTGAGCGCGGACGAGATGCATAACCTGATGGCGCGCTGCTATATGGTCATGACCGACTCCGGCGGCTTGCAGGAGGAGGCTCCCGCGCTCGGCAAGCCGGTGCTTGTCCTGCGGCGCGAGACGGAGCGCCCCGAGGCAGTCGCCGCCGGCACGGTGAAGCTCGCGGGCGTGGAGCGTGACGCGATCCTCGCGCTGGCAAATGAGCTGCTGAACGATCCTGCCGCCTATGCGGCGATGGCCCACGCGGTCAATCCTTACGGCGACGGTCACGCCTGCGCGCGCATCGCGGACGCGATCGAATGGTACTTCGGCCTGCGCGCGGAGCGGCCGGAGGATCACAGAGCTTAAAAAATCGCGGCGGAAAGGAGGCGGCAGGATGGGAAAACAGAAAATGACGCCGATCGGCATCGCGTGCATCCTGCTGGTCCTGCTCGTCGTCGCCTTTATGGTGCGCGGCAGTCTGCGCGAGCCGGAGAAGATCGTGCTGCCGCCGGAGCCGAGCACAACGGAGCCGAGCGGCCCCACCGTGGACAACGAGGCCGTTGACCGCGTGGAGGTCCGTCCCGACACGGTGCAGAGCGCCATTGAGGTGCTCACGCGCCCGCGCGTGTACACGCGCACCATCACGGTCGAGCGCTACTGGAGCGGCGGCAGCGGCGTGAGCGTCATCACGGCGGCAGCCGCGGACGGCTGGCTGCGGCTCGACGTCACGGAAACGGACGGGCAGACCCGCCACGTCATCACCGGCGATGATGCGGTCTACATCTGGTACGGCAGCAGCCGAAAGGTCTATTCCGGCGCCTCCGCGCTCACGCAGGACGCGGAGCAGGGAATATTGACCTATGAGGAAATCCTCGCGCTGCCGCCGGAGCGCATCGCGGCGGCGGACTACCGCGCGCTCGAGGGCGTGAACTGCATCTATGTGGAGACCGAGCCCGACGAGGCGGGCTATGTCGAGCGCTACTGGGTCAGCGTAAGCTCGGGGCTGCTTGCCGCGGCGGAGCGCGAGTGCGATGGCGCGGTTGTCTACCGCATGGCGGCGCTGACGGTCAGCTACGACGGCGTGGACGCGGAGGATTTCACCCTGCCGAACGGCACGGTGCTCTATGAGCCGGCCGTCGCCGCGACCAAGGAGATAAGCGAAAACGACTGACCGGCGGTCAGTCGTTTTTCATAGAATGAGCAGCAATCCGAGGGCGATGAGCAGCTCGTCGTCCGCCTTTTCCTCAAAGAGGAAGAAGAGCAGGAGCAGCAGCATCAGGTCCGCGCCGTCAAGATCTTGCAAATGGAGCTTTTCCAACAACCTGTCAAGGAATTGAAAGCCCTCACGGAACGCGCCGCCGTCGGCCTCCGGCCTGCCGCCGTTTGGCGGGGGAGGCGGCGTATCCCGCGGCGGCTCCCTTGGCGGAGGCTCGCGGCGCGGGGGCGGCGCGCTGCTTCCGATGGGCTCCGGCCGCGGCGAGCGGCGCGGTTCCTCCTGCGGGACACAGGTGTAAACGCCCTGATCGTTGCGCAGATAACGATTGTACACGGCTACTCCTCCCGCGTCGTCAGAAATACCTTGGCCAGATGGATGAGCTTGGCGAGCTGCGCCGCCCGCGCGACCTTGTCGCGCCGCTTGTCGCGCAGAAAGGGCTGCAGCGCGTAGAGGAGCGCGGAGGTCTCGCTGCTCTCGTTCCGGTTCATCTGGCTCAGCACCGGCAGGAGCCGCGCTAAAAGCGCGGGGTCCAGCCCGCCGGTGAGCTGCGAGAGCATGGCGTTCAGGTCGCTCGCGTCCGGCATGGCATTTCCTGCCGCTGCTCCGCTCTGCGGCGGGGGAGGAGAAGCCGCGCTCCCGCCGTCCGTCGCTCCCGCGCCCGACTGCGACAGGCTCTGCGCGAGCTGCATGACCTGCGCCATCGCGTCCTGGTTGGAGAGCAGGCTATTGAGTTTGTCTTCCAGCTCGCTCATGCGGCCCGCCCTCCGTTTCGCTTATTTTTTTGCGCTCTCGCTGATGCGGTTCATCACCGCCATGCCCTCGGGACTCTGCATCAGGTTTGAGAGCATCGCCGCGAGCTCCCTGATGTTGCCCATCGCGGCGCTCTGCGCCGCGCGATTGAGCGCCGCGCCGCCATCCTGCCGGGTGAGCAGCTGCATGAGCTTCTGCCCATCGCCGGATTGCAGGAGCGATTGTGCCATGGCGGGATTCCTGCGGAATTTTTCAATGAGCTGAGCGGTATTTTGATCCATGTCCGTGCCTCCGTTCCGATTCGTTCAAAGCAGTATATGAGCAGGAAAGAGAAAACGTGCCTGCGAAAATCGCAGACACGCTTTCCGGCTTTCTGCTTTATGGCTTCTCGCTCTGCGCCTTGCCGAAGTCGCAGTCGGCGCGCAGCGGGCAGCCGTCGCAGTTCGCCTTGCGGGCGGTGCAGCGGTCGCGGCCAAAGAGCACCATGCGGTGGCAGAAATCACTCGACTCCTCCGGCGGGAGGACAGCGCGCAGCTGCTTTTCCACGCTCAGAGGGTCCTTGCTGCCGTCGGTGAGGCCGAGACGGCCCGTGATGCGGATGCAGTGCGTGTCGCAGACGTAGGCGGGCTGGTGGTAGATGTCGCCGAGAATGAGGTTCGCGGTCTTGCGCCCGATGCCGGGGAGACTCGTCAGCTCCTCCATCGTGCCGGGGACCTTGCCGCCATACTTCTCAAGCAGAATTTTCGCGCATTCGACGAGGTCTTTAGACTTGGTATTGTAAAAGCCGCAGGACTTGATGGCCTCGCCGACCTCTTCGTAGCCGGCGTTGGCGAACGCCTCGAGCGTCGGAAACTTTGCATACAGCGAGGGGGTGACCATGTTGACGCGCGCGTCGGTGCACTGGGCAGAGAGCCGCACGGCAAAGAGCAGCTCATAATCCTTTTGATATTGCAGCGAGCACATGGCGTCGGGGTAGAGCGTCTTCAGTGCCTCAACGATGCGGCGGACAGCGGCTTTGGATTTCATGGGGCGACCTCCCGAATCATTCTTGCCAAAAGCATACCACACATTTCCCGAAAAATCGACAGAAAAAGTGTGGGCAAACGAGAAAAAATATGCTATGATAAAAATACCGAAGAAATGGAGGTGTGGCCATGCGCTTACTCTTCAAGCAGCGCTTTTTTTCATGGTTCGACAGCTATGACATTTATGACGATAATGGCGCGACGGTCTTTACGGTCGAGGGCAAGCTCGCGTGGGGCCATTGCTTACATATTCTCAACGCCGCCGGCGAGCACATCGGCACGGTGCAGCAGCGTATGCTGACCTTCCTGCCGAAGTTTGACCTGTATGAATCCAATCGCTGCATCGGCACGATCAAAAAGGAATTTACGTTCTTTGTGCCGCATTTTACTGTGGAGGGCAGCGATTGGGAGGTCGAGGGGCAGTTCATGGAATGGGATTACACCATCGTCAGCGCCTCGCGCGGCACGGTCGCAACGATCGGCAAGGAGCTGTTCCACTGGACGGACACCTATGTCATCGACGTGGCGGACCCCGCCGACGCGCTGCACGCGCTGATGGTCGTGCTGGCCATCGACGCGGAGAAGTGCAGCCGCAGCAGCTGAGGAGGGGAGAGAATGAGCACAAGACCGCTCGCGGACGAAATTCGCCCGCAGAGCCTGGACGAGGTCGTGGGCCAACGCCATCTGATCGGGCCGGGCGGCGTGCTGCGCCGTCTGATCGACGCGGGCACGAGCGCGAACATGATCTTCTACGGCCCCTCCGGCACGGGAAAAACGACCATCGCCAACATTATCGCCAACAAGACGAATAAAACGCTCTACCGGCTCAACGCGACGACCGCGAGCTTACAGGACGTGAAGGATATCATCGCGAGCGTCGGCACGCTGATGGCGCCCGGGGGCATTCTGCTCTACCTCGATGAGATCCAGTATTTCAACAAAAAGCAGCAGCAGAGCCTGTTGGAGTTCATGGAAAACGGCTCCATTACGCTTATCGCGTCCACAACGGAGAATCCATTTTTTTATGTTTACAACGCGCTGCTCTCGCGCTCGACGGTGTTCGAGTTCAAGCAGGTCGAGCCGCGCGAGCTGCTGCCCGCCGTCGAGCGGGCGCTTGGCATCCTCAAGGAGCGCAGCCCGCTCCCGCTTGCGTGGGAGGAGGGCGTGCCCATGCAGATCGCGACCCAATGCGGCGGCGATGTGCGCAAGGCCATCAATGCCTGCGAGCTGCTTTATGAGGCGGCGGAGGCAAAGAACGGAGAGCTTTTGCTGACAAGCGAAGACGCCTTACAGGTGGCACAGCGCAGCGCGATGCGCTACGATAAGGGCGGCGACGCGATGTACGACATGGCCTCGGCGCTGATGAAGTCGCTGCGCGGCAGCGACCCGGACGCGGCGCTCCATTACCTCGCGCGTTTCCTCGAGGCAGGCGATCTCGTGACGCCCTGCCGCCGGCTTTTGTGCTCGGCGAGCGAGGATATCGGCATGGCTTACCCTCAGGCAATCGCCATCGTGAAGGCCTGTGTGGATACCGCGATGCAGCTGGGACTGCCCGAAGCGCAGCTGCCGCTGGCGCAGGCGGCGATCCTGCTTGCGACCGCGCCGAAGTCCAACAGTGTGGTCGAGGGCATCAACGCGGCGTGGGCCGACGTCAAGCGCGGCAGGACCGGCGATATCCCGCGCGAGCTGCAAAACGTCCATGCGGACTCCACGGGCCTCGAGCGCGAGCAGGGCTACAAGTACCCGCACGAGTTCCCGAACCATTGGGTGAAGCAGCAATACCTGCCTGACCCGATCAAAAAAGCGGTCTACTATCGCTATGGCGACAACAAGGTCGAGCAGGCCGCGGCGAAATACTGGGAGGCGATCAAGCATGCCGATGGACATTAGGCTCCATGATAGGGTCGAAATGAAAAAGCCCCACCCCTGCGGCGAAAAGATTTTCGAGATCACGCGCGTGGGCATGGACGTGAAGCTCAGATGCAGCGGCTGCGGCCATGAGGTGATGCTGCCGCGCGCGAAGGCGGAGAAGGGCATCAGGAAGATTCTCGAACGGGAGGAGAAAGCCGATGAATAAGAAAACGCGCGCGATGGCGCTCATTCTGGTGGTCGTGATGATCGTCTCGCTGCTGGCGAGCATGGTCATTCCGTTCCTGTAAGCCGATATGGAGTGACCGCAGGGCCGTCCGTACATTTTGTGCGGACGGCCCTGTTTCGTCCTTTTTCCGCGTCCGCGCTGTGGTATGCTGACGGCACGGAAGAGGGGGTGACCGGCATGGTGGTCTACTGGGACCTTGCGGCGCTGGTGAACGGCGCGGCGGATTATCTGCTGCTGCTGTCGGCGGCGCGGCTCGCGGGGCGGACGGTGCCGCGGCTGCGGCTCCTCGGCGCGGCGGCCTTCGGCGCGGCTTACGCTGTGCTCCGGCTCGTTCTGCCGTGCTCGCCGTGGCTGACCGCCGCGGCGTTCGTCGGGATGGCGCTGCTCGCCTTCCGCGGCACGGGACGGGCATTCAAGCTGGGGCTGCTGACGCTGCTGCTCTCCTGCGCCCTCGGCGGAGGTGTGCTGCTGCTAGGCCAATGCTGCGGTGCATTGGAGCGCGTCGCGCGCGGCGTGATCCTCGCGCAGCTGCCGTGGGGTGTGCTTCTCGGCGCGATGGGCGTGACCTATCTGCTGCTCTCGACCGTTTTTCGCGGCGGAGCGAGGCACGACGGCGGGGAGCTGCTGCGCGTGACGCTCACGCGCGGCGGGAAGACCGTCAAGCTTCGGCTGCTGCACGACAGCGGAAACCTGCTCACCGATCCCGCCACAGGGGAGAACGTACCGGTGATCGGAGAAAGCGCTCTGCGCGCGCTGCTGCCGAAACGCGAGGAGGGTTACATAACGCTTTCCTGCACGACGGCGGGCGGCAGCGGGGTGCTGCGGGCGTTTTACTGCGACAGCGTTCGCGTGAACGGCAGGGACTTGGGACGGCGGCTGATCGCCGTCTCGCCGGACATTTACGGCGACGGCGGCTTTCAGGGCGTATGGCGCATGGAGGAACAGGAGGGAGAACATGAGTTGGTTCAGGCAGCTTTGGGATAGGCTCCGCGCATGGCTCGCGCGACACGGCCTGCTGCCGCGCAGCGGCATCTTCTACATTGGCGGCAGCGATTCGCTCCCGCCGCCGCTCTCGCGCGACGTGGAGGCGCAGATGATCGCGCAGCTGGACGAGGGCGACTTCGAGGTGCGGCAGATCCTCATTGAGCACAATCTCCGTCTCGTCGCCTACATCGCCCGCCGCTTCGACAACACCGGCATCAACATCGAGGACCTTATCTCCATCGGCACCATCGGTCTCATCAAGGCCATCAACACCTACCGCAGCGACAAGAACATCAAGCTCGCGACCTACGCCTCACGCTGCATCGAGAATGAAATACTCATGTACCTGCGCAAGAATGCCAACCAAAAGGTCGAGGTCAGCTTCGACGAGCCGCTCAACACGGACTGGGACGGCAACGAGCTGCTGCTCTCGGATATTCTCGGCACGGACGGCGACACGGTGCTTCGCCCCATCGAGGACGACGTGGACCGCCAGCTGCTGACGACCGCGGTCAGCCGCCTTTCCGACCGCGAGCGCGAGATCATCACGCTGCGTTTCGGCCTTGGCGGGCGGGAGGAAAAGACGCAGAAGGAGGTCGCCGACTACCTCGGCATTTCGCAAAGCTACATCTCAAGGCTGGAAAAGCGTATCATCGCGCGGCTCAAGCGCGAGATCCTCAAGATGTCTTGACAAATCGGTCGATATTGCATATAATAACAGCCGAAAATGCAAGGAAACGGAAGAGTACGCGGCTCACGAAGCGCAGAGAGAGGGCGGATGGTGTAAGTCCCTCGTGAGCGGGCCGCCGAAGTCGCCGCGGAGCAGCCGGGCTGAACGATGCAGTAGGCCGGACGGGAACTCCCGTTACAGAGTCGCGAGTGTCCGCCGACGCGGCGGGAATTCAGGTGGTAACACGGTCATTGATCGCCCTGAGCAGGTTTGCTCAGGGCGTTTTTCTTTGAAAGGGAGGCTTTATGGACTACTTTGTGCTGCGCTTTGACCACAGCTACCGGAAGGAGGATTTCCGCGCATTGAGTAAGCTCGCGGATAAGACAACGCGCAAATGGAGCGGTCGTATCATTGCCGTATTTGGCTTTGTGGTCGGACTGTTTGCTTTTCTCTCCGGTATTTTGATGCTGTGGTCAGACCGGGAGATATCCGATCTTACCGCAACGCTGCTGCTCTTTGGCGGCTTGTGTCTGGTGCTCGGCTTTTTCCGCAACCGCCTGAATGCGTGGGGCGCAAGAAAACAGTCGCTTCAGGTCGAGAATCTGACCATAAAATTCAGCGACGAGGGCCTGACGCAGAGCAGCAGCAAGGCCGCGGCATCGGTGCCGTACCATGCGTTCGAGCGCTTGTATCACTATCGGGACCGCTATTTCCTCTTTGTGGACAAGCTGCACGCCTATATCCTGCCGGAGGACCGCTTCGTGGTCGGTGACAGCGCGGATTTCCGCGCGTTCATCGAGGCCAAGACCGGCAAAACGGTGGAATATATCTGAGCGAAAATCAAAACGATAACAGGAGAGAGAAGATGAAATTCGTATTTGAAGCCAAGGCAAGCGATTATGACCTCGCCGCCGAGCAGGAGATCCTGCTGCGCCATGTCAGCAACCGCAAGGCCAAGTGGATCGCGGCGGCGGCGCTGAGCGCCGTGACAGTCGTTCTGTGCATTCTGATCGCCGTATTCCGGCATAAGGACATGACGGAGGCTGCGCAGGTCGCGGCGCTGGTCGTCGGCGTGATCCTGTTTCAGCAGGGCTATCTGGACTACACGAGCGGCAATCCCAAGGCATTTCTCAAGCTGCTCTACCGTGGGCGGAGGGATCAGACCTACGCCGACCTGAATAAGGTGCTGCGCATTGAGATCACCGAGGAC
>ERZ808259.330-NODE-330-length-23272-cov-3.581298_pt1 | contig 23272 bp, 23 predicted proteins | sample MGYA00521279_ERZ808259 | MGnify/ENA primary metagenome ERZ808259 (study PRJEB31516, sample SAMN03275586) | gut metagenome | biome: mammalia-associated habitat; material: feces | host: Papio cynocephalus | place: Kenya | collected 2012-07-27 ... | reverse complement strand
GCGACTTCGATCCCCAGCCTGTCATCACGAAGGATAACGTCACGATGCAGATCGACACGGTCATCTACTTCCAGATCACCGACCCCAAGCTCTACACCTACGGCGTCGAGCACCCGATGAACGCCATCGAGAATCTGACCGCCACGACGCTCCGCAACATCATCGGCGAAATGGAGCTCGACCAGTCCCTCACCAGCCGCGACGTCATCAACGCCAAGATGCGCTCCATCCTCGACGAGGCCACCGACCCCTGGGGCATCAAGGTCAACCGCGTGGAGCTCAAAAACATTCTGCCGCCCAAGGAAATTCAGAACGCCATGGAAAAGCAGATGAAGGCCGAGCGCGAGCGCCGCGAGTCCATCCTGCAGGCCGAGGGTCAGAAGCAGAGCCAGATCCTCGTCGCCGAGGGCGAAAAGCAGTCCACCATCCTCAAGGCGGACGCCGAGAAGCAGGCCGCCATTCTCCACGCTGAGGCGGAGCGGCAGGCCGCCGTGCTCCGCGCCGAGGGCGAGGCCGAGGCCATTATGAAGGTCCAGACCGCGCTGGCGGACTCCATCAAGCTCCTCAACAACGCCAACCCCAACGATCAGGTCGTCAAGCTCAAGGCGCTCGAATCCTTCGAGAAGGCTGCCGACGGTCAGGCGACGAAGATCATCGTTCCCAGCGAGATCCAGAGCCTTGCCGGCCTCGCGGCGAGCTTCAAGGGCCTGCTTGAGGACGAGAAGAAGTAAATCCCGCACCGCGAAGGAGAGCGCTTCGGCGCTCTCCTTTTTGTAACCCTTTTGTAACGACTTTTTCGCGGAAATATGTTATTATGTAAATCAACAACATGGCTTGGGGAGGAACACGATGAAAACGAAGCTTACCGCGCTGCTGCTTGCCGCGGCGCTCGCGCTGACGCTCGCCGCCTGCGGCGAAAAGGATCCTGCGGACACGCCGCTGCCCGACGAACCGCCAAAGTCTGTCGCCGAGCAGCCCGCCGCGGACGATGAATGGACCGTCCTGCACGCGGACGACGTGCTGCTGCACGAGGAGCCGTTCACTCTCTGCGAGGGCAGAACAGCGACGCTGCGGCTCTATGGCCGTCAGGACGGCGAGTACGACCGCGGCGTGAGCCGCGTCCTTCTCCTGTGGGACAACGGCGGCGAGCAGGAGCTGCGCACCGCCGACGTCGGCGACGACGTCTGGTGTACGGACGGCTACACGAACTGCTGGAACGCGGACGGCGGGCTCGTGACCGGCGACTACAACTTCGACGGCTATACGGACCTCGGCCTGCAGATCGACACGCCCGCCTACAACCTGCCCTATTACTATTGGTTCTACGACGCGGAGACCGACCGCTTCGCACCCTATCGCAGCTGGACCTATCAGCTTGAGATCGACGAGGAGAACAAGGCGTGCATCTGCCAGTGGCATTCTACGCCTGAGTATTACACCGACATCTACCGCCCCGACGGGAACGGCGGGCTGTACCTTGCCCGGCGCGACACGGAGGTTTACGGCGAAAGCGGCACGCAGCAGTATACGGAGCACTACACGCGCGATGAACGGCCCCTCGCCTATGCCGACCTCGACCGCGACGGCGAGGATGAAATTCTTGTCCTCACGGCCTCGGAGCCGGACGAACTCGCAATGCGCTTCTACACGCTGGACGTGAAAAAGTACGACGGCACAGCGCTCTTTACCAAGGAGGTCACCCCCTACTATACCGGTTGGGACACTTTCTTCCTCTGCTACGGAGAGGATGAAAACGGCGTGTGGGGCGCGGATGTGCTGTGCTATCAGACCCATGAGGACAGGGGCGTGGGCAGCTGCTCCTACGATTTGATCTCCTACGCCGGCGGGCGGGAGCGCTACCTTGACGGAAACACCATCACCTTTGTGCTAGAAGCGGACGACGCCGCGCCGACCCCCGATATCGACCGTGCGACGCAGGCGGAATTTGAGCGCTTCCGCGAGGGGGTGGCGTCGCTGCTGGAGGGAGGCACATATCTGCTCTTTTGCAGCGGTCCTGCCGAGGAGCCCGACACACAGCAGGCAGTTGAAAATATCCTTGCCGGGCTCGACGCGCTGGAGGCCCGTCTCTACTCCAATGCGGGCTGAGCGTGATGCGCGCGTCTGATGCTCATCATTAGCTGCGCTTATCAAACTGTGCAAAACCATAAAAAGCGCCCGAAAACGGGCGCTTTTCTCTCCCTTTTTTTGGTCTCTCCGTCACCTTGTTTTTCTTGCGCAAATGCTCTATCATACGATACAATATCTACAATGGCAGCACAGTCCGCGCACTTATATTATACGACAGGAGGACGGTCCCATGGAACTGCTCAAGGAACGCATTCGCCGCGAAGGCAAGGTCCTGCCCGGCAACATCATCAAGGTCGACGGCTTTCTCAACCACCGCGTCGACACCAAGCTGCTCGAGGCTCTGGCCGATGAGTTCGCGAAGTATTTTGACATCAGCAAGATCACCATGGTTTTAACAGCGGAGGCAAGCGGCATCGCTTTGGCCACGATCTGCGCCCAGAAATACGGTGTTCCCATGCTGTTCGCCAAAAAGGCGAAGAGCGACAACATCGAGGGCGGATTGTACCAGAGCGAGGTCTTTTCTTATACCTACAAAAAGAAGGTCACTCTGATCGTCAGCCATGAGTGGCTGCACGCGGACGACCACGTTCTCATCATCGACGATTTCATGGCCAAGGGCTACGCGATGCAGGGCCTCGTCGACCTCGTCAATGCCGCGGGCGCGACGCTCGAGGGCATCGGCGTCGCGGTCGAAAAGGGCTTCCAGGGCGGCGGCGACAAATTCCGCGCCTCTGGCGTGCCGTACAAAGCGCTTGCCGTCATCGAGCAGGCGGACGAGAACGGCATCCTCTTCCGTGAGGACGACTGAGATGAAAAAGGTACTGGTATTGGATTTCGGCGGGCAGTACAATCTGCTCGTCGCGCGCCGCGTGCGTGAATGCGGCGTCTACTGCGAGATCAAGCCTTACACCATGTCGATGGACGACATCCGCGCCTTCGATCCCGCCGCTATCATCTTCACTGGCGGTCCCGCGACGGTGTTCGAGCCGAACGCCCCCGCGCTCGACAACGCCATCTTCGAGCTGGGTCTGCCCATCCTCGGCATCTGCTACGGCCAGCAGCTGATGATCCATCAGCTCGGCGGTGCCTGCCGCAGAGCCGAGGTCCGCGAGTACGGCAAGGTAGAGCTGACACACGACGGCACGAGCCTGCTGTTCGACGGCGTCGAGCCGACGAGCATCTGCTGGATGAGCCACGGCGTCGAGGTCGAAAAGCTCTCCCCCGGCTTCCGCGCCATCGCACACACCGCGGGCTGCGCCTACGCCGCCATCGAGAACGCGGAACGAAAGCTCTACGGCGTGCAGTTCCACCCCGAGGTGCTGCACACCGTCCACGGCACCGAAATTCTGAAAAACTTTCTCTACAAGGTCTGCGGCCTTTCCCCCGAGTGGAGCATGGCGAATTACGTCAGCGAAGCCATCGGGGAGGTCCGCGCCAAGGTCGGCAGCGGCAAGGTGCTGCTGGCGCTCTCCGGCGGCGTGGACAGCGCCGTGGCCGCCGCGCTCCTCTACCGCGCGGTCGGCGAACAGCTCACCTGCATCTTTGTCGATCACGGTCTGCTGCGCAAGGACGAGGGCGATCAGGTCGAGCAAGCCATGCACGACTGCCTTGGTATGCGCATCGTGCGCGTGAACGCGCAGGAGCGTTTCCTCACCAAGCTCGCCGGCATCTCCGAGCCGGAGCGCAAGCGCAAGATCATCGGCGAGGAATTCATCCGCGTCTTTGAGGCCGAGGCCAAAAAGCTTGGACGCGTTGATTTTCTCGCGCAGGGCACCATCTACCCCGACGTGGTGGAGTCGGGCGTCGGCGGTGAGAGCGTCGTCATCAAGAGCCACCACAACGTTGGCGGACTTCCCGACCATGTGGACTTCAAGGAGATCATCGAGCCCCTGCGTCGTCTCTTCAAGGACGAGGTGCGCCAGCTCGGCATTGAGCTGGGCCTGCCCGAGAGCCTTGTCTGGCGTCAGCCCTTCCCCGGCCCGGGCCTTGCCATCCGCGTCATCGGCGAGATCACCGAGGAGAAGCTGCACATCGTCCGCGAGGCGGACGCCATTTTCCGCGAGGAGGTCGCCAAGGCGGGCCTCGAGCGCAGCATCAACCAGTATTTTGCCGCGCTTACGAACCTGCGCTCCGTCGGCGTCATGGGCGACGAGCGCACCTATGACTACGCCATTGCGCTGCGCGCGGTGGAGACGCAGGACTTCATGACCGCCGACTTCTCGCGTCTGCCGTGGGAGCTGCTCGACACCGTCTCCCGCCGCATCGTGAACGAGGTCAAGGGCGTCAACCGCATCCTCTACGACGTCACCTCCAAGCCCCCCGCCACGGTGGAGCTCGAATAATGTGCAAATCCTGAAAAGTATTGAAGCAATGCGATATTTTGGAGGCTGAAAGGCTCATTGATACTGCTTTGATACTATCGGACTATTATTCATCAAGAGAGACATAAGAATGCCCTCTGAGAAACGGTAAGTTTTTCAGAGGGCATTTTTGTGTCTATTTTTCTTTGCGCCACTTTTTCTTCGGTTCGTAGCGGCCGCAGTCATCGGCAGTCTGCGGCCAGTTGAGCTTCCATTCCAGATACTCTTCCTTGGTGATCTCACCCTCCCGGAGTTGTTTCTTGCGGAGCTGCCACTCCTTTAAGAACTCATCCAGCAGGCGATACCGGAAGCTGACCGCCATGTGCTTTTCTGGGAAATCCGGGTCGGTGGTGTCTGTGACCTCATAGAGCCGGGTGCCGGGGTAGTGCTCGTCCAGCTCAAACAAGGTGTACATCACATCCTCTGCGGCGTACAAGGTCGGCTCATAGAGGGAACGGTAGTTCACGTCCAGTACCTCCGCGATCTTGCGGAGCAGCTCTTCTTTGGGAGTGCGGGTGTTGCTTTCGTATTGTGCGATACGGATGTCTGCGCTCTTCTCCTCAAACCCGATGGCGATGCCCAGCTCTTTTTGGGTCATGCCACGGAAGTTGCGGGCGCGCTTGATGCGGTCACCGACTGCCATGTGGTTGCCTCCTGACTTAAACATATTTGTTGAACCTAGTATAACACAGGAAAATAGGAGGTGCAATAGAAAATAAACAAAAAAGTTTAAGATTTTACCTGAAAACCTCTTGACTTAACGGAATGTGTTTAGTATAATGATGACACAAAAGATAAACAAAAATGCTTAGTAAAAATTGAATGACCGCCAAACTGACCCAAACCGCCAAGACCTTCCGAAAGGAAGCGAGCGCTTCGCAAGGGGACGGCACAGCACCGCCAAGGGGATATGCCTGCCGGAAGTCAGCGAGGATGAAGCGGCACCGAAATGAAACCGACAAAGAAAGGACAGAAAATGGCAAACAGCATTTTTATCAAGGCGGACGAACTGGCAAAGGAACTGGACATCTCGCAGGGGCTGGCATACAAGATGATCGCCCAGTGGAACGAGGAACTGAGAGCCAAGGGCTACACGACCGTAGGAGGCCGGGTAAGCAGGAGGTACTATCAGGAGAAAATCTACGGTGCAGGAGAGGAGTGATAGGATGCCAGCCTACAAGGACAGCAGGCAAGGCACATGGTACGCTGCCTTCTACTTCGAGAACTGGAAAGGGGTGAAGCAGAAGAAGCTGAAACGAGGGTTTGCCACCAAGAAGGATGCTCTGGCGTGGGAGCGGGAGTTCCTTCTGCAACAGGCGGCAGACCTGACCATGACCTTTGAAGCCTTCGTAGAAATTTATATCACGGACAAAAAGAAGCGGCTCCGGGAGAACACATGGTCTACCAAGGAGCACATCATCCGGACGAAAATCTTACCGTACTTCAAGGAAAAACGGCTCAGTGAGATAAAGCCGCGGGATGTGATCGCATGGCAGAACGAGATGCTGAACTACCGGGACAAGAACGGTAAAGCATACTCACCAACCTACCTTAAAACGCTCCACGGACAACTCAGTGCCATCTTGAACCACGCAGTCCGGTTCTATGGGCTGAAATCAAATGCAGCAGCTACAGCCGGGTGCATGGGGTCAGAAAAGCACAAGGAGATGCTCTTCTGGACAAAGGAAGAGTACCTCAAGTTCGCGGAAGCTATGATGGACAAGCCGCAATCCTACTATGCGTTTGAAGTCCTCTACTGGTGTGGCATCCGGGAGGGCGAATTGCTGGCTCTGACCCCGGCAGACTTTGATTTGGACAAGGGGCTGCTCTCCATCACCAAATCTTATCAAAGGCTGAAAGGCCGGGATGTGATCACCGACCCGAAAACACCTAAGAGCGTCCGGGTCATCCAGATGCCGCAGTTCCTGACGGACGAGATCAGGGACTACCTGAAATCTCTCTACAAAGTCCAGCCAGACCAGCGGATATTTGAAGTGACCAAGAGTTACCTGCATCACGAGATGGACAGGGGAGCCAAGGAAGCCGGGGTGAAGCGAATCCGAATCCATGACCTGCGGCACTCCCATGTATCGCTGTTGATCGAGATGGGCTTCTCGGCTCTGGCAATCGCTGACCGGGTAGGGCATGAGAGTGTGGACATCACCTATAAGTACGCCCACCTCTTCCCCTCAAAGCAGCAGGAGATGGCGCAGAAGCTGGACATGGAACGAAAGGAGGGATGAAGATGGAACGAGTGCTCGACCAACAAGGCCGCTGGAGGAACAAGGTGGTAGCCTTCCGAATGTCACCGGAAGAGGATGAGGTACTGGAAGCAAAAGTCAGGCTCTCCGGGTTGACCAAGCAGGAGTATATCATCCGCCGCCTGACTGACCGGGAGATCACCGTGGTAGGCAACCCAAGGGTCTACAAAGCCCTGCGAGGCCAGATGGAGCTGATCTATCAGGAATTGCAGCGGCTGGCAGTGGATGAAGAAGTCCCACCGGACTTGCTGGAAACCTTGCAAATGGTGGCTTTGACGTTGAACGGACTTAAGGAGGAATGCGAATGACGGACAATAGAAAAACGACCGTACCGGGTGCATCTGTTGGCGCAGATGCGGTACAGTCGTCCTCAAAAATCAACACCAATATTATAACAAATTCGGACAAGCAAATCAATCTGCAAGCCGCGAAAAAGTCAAACAATTTCGGGCTGAACACGGTATCAATGACTGAGCTGTACGACACAGTTTATCCACCCCGGAAGCCCATCGTGAACGACCTGCTGTACAGCGGCACCTACCTCTTCGTAGGTGCGCCCAAGGTGGGCAAGTCCTTCTTCATGGGACAGCTTGCCTACCATGTGGCGATGGGGCTTCCGCTGTGGGAGTACGAGGTGCATCAGGGCACCGTCCTCTATCTGGCCTTGGAAGATGATTACGCCCGGTTGCAGCGGCGGCTCTCCCGGATGTTCGGGATAGAGGAAACCAGCAACCTCTACTTTGCAACACAGGCCAAATCCGTGAGCGAAGGGCTTGACCAGCAGTTGGAGGGCTTCATCCGAGAACACCCGGATGTGCGGCTCATCATCATCGACACCTTGCAGAAGGTGCGGGAGATCGGCGGTGACCGATACAGCTACGCCAGCGATTATGAGATCGTGACCAAGCTGAAAGCGTTCAGCGACAGGTACGGCATCTGCCTGCTAGTGGTTCACCACACCCGGAAGATGGAAGCCGAGGACAGCTTTGACATGATCTCCGGCACCAACGGCCTGTTGGGTGCAGCGGATGGAGCGTTCATCATGCAGAAGAAGCGGCGCACAGATAACACCGCTCTGCTGGACATTGTAGGACGCGACCAGCCAGACCAAGAACTGACGTTGGAGTTCAACCGGGAACGCTGCGTGTGGGAGTTCCAAGGAGCCGAAACGGAACTCTGGAAGCTACCGCCCGACCCGCTTCTGGAAGCGGTGGCAAAGGTGCTCACCCCGGAACAGCCAGAGTGGAGCGGTACGCCCACGGAACTGCTGGAACGTCTGTCGGGTGTGAGCATACAGGCAAACATCCTGACCCGGAAGCTGAACGTGAGTGCCGACAGGCTCTACAACGACTACGGAATCCGGTACGAAAGCAGGCGTACCCATGAGGGCAGAGTGGTCAAATTGACGCTGGAAAATTCTGGCGCGTGACGATTCGTGACGGTTGTGACGGTATTTTTGCTACTAGGTAAAATACCGTCACAATCGACACAACCGACACGGGATGGTGATAATGATGAAAAATGTGCAAATTTCACAGGAACTTTTCGTTGCTTTGCTGAAATATCATCTGAGCGGCGAAAATGAGTACGAAGAGGTCATTGAGCAGGGCTTGGAGCAAAAACTGGACGCGATGCTGCGGCATGAGCTGTATGCCCAGTACAAGACAGCACCCACCGAGGAACAGCGGGAACAGGCTCGGCAGGAGTATCTGGACAGGCGAGGTGTGCCAGAGAGCTTCCGCTGGTGATTCCCTCTATTGGCAAAGGACAGGAGCGTGTCACGCTCCTGTGAGAAGCAATTAGGCAGGAAGGTGGTGTTGGACAGGGCAGCGGCGAGGCGCAGCGAAACCCCGTCCGCAGACGGAAGCCCCCGGCAGGGCGCAAAGGCATCTTTTGATGGACGGAACGTCTGTCAAAAGTGCTTTTGCGTTACTTTCGACGAAAGTAACAAAGTCTGTGCCGTGTCCGGCACCAGTTACTTCCACAGAGAAAGGACGTGCGATTGAAAAGAACCATTTCAGCAATGCGGGGTCCCGGCTCCCTCAACCATAACCGGAGAAGTTTCACCGCTGAAAACGTAGACCCGGAGCGCAGCAGTCTGAATGTCGTGTACCGGGATGAGCCGATTCAGAAAGTGTACCATGAACTGTTTGACGGGGCGGTAAAACGCTACAACGCCAAGCAGAAGCGGAAAGACCGCTGCATCACCGACTACTATGAGCACCTGCGGACAGGCAAGCAGGAAAAGCTCTTCCATGAGCTGATCGTCCAGATTGGCAACAAGGATGATATGGGTGTCCAGACCGAGAACGGCGCACTGGCAAAAGAACTTCTGGGTGAGTATATGCAGGGGTTCCAAGAGCGTAATCCGACACTGCGGGTGTTCGGGGCGTTCCTCCACATGGACGAGGCCACGCCCCATCTGCACATCGACTTTGTGCCGTATGTATCTGGATGGAAGGGCAAAGGGCTGGATACCAAGGTGTCCTTGAAACAGGCATTGAAAGCGTTGGGCTTTGCAGGAGGCTCTAAGAGAGAATCCGAACTGAACCAGTGGATAAACGCCGAGAAAGAGCAGCTTGCCGCTGTGATGGAGCGGCACGGCATTGAGTGGGAGCGGAAAGGCACCCATGAGGAGCATCTGTCGGTGCTGGACTTCAAGAAACAGGAGCGCGGCAAAGAGGTAGCTGCACTGGAAGCCGCTAAGCAGGAGTGCCAGACCGACCTGACCGAGATGCAGGAGCAGCTGGAAACGGCGCAGACAGCCGTAGAAGCCGCTGAACAGCGGGTGCAGAAAGCAGAGCTGACCTACCAGAAGCAGAGCCAGAAGTTAAACAAACTGGCTCCCCTCATGGAGGGACTGGAAAGCCTGTCGGCACAGTATTCCCAGCGGCCAGAGGAATGGGTGCCAGAAGCAGCTACGTTTGAAACGGCCAAGAGCTACCGGGAAAAGAAGGCCATGCCGCTGATCAGGAAGCTGGTGGAGGTGCTCTTTGCCCTCCATCGGAAGTATTGGGAGGTCAAGGACGAGCGGGATAAGTACCAGCACTTCTATCAGGATGAGAAGAAGGCTACCCGTCATCTGAGCCGACAGTTGGAGCAGGCAGAAGCCGAAAATTCGCAGCTCTACGCGATGAAGCGTGATTTTGGACGAGTGTGGAACTATTTCGGTGCCGAGAAGATGCAGCAGGTCATTGGGCTTATGAGGGAGCAGGAGCAGACCGCAGATAGAAGCCAGAAAAAGAGCAGACAGAACAGCGTAGAGCTGTAAGATAGGATAGCATAGCAGACCCCCGCCAGCAGATGTTAGCGGGGGTCTGTACATATAGGGGGCAACCCTTCGGAAATTCCGAAAAGTTCAAGCCAGTTGTTAAGTGCTGCTTAATAACTCGGATGCGGGCAACTATCCGGGATTTCCGGATAGTTCGATTTTCGTAGGGCTACTATTAAGAAAAACTTAATGATTGAAAAGTACAATCATGATGTGATATATTATGTTTTGAGAGATAATACGAGCTTATATAAAGTGCGGGAGGTGGAACAGATATGGCTGATGGGATTGAGGTATTCAAGGAACAATATCCGTCATTGGAGTCATACTGGAGGTCAATTATCCTGTTTGGCCGAAACGTTGCATCCTATAAGTTTGCACTTGCAGAGTCACTTCTTGAATTGGCTCCCACCGGAAAAACAGTAATTACGTTGGATGAATTGGCAGTTCCATTTTCAAAATATTTATGCCAACATATAGAAAATGCCCCGAAGCAGGCTACGAGTCAGAAAAGCCAGTTTTTGGATGCGTGCAAGCAATATAATGATGGTTTGATTTCTCATCAAAAGCTAATTGATGTAACTGTTGCTAAAGGGTTCAACAATGTAATTGATGCTTTCCATGTTGTGAATCGGGGAAATATTCCAGTTGAATTCTATAAAAAAGACTATGCGAATGGAACCAAGAAAATTATTCTTACCGATGAGATATATAAGTTACAAGAAACTCCATTTGCCGATAACTTTGCTGTTGAAGCAGAATCCAGATGGAATCTTGTGGAAACAGCTTGGGGATTAAATATTTCGCGTAACCTTCTTAATGTTCGATACGATGATGAGTCTAAAATTTTCTTCGTGGACAGCAATTTTAAGAGAAAGGATGTTACTTCAGCCCGTGGGGCCCTAAACGGATATCAAAAGGGAAAATGCTTTTATTGCTTCGATGATATTACCGTTAGCAGCGATGATACGAATACGTGTGATGTAGACCACTTCTTCCCACATACATTGCAGCCCCTGTTCCCAGACATCAATCTGGATGGTGTTTGGAACCTTGTGCTGACATGCCCTGCCTGTAATAGAGGCGAGGGTGGCAAATTTGCAAGAGTTCCAGCGACTAAATACCTAACTAGGCTGCATAAACGAAATGAATTTCTCATTAGCAGCCATCATCCTTTGAGGGAAACTATTATTAGGCAGACAGGTGCAACGGAGCAAGAAAGAAGAGCATTCTTGGCATCCGTTGATCAGAGAGCGATTGATGCGCTCATTCATAGATGGGAAACGCCAGAGGTGGCTCCGGCAACATTTTAGGAGGACTTGTGGACAATACAAATAAAAATCAGAACGAGCAGAAGACCATTGAATATTATAATTCAAATGCAGAAGAATTTTACGAGTCAACTGTGACTGCTGACATGAGTGTGCAGTATAAGCGATTTGAAAAGTACTTAGGTGATGGCGCTCATATTTTGGATTGTGGCTGCGGCTCCGGAAGGGACAGCAAGCATTTTCTTGAGAACGGTTTTGAAGTAATTGCCATTGATGGCTCAGAAGAACTATGCAAAAAAGCCAGTGAACTTACGGGCTTAGAAGTACGACATATGTATTTCCAAGACCTGAATTTTGACAATGACTTTGATGGAGTATGGGCTTGTGCTTCTTTACTGCACGTTAAGAAGGGTGAGCTTCCGGATGTGTTGACCAAGATTACAAAGGCACTCAGAGATGGAGGTGTCTTGTATGTATCGTTCAAATACGGCGACTTTTCTGGGGAACGGAACGGCAGATTCTTTACAGATCTTGACGATGAATCTTTTGAAACTTTGATTGCAGATATTCCAGAGATGGTCTTAAAGGAAAAATATATCTCAACGGATGTTAGGCCGGGAAGAGAAAATGAGCGCTGGTTGAATGCCATAGTTATTAAGCGTAAAGAGCTTGGTCATAAAAGCAGATGTTGAAAAGCTTGATATAGGATAAAAGGTAACAAAATACGAAAACAGATTGAAAAACGGAAGATAGTACGTTATAATACTCACAGAGGTTCCGCTGGTTGTGTGATACTATTCTGATACTAAAAAATCAGCAAGCCACATCTACCACAGCAATCTCATGGAAAAGTGAACATCCAAGAATAGGCTTACTAAACAAATTTGCTTAGCAAGAATCTGAGCTTACCGAGCTCGAATAATTCCAGAGAAGGCGGAACTCCTTGTAAATCAAGGATTTTCGACCGCCTGAGCCTCTTCGCGGCAACGATTTGGCAACAGAATTTCATTATTCTCAAGAAAAGAGCTATCTGCTTTAGAATGACATGCTCCCTCCATGAGAGACAGTGAAAAAAAGCAAACTGTCGATCATGGAGGGAGCATATCATTTAGCTATTCCGCAGCCTTATTGTACATTATCGCATCTTCTTTAAGTATCAGAAGATAGCCCCTAATAGACTCAGCCGTTGTACTGGTTATACAGAGCAGTCCACTTTTCAAGCATGGCGCTCTTGTTTGCAATCAGCCAATCAATGTCGCGGTTGACCCACTTGATCGAAGAGCTGTCGGGCAGATAGCTGTTTTCAACCACAACATCCTCGTTGGTGAAGCGAACCGTGCCGACATAGTTGGCGCGGAAGGACTGGCCCTCGGCGCTCTGGAGATAGTCGATCATCGCCTTGGCAGCGTCCATGTGGGGAGCGCCCTTGACGATAGCGGCAGCAAAAGCGAAGGCAGAGGAACCCTCGGAAGGATAGACCATCTTGATGTTCTCCGCGCCGTTCTTGAGCAGCGTAGAGGCACCGTCCTCATAGGTCAAGCCAACAACATACTCACCGGCCTGAACGTTCTTGAAGCAGGCGGAGGAGGAGCCGGCAACGACCATGCCGTTAGCGAGCAAGCCTTCGATCACATCCCACGCCTCATCGGAGTCGTTGCCGTAAACGGCAAAGATGTTGGACAGATTGTTCCACGCAGCAGAGGAAGAGGTCGGGTCGGAGAACACGATCTTACCGTTGAGAGCAGGATTCATCAAGTCAGCATAGCCGTTGATCTCAATGCCGAGCTCCTTTTCAAGGTCGGTATTGACGCACAGCACAGTAGAGGAGAGGTGATCGTAGTTATAAAAGCCGTTGTTGCTGCGGTACTGCTCGGGCATTTCGCTGTCATGAACGGAAACATAGGGCTCGAACACATCGGCATACTTATCGCCGTCCGCTTGGTTCAGGCCAGAATAGAACACGTCGATCGTGGGGTTGCCGCCCTCGGCCTGAACACGCGCAATGCCCTCGCCGGCGGAGCAGGTAACGAACTCGATCTCAACGTCGGGATAGAGCTCATTAAAGCCGACCTGGATCGCCTCAAGGTCAAGGTCGGTAGCAGAGGAGCAGATCACAAGGGGACCACTGATGGTCTGCTCTTCCGGAGCATCCGGGGTCTCCGCGTTGTCCGGCGTTTGCTCGGTATCCTTGCTGCCGCAGGCAACAAGGCTCATTACCATGCAAAGGGTAAGCAGGAATGCAAGGAACTTCTTCATCTTCTTTTTCTCCTTTTTCGTTGTAAAATCTATTTCTATACAGTTTCAACTGCATAAAAACCGCAGGAATTACTTATAGCCGGATATCGTCCTCCGACTTGCTCAGGCGCAGGAAGACCAGCATGGAAACGATGGTCAGAAGGGTAAGGATCGCAGCAAAGGCACAGGCGGTACCGTCCGCTCCACGGCTGATGGCCACATAGGTGGACATGGTGAGGTTGATCGTTTTGTTGTTGTACAGAATGATCGCGCCGGAAAGCTCCGTTACGATAGCGACCCAGCTTAGGATCGCACCGGACATGATACCGCTGGACATCATCGGAACGGTGACCTTCAGGAAGGTCTTGAGCTTGCTGGCTCCGAGACTGATGGAAGCCTCCTCTATGCTCATGGGGATCTGCATCAGGCGTGCCGTTGCCGAACGGATGGTGTAGGGCATACGACGAATGACCAGATTGAGCACCATAATGATAAAAGTACCCGTAAGCGCCCACGGCTTTTGGCCGAAGGCGATGACCAACGCGATGCCGATGACGGAGCCGGGCATGATATAGGGCAGCATCGCCATCGTATCGATCGCATGATTGAGCGGCCCGCTGCGGCGTACGACCAAGTAGGAGATGAGCACAGAAAGCACAATGATGATCGCCAACGCAACAGCACCCTGCAGCAGAGTATTTTCAACGCTGCGGGCAAGCAGCTTTTTCGCGGCGGCGCGATAATTGACCAGAGAGTATCCGGGCTTAAAAATAGCGCCGCTGCAGTTGCGGAAGGACAGATAGCACACATACAGATTCGGTGCAAAGCCGACGAATACGAGAAGATAGCAGTAAAGGTGCATCAGGAGTCCGGAAATGCCCTTCGGCTTTTTCTTGTCGATCGGATGCAGGGCATTGATGGAAAAACGATAGCGGCCGGTGGCAAGCTGTTGGATCAGGAAAATGGCGCCGGTCACAAGAATGGCAATGACGGAAATAGCCGCGGCAAAATTGTGGTCCTGCCCGTTTTCGCCAAGGTACTGATTATAGATCTCGACCGGGAAGGTTCGGAAGCCCTCGCCGATCATCAGCGGCGTGCCGAAGTCGGCAAATGCACGCATAAAGACCATCAGCGCAGCCGCCAGAAGGGTCGGCATGGAGAGGTTCATCACGATGCTGAAAAAGCGCTTTGCACCGCTGCACCCGAGATTGGCGCTCGCCTCCATCAGTGTGTTATCCACATTGCGGAACGCGCCGTTCATATAGATGAACACCAACGGAAACAGCTTGAGCGACTGCACGAGCACAATGCCCTTGAAGCCGTAAATACTTCCAAGCGTGATGCCGAACACATTTTTGAAAAACAGTGTAATGACGCCGGAGCGGCCAAGCAGCATGATCCATGCATACGCCCCGATAAAAGGCGCGGACATGGAGCACAGGATGCTCACAACAAAGAGAAATTTCGATCCTTTGATATGATAAAATGTATAAAAGTAGGAAAACGGAAGCGCAAGCAGGAGCGTAAAAACAGTGATCGCAACCGTGACCTTAAAGCTGTTGAGGATCGTGACGCTGTAATAGGAGTCACCGAAAAATTTTGCAAACTGCGAAAGCGTGAAATTCCCTTCCGGGCTGATCACCGCCTGCTTGAGGATGCCGAGCATCGGGTAAACCAAAAACAGGATCGCGAGCACGAGGAAGGCAAGCGTAAAGAACGACCATATCTCTAATTTCTTATGCTTCATCTGAATACCCTTTCCCCGCTCACGCAGTCACAAGGTCGTTCTGCACTCCGGTAAGAAGGTTGACCTTTGTCTCTGCATGGAAAAGATTGACCTTCTCTGTATTGATCGCCAGCGTGATAGCCGTGCCCGGCTCAATGATGCTGTCGATCGACGATTCCTGAATGATCTCCACCTGCTCGCCGGTAGAGAGCGTAACAAAATAGTGAGTATTCAAGCCGAGAAACACGCAATCGTCCACAATGCCCTTCATACCGTCAGCCTCGGTACCTGTGCCGAGCAGCAGCTCTTCCGGACGGACGGAAAGGATGACGTTCTGATCGCGTTGCTCCTCCGGACGAATATTTTTCATTTCCGCGCGATAACCGCATTTTGTTACAAGATACGCCTTGCCGTCCCGCATCTCAAGGCTTCCTTCCAGCACATTGGAGCGGCCGATAAAGGTGGAAACAAACAGGTTTGCAGGACGCTGATAGATATTCTTCGGCTTTCCGACATGCTGGATCACGCCGCCGTTCATTACGGCGATCCGATCCGACACGGCCATCGCCTCTTCCTGATCGTGGGTCACATAAACTGTTGTGATCCCGACGGAATGCTGAATATTCTTGATGACCGTCCGCATCTCCACGCGCAGCTTGGCATCAAGGTTAGAAAGGGGCTCGTCCATCAGCAGAACATCCGGCTCGATGCAAAGCGCACGCGCCAGCGCAACACGCTGCTGCTGTCCGCCGGAAAGGCGCTCCGGCATACGGTCCGCGAACTGGTCGATCTGCATGAGCTGCATAAACTTGTCCGCCTGTGCAGCGATCTGATCTTTAGGGAACTTCTTGTTTCGCAGACCGAACTCCACATTTTTGCGAACGTTCAGATGCGGAAAGATCGCGTAATTCTGGAACACCATACCGATATTACGCTTGGCAGGGTCCAGCTCGTTGATCCTGCGGTCATTAAAGTAGAAGTCGCCGCCCTCAATGGAATTAAAGCCCGCGATCATACGCAGCAATGTTGTTTTTCCGCAGCCCGAGGGGCCAAGCAAAGTAAAGAACTCTCCCTCGCGGATGCTGAGGCTCAGATCCGGTATGATAACATTCTCTCCGTACTTTTTTACAGCGTCTTTGATATGAATAGCAACACTCATTTGCTTCGCTCCCTTTCGCTCTTATCCTATCGTTTCATCTTCCCACGGATGCATAATGACCTTCATTCCCTTCGCCTTGCGGAAGGTCTCATAGCCCTCTTTCCACTTGGACATGGGGATCACCTCGCTGATGAGAGGCTTCAGATCTACGCACTTGCCGTTCATAATACGCAGCGTTCTCGCCCAGGTCACCGTGCTGGTGGACTTATCCCCCTGGATCGTGATCTCCTTTTTATAGACGATGTTGTAATAATCCAGCGGGATATTGCCCATGTTCATGCCGATGGCAACAAAGGTTCCCTTGCGCTTGCAGCAATCCAGTCCGCTCAAAATACCGGGAACAGCGCCGGTGCAGTCATAGACATAGTCCGCGCCGCGTCCATCGGAAAGGGACTCCAGATAAGCCTTCAGATCGGTTTCCTGCGAATTGACCGTATGCTGAATGCCGTAGTTTTCTCTGGCGAAGCGGAGACGTTCCTCGTCGCCGTTGATGCCGGAGATCACTACCACGCATCCCGATGCCTTGGCCAGAGCCGCAACCATTTGCCCCATGGGGCCGGGGCCGACCACCAAAACCAGATCACCCGCCATTGGATGGGTCAAATTGCATACCGCGTGGACAACGCAGGCAAACGGCTCCGCCAACGCGCCCTCCTCAAAGCTCAGATCGTCCGCCAGCTTGTGGCAATATTTTGCAGAGGCAATGCAATAGTTTGCGAAATAACCGTCTGCGGCGGAGCCGAGTCCCTTGCGGCTTGCACACATATTGGTCTCGCCCTTGCGGCAATATTCACAGGTCCCGCAGGAGGTCAGAGTGGTCTCCGCCGTCACGCGGTCCCCTACCCGGATATCCTCGACGCCTTCACCGACCTCAACGACAACGCCCGCGCCCTCGTGGCCAATGATCACAGGGTAGCGGTAGCGGTCTGCCATCAGGCCGTTATACAAAGCGTGAATGTCGGAGGCGCAGATCGAGGCTGCCATCACTTTGATTTTGACCTGTCCCGGACCGGGGGTCGGTTCTGGCAGATTCGTGCGGTAAAATGTTCCTTCCTGACCGGGGAACTCCTTTACAATTGCGTTCATTATTAACACACTTCCTTTTGAAAATTGTTATTTCAAACTTATTGTGTTATAAAATATCACAACAGGCGTTTGCTTGCAACAAAAAATTCAACAATTGTGATAAGATTTATTAACAAACTTTATGCTTTCATTTTGTTGATTTGCACATTTCTGTTAAAAAAATATCAATAAATGTTTGATTATTTGATAAAATATGATATACTCTCAGCAGTCGAACATTTTCAGCCATCAAATCAAACATCCTCACATATTACATAGAGCCGGGAGAAAAGACTATGAATGCAGATGAACGCAGAGAAAAAATCACAAGATTGGTCAATCGAAACGGTGAGGTTTCCTTTGCGGAAATCAAGGCCGTTCTGCCGGATGTTTCCGATATGACCGTACGCCGTGATCTGGAATTTCTTGGGCAAAGCAATAAAATCGTGCGTGTGTTCGGAGGAGCTAAGTCCGTAGATTATCTCGTCGGTGTATCTGAGGCCGGTTATGCCAAACGCAGTATTGAACAGGCCGAGGGAAAGGCGCAGATCGCCCGCAAGGCTGTCCAGCTTCTCAAAGAGGATACCGCTGTCTTTCTTGGTTCCGGCACAACGACCGCGCAGTTTGCCAAGCTCTTTCCGAACGGAAAATATTTTGTAACAACGACCGGCCTGAACTGCGCGATCGATCTATCTGCGCTGCCGGACGTTTCGCTGATGATGCTTGGCGGCAGTGTCAACAAAAACAGCTTTTGCGTCAATGGAACGATCGCCGATAAGATGATCGCAGATATGCATTTTAATATCGCCTTTCTCGGCGTGGGCGGATATCTGCCGGGCAAGGGGTTTACGACCAGCGTCATTGAGGACTATATTCTCCGTCAGACGATCGTGAAAAACAGTGACACCACAGCGATTTTGATGGATTCAACGAAGTTTGGCAGAACAGGCGTCAGCACATTTACGTTTGCAGCGCCCGAAATGATCCGCTATGTTATTTCCGATGATGCACTCCCATTCAAAGCACGCGAGGAATTTGAATCTCACGGCATCACCGTGCTGTAAAACCGACCGTCCAATCAATTTAACGGTCTCTCTTTCAAAGCCCTCGACTGCGGTCGGGGGCTTTTCTTATAACCGTGTGATGATTTTATGATAATCGTATATAATTTATCGTATAACGATAAAAACATATTGACAAACGAAAAGTCATGCGATATACTCTCCTCATCAAGCATCTTGAGGAGGTCGGAAAAATGAAGTGGAACCGTTGGATCGTCAAGGCGGCCAAGATCATCACAAAATTTACCGAGCTCGGCTATTGGATGACGGCCGCTCTCATGCTCACGGCGGGAATATACTCGTTTGCGGATCGCGCATTTCTCGCGGACGCTCTGGCGGGATCGATCCGTACAGGCCGTATGGATCTTAGTGTCCTCGGCTTCGAGTTCAGCGTTCCGACCGCGAACGGCATTGATATGCGGGCAATGCTTCTGTTCTTTGCCGCAGCCGTTGTGCTCCCTTCCCTCATGGCGATGATCTTCCGCAATCTCTACCTTATCATCAAGCGGTCGGAGAACAGCACGGTCTTTCAGGCGGATAATATCCGTATGCTCCGCGAGATCGGCATTTTCGCCATCTCCATTCCGCTCGCGGGGCTTGCGCTGAGCACCGTGTGCCGCCTGATCTTCGGCACCGATAGCGTCGAAACGAGCGTTCGGCTCTACGGCTTCTCCATGGGTCTCGTGATCCTCTGCCTGACGCAGTTCTTTGCGCGCGGCGTGGAGCTGGAACAAGATGTGGAAGGGCTTGTGTAAATGGGAAAGATCATTCTGAGACTGGACCGCATGATGGTCGAACGGAAAATGTCGCTGAACGAGCTGGCGGAGCGCGTCGGCATCTCCAACGTGAACCTGTCCAAGATCAAGAACAACAAGGTGACGGCGATCCGCTTCTCCACGCTCGCGGCGATCTGCGAGGCGCTCAACTGCGATGCCGGCGATATTCTTGAATACCGGGAAGAGGACAAAGCCTGAAGGAAAAATCGGAAAGCCGACGGCTTTCCGATTTTCTCTCTTGACAATATCGATATTCGATAGTATACTTTGCTCATGAATATCGAATATCGATAAAAGGAGGCGGCGCGATGGCCCGCGAAAAATTTCAGACACTCACCGAGCAGATGTTTTACGTTCTCCTCTGCCTGCGGGAGGAGTGCTGCGGCATGGATCTGATGGAGCGCATCCGCCTGCTCACGAGCGGCCGCGTGAGCGTCGGCCCCGGCACGCTCTACAATCTTTTAGAGCAGTTTGCCGCCGAGGGCTACATCATCGAGACCAAATGCGAGGGCCGCCGCCGCAGCTATGTTCTCACCGAAAAGGGCGAGGAGCGGCTGCACGGCGAGATGGACCGCCTGACGGCGCAGATGAACGATTACCAGCGACTTTTGAAGGGAGGCGACAAGCCATGCGAACTGACCGATGGAACAAGAAGCGGGAGCTGAACCTCTATGCCTTCTACGACCACACGGGACTCGAGCGGCACCTGGAGAAAATGGCCGCCAACGGCTGGATGCTTGAATCCGTCGGCACCTACGCCCTGCGCTACCGCCGCTGCGAGCCGAAAAAGCTCCGCTTCGCGGTGGTCTACTACCCCAAGTCCGACAGCTTTTGTCCCGACGAGCCAAACCACGAGAACCTGACCTTTTGGGACTACTGCGCCGGCGCGGGCTGGCAGATCGTCACGCAGCGCGGCGACACGCACATTTTCTACAACGAGGACCTTGACGCCGTGCCCATCGAGACCGAGGCCGTCGTGCAGGTCGAAACGATGGAGCGCGCCAAGAAGGGCTATGTGCGCAGCAACACGATCACGGTCGCCTGTATGCTGCCGACGATGCTCTATCTTTGGACGACAGAGCTGCGGCGCGACCCGGTCGCCTTCCTCGCGGACGGCTACGATCTCACCATGATGCTGATGATCTTCGTCATGATCCTCCTTTTCGGCGTCGAGCTGCTCGGCTACCGGCTCTGGCTGCGCAAGGCGAAGCGCAACGCCCGCGAGCTGGGCATCTTCACCCCCACCCACTCGAGCCGCTGGCTGAGCTTCCTGCGCTCGATCTGGATCTTTGTCTTCTGGGCGCTCATGGTCATCCCCCTGCTTTTCCGCAGCGCCGGTCCGCGCATCGTTCTCGTCTCCATCGGCTCAGTGCTCGTCCCCATCGGCGGAGCAGTGCTCGTCGGCAAGCAGGTGCGGAAAAGGAGCGTACCGCCGAAAAAACGCAGGCTCATCTTAGCGCTCACGGTTCTTTGCTCCGCCTTGCTATCCGTCATGCTGATGGCCGGCGTCATGACCTACGGCATATCGAGCGGCTGGTTTGACAACGTACCGAAAAATGCGGAGGAATACACCTACTCCTACACCGTCGGCGGCAACCCGCGGGTCGGCTACCTCTACCACGACGAGCTCCCGCTCTATATACAGGACCTGACCGATACCGACTATGATCGCTATTCCTGCGAGGCCATCGAGCGCGGAAGCTCCGTCTTCGTCCGGCAGGTCGAATACCGCCAGGAGCTTCCCTACGACGTGCGCTGGAGCGACGAGAACGACCCGCCGCTGCCGGAGCTGTCCTACACCGTCATCGACGTGAAGCTCGCTCCGCTCTTCGACTTTTGCCTCCAAAGCACGCTGCGCGCAGAAGATCGCTATGGCAGCGAATACCGAGAGACCGATCCCGCGCCATGGGGCGTTGACCGAGTCTGGCAGCTCTGGGAGATCGGAGATAGCGAGCCCCTCGACACCTGGCTGCTCGTCTGCGGCAGCCGCGTTGTGGAGTTCAGACCATGCGACTTTTCACCCGATGCCGCACAAATGGCTGTGATCGGTGAAAAGCTCGGCAAAGGATGAAAAAGCTGAGGCGGCATGAGCCGCCTCAGCTTTTATTCACCTGTTCGGCTCCATGTCGCCGACGAGCGTGTCGAGGTATTGGTAGTACGGCATCAGGAAACGGAAACCGTCGAGCACCTCGTCCCTGAGCCGCGGCGTGAAGAGCACGCCCTCGGGGTTATCGTCATAGCCGATGGCAATGTTTTTGCGGTTGTACCACGGGTTCAGCAGCCTGCCCACGTCGCCCTTGGGCCGCTTGAATTCCTCGCCGCCGAGCACGAATTTTGATTTGTTCAGCCGCCGCGCCAGCCTTTCGAGCGGCTTGGGGTCGCTCTCGATGCGTGCGCGGAGCTTTGCCATCGTCGCCGCCCCCGCGTCCCAGTAGCCGCAGCCGTAGCTGAAATAGTTCGGCGCGAGCTCAAAATAGAGGGCGGGCACGCTCTCAAAGCGCTCGTGCGGCCGCTCGATGGTGAACCACAGATGCTCCTTATAGGGTCCCCGTCCGTGCAGCCGCCGCGCGTCTCGGTAGATGCGGCAAACGTGCAGCCGCCAGTCCTGCCTGGGATAGTCCTCCGCCAGTGTGGAAAAGACCTCCTTTCCCAGCTCGCGCATGGGAACGTCCACATAGTCCGTAAACTCCTGCTTGTGCGCCAGAAACCAGCCCCGCTCGTTGTTCAGGCTGATGCCCCAGAGGAAGTCGATGGCATTCTGCGAAAAGCCCTGAAACATAGAAATGACCTCTTTGCTTTTGTTTTCGTCAGTTTATCAGCTTTTCCGCGCCGCGTAAAGTGACAAATGCAACCACAAAAGAAAAAACGCAGCCTAAGCTGCGCTTTCTCTTTCTACAACGAACGAGAGGAGGAAACTCTCAGAAGTTGGCTTATTGTCCGCTCTTACTTGGCGGAGTGACCGTGATCGACCTCATACATATGCTCGATGAGCTCGAGAACCTTGTTGGAGTAGCCGATCTCGTTATCGTACCAGCTGACGACCTTGACAAAGGTATCGGTCAGGGCGATGCCGGCGGTGGCGTCGAAGATGGAGGTACGGGAGTCGCCGAGGAAGTCGGAGGAAACGACGGCCTCGTCGGTGTAGCCGAGGATGCCTTTCAGCTCGCCCTCGCTGGCCTTCTTCATGGCGACGCAGATCTCATCGTAGGTGGTGGGCTTCTCGAGGTTGACGGTCAGGTCAACGACGGAAACGTCCAGCGTCGGAACGCGCATGGACATACCGGTCAGCTTGCCGTTGAGCTCGGGAATGACCTTGCCGACCGCACGGGCCGCGCCGGTGGAGCTGGGGATGATGTTCGCGGTAGCCGCGCGGCCGCCGCGCCAATCCTTGAGAGAGGGACCGTCCACCGTCTCCTGTGTGGCGGTGACCGAGTGGATGGTCGTCATCAGGCCGTCCTTGATGCCGAAGTTCTCATGCAGGACCTTGGCAATGGGGGCGAGGCAGTTGGTGGTGCAGCTCGCGTTGGAGACGAACTGCATATCGCTGGTATAGCTCTTATGGTTCACGCCCATGACGAACATCGGGGTGTCGTCCTTGCTCGGCGCGGACATGATGACCTTCTTTGCGCCGGCGGCAATGTGGCCGGCAGCCTTTTCCTTCGTCAGGAACAGGCCGGTGGACTCGACGATATACTCCGCGCCGAGCTTGCCCCACTTCAGGTTCGCGGGGTCTCTCTCGCTGAACACGGGAATGACCTGACCGTTGACGACCAGCGCGTTCTCGCGGCTTTCGATGTCAGCCTTGCAGCGGCCGTGCATCGTATCGTACTTGAGCATATAGGCAAGATAATCGGCAGGGCACAGATCGTTGATGCCGACCACGTCGATCTCGGGATGCTCGAGGCAGGCACGGAACACCATACGGCCGATACGGCCAAAGCCGTTGATACCGATCTTAATAGACATAAAATGCGCTCCCTTTCGTTTTACGGCATATAT
>ERZ808259.328-NODE-328-length-23404-cov-11.940126_pt1 | contig 23404 bp, 16 predicted proteins | sample MGYA00521279_ERZ808259 | MGnify/ENA primary metagenome ERZ808259 (study PRJEB31516, sample SAMN03275586) | gut metagenome | biome: mammalia-associated habitat; material: feces | host: Papio cynocephalus | place: Kenya | collected 2012-07-27 ... | reverse complement strand
ACCTGCGCAGGAAAAAATTTTTCTCTGCCCAGGTAAAAATGAAAGTGGTACTAGGAACTGCATAGAGAAGACTGATGCAAAGAAACATATTTGTAAAAAAATATACATATTCATTTGCACAAAAAAGGTCTAAGCCACACAACACAGCACATAAAATCATACGGCGACATAGCAAAAGGTAAAGTTTAACAAAATCAACAACCGCATAAAATGTTTCATTTAGTTTACGTAATGTTTCATCTGCTCATAAAAACCCAGAAAATCAGAAAAGTTCTCCTATAATTATTCTTAAAAGCGTTGGAAGTTTCAAATATAAATTGTACTTTTGTACTCGGTAAATCTAAATTCAGAAGAAACAAACTCGATAAATCTAAATTATTTAAATATACAAAAACAATACTATTATGGTAAGTAACAACATTCCTGTAGTTAAGCTCGGCATCATCGCCGTAAGCCGTGACTGTTTTCCTATTGCGCTCTCTACTCAGCGCCGTGAGAACATCGTAAAAGAATATAAAGGTGACTTGTACAACTGCAAGACAACTGTAGAAAACGAGCAAGATATGCTCAAGGCCGTAGCCGACGTGAAGGAGCAAGGTTGCAATGCCTTGGTTGTCTTCCTAGGAAACTTCGGTCCTGAGACTCCAGAGACTTTGATTGCCAAGAACTTCGATGGTCCTGTTATGTTTGTTGCAGCAGCTGAAGGCGACGGCGACATGATCAATGGTCGTGGCGATGCTTACTGCGGCATGCTCAACTGCTCTTACAACCTCGGCATGCGCCACTTGAAGGGCTATATCCCTGAGTATCCTGTAGGCACAGCAGAGGATGTAGCTAAGATGATTGCCGACTTCGTACCAGTAGCTCGTGTTATCCTCGGCTTAAAGGGCTTGAAGATTATTACCTTCGGTCCACGTCCTCAGGACTTCTTTGCTTGCAACGCTCCTATCAAGGGCTTGTATGAGTTGGGCGTAGAGATTGAGGAGAACTCTGAGCTCGACCTCCTCGTGGCTTACAAGGAGCATGAGAACGACCCACGTATCGATGACGTTTGCGCCGACATGGCGAAGGAGATGGGCGAGGGCTGCTACTATCCAGATCTCAGCCGCCGTATGGCACAGTTTGAGTTGACATTGCTCGACTGGGCTGAGGCTCACAAGGGTTCTCGCCAGTATGTAGCATTCGCCGACAAGTGCTGGCCTGCATTCCCAAGCCAGTTCGGTTTCGAGCCTTGCTATGTAAACAGCCGTTTGGTGAGCCGTGGCATCCCTGTGGCTTGCGAGGTAGATATCTATGGTGCTCTCTCTGAGTACATCGGCATGTGCGCTTCTGACGATACCGTTACCTTGCTCGACATCAACAACTCTGTTCCTCAGTATATTTATGACGAGGACATCAAGGGCAAGTACGATTACAAGTTGACCGATACCTTCATGGGCTTCCACTGCGGTAACACCCCACAGTGCAAGATGTGCTCTAACCGTAAGATTAAGTACCAGCTCATCCAGAACCGATTGTTGGAGAACGGTGGTAAGCCAGACTTCACCCGTGGCACCTTGGAGGGCGACATCGCTGCTTCTGACATCACATTCTATCGTTTACAGTGTGACTCTGAGGGTAACCTCCGTTCTTACATCGCTGAGGGTGAGGTTCTCGACGTTCCTACACGTTCATTCGGCGGTATCGGCATCTTCGCCATCAACGAGATGGGCCGCTTCTATCGTCACGTATTGATTCAGAAGGGTTATCCACATCACGGTGCCGTAGCCTTCTCTCACGTAGGCAAGACCTTGTTCGAGGTATTCAAGTATCTTGGCATCAAGGACATCGCTTACAACCAGCCAAAGAGCTTGCCTTATCCAACTGAGAATCCTTGGGCGTAAGTTTTAAGTGAAGAACGAAGAGTGAAGAGTGAAGATTTCAAATGCTTGCTTAAACTCTTACAAATAATTAAGCCTCGCTTCCATCTCGGAAACGAGGCTTTCTTTTTTGTGTGTAAATAATATGTGATGACCTATTGAACTATCAGCTATTGATGTCATAAAGACACGAATTTTACGAGTCTTGACTTACTGTGCTTCCAGATAAATCACACGTGAAGACCAGTCGGTCTTCTTGCCCCAATCCACCTCATTGGTATAAGGCATTTCCAAGCCATGTTCCATCAAGTACTTGCCAGAGTAAGACTTGCCCTCACAGTCGAGAGGCTTGTTGTCGATGACATCCAGCTCACGTACCTTGTACATCTTGTTGGCATCAAGACCTGCCATCTTAACCAATGGCAGATGCACATTATAGAAATTAGCTATCTTCCACCAATAGAACACAGCCTTGTCCTTGGCCTCGCTCACATACATGATAGAACTTAGACCTTGATTGTCGTAAGGAGAAACCAAACGGTAGAGGTCTCCAAACTGTACAACAGGGCGAATCTCCTTATACTCGGAAATAGCTTTCTTGCAGAGGGCTTTCTCCTCATCGGTCATGTTCTTAGGCTGAATCTCCATACCGAGACGACCACTCATCGCCACGTCAATGCGATACTTCAAGGAAGTGGTGCGGAAGACGGTATGGTTAGGGACCGCTGAGATATGGCTTGCCATGGCGATGGCAGGGAAGAAGTAGCTGGTGCCATACTGCATGTAGATGCGCTGCAAGGCATCAGTGTTGTCGCTTACCCAAAACTCGTCGAAGCCACGAAGCATACCCCAGTTGGCACGACCGCCACCACTGGCACAGCACTGGATGACAACATCCTTGTACTTGGCACGAATGCGGTCGATGACCTTGGCAAATCCCTCATGATATGCGATGTAAAGATGACTTTGATCAGCCATGGAGAGATATTGGCTACCATGATTCATAATCGCCATGTTGGCATCCCACTTGATGTAAGCAATCTCTGGATATTTAGTAAGCAAATTATCAACCACACCAAATACAAAGTCCTGAACCTTAGGATTGGAGAGGTCGAGCACCAACTGTGTACCACCACGTCCCAAGACAGCGTCACGCTTCGGTGCCTTGATAATCCAGTCAGGATGTTTCTCATAAAGTTCACTTACCGAATTGGTCATCTCAGGCTCAATCCATATACCAAATTTCACACCGTTCTTCTTGGCATCACGAAGCAAACCCTCAATACCATCAGGCAACTTGTTGGTGTCCACCACCCAGTCGCCAAGCGCACAGTTGTCCGTCTTGCGAGGATATTTCTTGCCAAACCAGCCATCGTCCATCACGAAGAGCTCGCCGCCCATGCTATGGATGTCAGCCATCATCTGGTCCATGCCCTTCTGGTTGATGTCGAAATAGACACCCTCCCAAGAGTTCAAGAGGATGTCACGTTCTTTGTCTCCATGAGCAAGGATATACTTACGTCCCCACTTATGGAAGTTGCGGCTTGCACCGCTCAATCCCTCAGTAGAATAAGTAAGAGCCAAGGCTGGGGTTTTGAAAGTCTCACCCTTCTTGAGATGATACTCCGAGTTTTGTTCATTGATACCAGCGAAGAAATAATGATATTCCGTATCGTCGGTCACAGTTTTGAGTTTATAGTTGCCACTATAGACAAGTGCCGCCCCAATGACATCTCCCGAATTTTCCTGTCCCTTGCCATTGAGCGAGAACATCACCTCGCCATGGTCGGTATGAGAATTGCGAGTGCCATCGTTGTTACGAATGACAAACTCGCCCGGTTGCAATTTCTCATGGCTGAGTTGAGCCTCTGCAGCCCAGGTGCCAGAGAGATGACTCATCCACACATCGCCACGGCGGATAGGAAGCATGGCAGAAGCAAAGGTCGTCAAGGTTACAGTACCTTTCTCACCATTCTGAATCTCCGTCCAAGCCTCTATCATATCGACATCCTTGTAGGCACGATACTTCAAATCGACCTTGAGGTTATATACAGGATCCTTGAGGTGGACGGTCGTAACAGTTGCATTACCTTCTGATTTCACATCACTGCCCGTAGCAATCAAAGCCGTGGAGAGGTTGCCATCGCTATGGCGCATGGCGAGTGCAGCCTCAGCAGGAGTGTTCAATCCGTATGCAGGATAAGCATCCATACGGCCATTGGTGGCTACCATAAGATTTTGCAAATCAGCGTTATTCAACTTGGTACCGAAATAGAGATACTGAGCAGGTTTGCCATTCTCGACATCGAGGACGAGCGACATTCCCTTGGTATTCACCGATACCTTTTCTGCCATCGCAGGCATTGCGACGGTCAAGAGTAAGAGTGCTAATGATTTTAACTTCATGTTATATCGTTCAGTTATTAGTTTACGAATGCAAAATTATAAAAATAAACAATACGCTCCAATACTTTTTTGATTTATTTTTAATGAAAAGCAGAAAAGGGAAAACAATAGATAAATAAATACCATCTCCGTATCAAGTCCGTACCATCTCCGTACCAAGTCTATACCAAGTCCGAGAGTTTGCAAGTTTGCAGAGTTTGCAACTCTTATGAAGAAAAGTAAGAAAAAGTTTGTGGATTTGAGATAATAATGGTAATTTTGCCAACAAATAAGCGATTGCCATCCAGCAAGAAGCTTACAGGTGTAACTAAAAGTATAGAACAATATGAAACTCAAAATTCATTTCAGCCACAAGGAGGAACTTTGGAACTCCTGGTCACACGCCGGGGGCATTCTTCTGGGTGTTGTCTTCGGCACCATCTTCCTCTATTGGTGCTTCAGTTATCACAATGGATGGGCGACGGCAGGTGTCATCCTCTACCTCTTCGGCATGCTCATGTCATACATAGCCTCCACCACCTACCATGCCCTCTCGGCATGGAGCAAGTGGAAGGAGCGACTGCGCAAGTGGGATCATGCCGCCATCTACTGGCATATCGCAGGTTCTTACTCTCCTATTACCTTAATTGCATTGCGAGACCAAGGCTACTGGGGATGGAGCCTCTTCATCTTCATCTGGGCTTGCGCCATAGCAGGAACGGTGATGAGTTTCGCACGATTAAAAGACCATAGCAACCTGGAGACTCTTTGTTTCGTGGGCATGGGGTTGTCGGTACTCGTTGCCTTCAAGCCATTGATAGACTCTGTTTCGACGGCTACCGTGTGGTGGATTATCGCTGAGGGTATCTGCTATATCACGGGAGCAGTGTTCTACAGCATCAACAAGAAGAAATACATGCACTCCGTGTTCCATTTCTTCGTCTTGGCTGGTAGCATCTGCCACATCATCGCCGTATGGGACATTCTCATGAAATATATTTAAAAGGTTAAGAGCTCTATATATAATCATAAGGAAATTGAGAACTATATATAATAAGGTGTACTTTACAACGTTTACTATTAAAAATAAGTTCGCTTGCAACTTTCCAAGAGTTGCAAGCGTCTAAGGTTTATAGTTCTAATCATTCATCATATCTGAGGATTTCCTCAGACACTAAATATAAGAATATGTCACTGATTCATCTAAAAGACGTCAACAAGACCTACCAAGGAGCCCAGCCTCTGCATGTGCTGAAGGGCATCGACCTCGACATCGAGCGAGGCGAGTTCGTCAGCATCATGGGTGCATCCGGCTCGGGAAAATCCACCTTATTAAATATATTGGGTATTCTCGACAATTACGATACGGGGGAATATCGACTCAACGATGTCTTGATAAAAGACCTCTCGGAGACTCGCGCCGCCGAATATCGCAACAAGATGATTGGATTTATCTTCCAGTCATTCAACCTTATCTCTTTCAAGACTGCCGTGGAGAACGTGGAGTTGCCATTGTTCTACCAGGGCGTGAGCCGCAAGAAGCGCCACGAGATGGCGATGGAATATCTCGACAAGCTAGGACTGAAGCAGTGGGCGAACCATTACCCTAACGAGATGTCGGGTGGACAAAAGCAGCGCGTAGCCATCGCCCGTGCCCTCATCACCAATCCAGAAATCATCCTTGCCGATGAACCAACCGGTGCCCTCGACTCCAAAACGAGCGTGGAAGTGATGGATCTCCTAAAGGAACTGCACAAGAAGGAAGGTATGACCATCGTGGTGGTAACCCACGAGAGCGGCGTAGCCAACGAGACCGACAAGGTCATCCACATCAAGGATGGACTCATCGGAAGCATCGAGGAGAACTACGACCACCATCTCGTATCGAAAGACTACGTTAAGTAAGTGAAGAACGAAGAGTGAAGAGTGAAGAATCTAAATGTCTTTCTCTTATATCTCTTCGGCTTTACAAAACTTATAATCAATTAATGCAAATGAATTCTTCACTCTTCACTCTACACTCTTCACTTCTCTCCGAGGTATGGAGCACGTCGAAGCGCAATAAGTTGCGAACTTCGTTGACTGGCTTTGCCGTAGCCTGGGGTATCTTTATGCTGATATTCCTCCTGGGTGCCGGCAATGGCTTGATTAATGCCCAGTTGCAACAGAGCGACCGATTTCTCGCCAACTCGATGCTCGTATTCGGTGGACAGACCTCCAAGGCGTACAATGGTCTGAAGGAAGGTCGCCCCATCACCCTCAACGACAAGGACTTGCTCATCACCAACAAGACCTACGGTCATCTGGTGGGCGACGTGGGAGGACAATTACAGCAAGCCAACGTCAACATCGCTTATGGCGACAACTATGTGGCGGCACAGACCTTGACGGGCGTAGAAGCTTCGCACGTAAAAATCGACAAGACCGAAATCTTAGCGGGACGTTTCATCAACGACATCGACCTCAAAGAACGACGCAAAGTAGTAGTGTTGAGCCGTGGGCAGGCAAAAGAACTCGTCAAGGACTACCGAGCCTTGGTGGGAAAAAACGTAAAGGTGGATAATCTCTCCTTCAAGGTGGTAGGCATTTACAAGGATGACGAATCCCGACAAAACAACGAGGCTTTCGCAGCCTTCTCAACTGTCAAGACCATCTATGCCAAGGGCGACGAGGCAGGAACCATCGAGTTTACCCTCAAAAACCTGAAAACAGAAGAGCAGAACAAGACCTTCGAAAAGAACTATCGTGCCAGCGTCAACAAAAACCACCAAGCAGCTCCCGACGACGACCGAAGCATCTGGCTCTGGAACCGATATATGGACAACATACAGATGAACCAAGGTATCGCCATCATACAGACTGCCCTTTGGATAGTCGGTCTTTTCACCTTGCTGAGCGGCATCGTGGGCGTGAGCAACATCATGCTCATCACCGTAAAAGAGCGAACCCGAGAGTTCGGCATCCGCAAAGCCATCGGCGCCAAACCTTGGTCGATATTGAAGCTCATTATCGCCGAGAGCATCATTATCACCAGCTTCTTCGGATACATCGGTATGGTGTGCGGCGTGGCAGCCAACGAAATCATGGATGCCACCATCGGTCATACCACCGTGGATACAGGTTTGTTTAAGGCCGCCATGTTCGTCAATCCGACCGTGGGCATCGGCACGTGCATCGGCGCCACCATCACGATTGTCATCGCAGGCACCATCGCCGGACTCATACCAGCCATCAAGGCGGCGAAAATCCGCCCGATAGAAGCACTACGGGCGGAGTAAGCTAAAAGTTAGGAGTTAGAAGTTAGGAGTTTCCTATACCTTATTATATATTATATATGAGATTTGACTTAGATACATATAAAGAGATACTCGACACCATCACGAGGAACAAGAGCCGAAGCCTGCTGACTGGCTTTGGCGTGTTCTGGGGTGTCTTCATGCTCATCGCCCTCATGGGTGGCGGACAAGGGCTGAAGGAATTATTACAGAACAACTTCCAAGGCTTCGCCACAAACACAGCCATCATCTGGGCGCAAAACACCACGAAACCTTACAAGGGATTCAACAAGGGACGCTCCTGGAACATGGAGGAAAAAGACATGGAGCGACTTCGCCAGCGAATGCCTGAGCTAGATGTCATCACCCCACTCCTCTTCGGAGGCAGGAAATCTGTGGTTTATGGCGACAAGACCTTCAGCGGCAGTACCCAAGGCGTGAATGCCGACTATGCCAAGGTTTCTGCCCCGAAGATGTTCTACGGCAGATACATCAATGAGATGGATGTGCGCCAACAACGCAAGGTTTGTGTCATCGGAAAGCAGATATACAAGAATCTCTTTCCGGGCGGAGGAGACCCCTGCGGCAAGAGCCTGAGAGTAGATTCCACCTACTATACCGTGGTGGGTGTAGATTACCGTTCGGGCAATGGCGTGAACTTCGGCGGTCGTGCCGACGAGACCATCACCTTACCACAATCTGTACTCCGCACCGCCTACAACCGAGGAAATGCCGTTGACATCATTGCCACAACAGGTAAACCAGGCGTGGTGATGAGCAATATCACACAACGCATGAGGGAAACCATCGCCAGGGCGCACAGCATCGACCCCACTGACGAAAAAGGCATCATGGTGTTCAACACGGAAGTGCTTTTCCAGATGCTCGACAATCTATTCAAGGGTGTCAACTTCCTCATCTGGATGGTGGGCATCGGGACCCTTCTGGCTGGAGCCATCGGCGTATCAAACATCATGATGGTGACGGTGAAGGAGCGAACCACCGAGATAGGCATTCGCCGAGCCATCGGTGCCACCCCGAAGATGATACTCTCGCAAATCATCTCCGAGAGCATTATCCTGACACTGGTGGCAGGAATGAGCGGCATCCTCTTCGGCGTAGCCATCCTCCAGATGCTGGAGATGGCGAACACGACGGACGGCATCCTCACCGCCCACTTCCAAGTAAACTTTTGGACGGCGACATTCTCCGCCGTTCTGATTTGCATTCTCGGAGGATTGGCTGGACTAGCCCCTGCCTGGCGAGCCATGAGCATCAAACCCGTGGATGCGATGAGAGACGAATAAAAAATAATAGATATGAAAAAGTATTCAAAGTTGATTGTTGCGGCGATAGTCGCCTTGATTTTCATCGGAACCTTCGTGTTCCTCTACGAGAAATCACAGCCTAAGCCTGTGGAATACACAGAGTTTACCCCTAAGATGGGCGATGTATTGAAGACCACCGTCATCACGGGTAAGATAGAGCCTCGCAACGAGGTGAGTGTGAAGCCACAGATTAGCGGCATCATCACCGAGATTTGCAAACAGGCTGGCGATTTCGTCCAGGCTGGCGAGGTAATAGCCAAGGTAAAGGTCATCCCAGACATGGGACAGCTAAGCTCAGCCCAAGCTCGTGTACGCTTGGCTGGCATCAACCTGAAGCAAGCGCAGGTAGATTATGGTCGTGAAGAGCAACTCTTCAAGAAACAGTTGGTCAGTGCCGACGAGTTTGACAAGGTGAAGCAAGCCCTGAAGCAAGCCAAGGAAGAAGTCGTTGCCGCCGAGGATGCCCTCGAAGTGGTACGCGACGGTGTATCGAAGAGCAATGCCAGCGCATCATCTACGCTCATCCGTTCTACCATTTCAGGAGTCATCCTCGACATTCCTGTAAAGGTAGGTAACTCCGTGATTCTCGCCAACACCTTCAATGATGGTACTACCATTGCCAGTGTAGCCAACATGAACGACTTGATATTCCGTGGCAACATTGACGAGACCGAAGTGGGCAACCTCGTTGTAGGGATGCCAATGAAGATTACCATCGGAGCGATGCAGGACTTGAAGTTTGATGCCGATTTGGAATATATCTCTCCTAAGGCAGTGGAGAACAACGGTGCCAACCAGTTTGAGGTCAAGGCAGCCGTTCGCTCGGTAAAAGGTGGCAAGATTCGCTCTGGTTACAGTGCCAACGCTGAGATTGTATTGGCGAAAGCATTGCACGTACTCACCGTGCCAGAGAGTGCCATCGAGTTTAGTGGCGACTCTACCTTTGTATATATTATAAAAGGTACAGGCGATAAGAAGACCTATGAGCGCAAACAAGTTACCACAGGATTGAGCGATGGTGTGAACATCGAGATCAAGAAAGGCTTGGGATTGAAGGACAAGGTTCGTGGACCTCAGATTGTAGCAGATGACAAGAAAGAGGACAATTAATCCATGATAAGATTTAACCCATTATGAGACTTTTCTAGAAAAGACAGGTTCTATAAGGTATAAGAAAGGCGTTCGAAAGCTATTCGAACGCCTTTCTTGTTAAATTTTCAATATACCGTGCTTTCACAAACCGAAAGCATGCATATTACTTTTACTTGTTCAGTTTCCAAGTTACACCATCCTTGGTGTCCTTTACCTCAAAGCCAGCCTCAGCGAGGGCATCGCGAATCTGGTCGCTGGTAGCCCAGTCCTTGGCAGCCTTAGCCTTGGCACGCAGGTCGAGTACCATATCCACCACCTTGCCGTAAGCCTCCTCACGGGCATCGTTGTTGGCACCCTTCTCGCTCTTCAAACCGAGGAGGTCGAAGGTGAAGAGATGCATCGTGTCCGAGAGTTCCTTCAGGTCGTCGGCAGAGATGTTTGCCTTATGGTCGAGGGCTGTGTTGATGATGTGGCAAGCCTCGAAGAGGTAGCTGATGACGAGCTGAGTCTGGAAGTCGTCGTTCATCGCATCGTAGCAACGCTGGCGTAACTCGCTCACGAACTTCTTCACCTGCTCATCGCTCTGCTTAGCCACAGGCACACGCTCCAAGTCGTTGATGCCGTTCATCAAGCGCTCCAATCCCTTCTGGCTCGCCTTCAACGCATCGTTGGAGAAATCCACCGTGCTACGATAGTGGGCGGAGAGGATGAAGAAACGGATGGTCATAGGCGAGTAAGCCTGCTCCAAGCTCTTGTGATCGCCTGTGAAGAACTGCTCCAAGGTGATGAAGTTGCCGAGGCTCTTGCCCATCTTCTGACCGTTGATGGTAATCATGTTGTTGTGCATCCAGTAGTGAACCATCTGGTCGCCCTGTGAAGCCACTGCCTGTGCAATCTCGCACTCGTGGTGAGGGAAAATCAAGTCCATGCCACCACCGTGGATGTCGAAGTGGTTGCCCAAGTACTTGCGTCCCATTGCCGTACACTCACAGTGCCATCCTGGGAAGCCATCGCTCCAAGGGCTTGGCCAACGCATGATGTGCTCAGGAGAAGCCTTCTTCCAAAGGGCGAAGTCTGCCTGGTTTTTCTTTTCGCCGATACCGGCAAGCTCACGGCTCTCGTTGATGACGTTCTCCAGGTTACGACCGGAGAGGATGCCATACTTATGGTCCTTGTTGTACTTCTCGATGTCAAAGTAGATGGAGCCGTTGCTCTCGTAAGCATAGCCATTGTCGAGAATCTCCTGCACCAACTTCTCCTGCTCGATGATGTGACCAGTGGCGTGAGGCTCGATGCTAGGAGGCAACACGTTGAGGGCTTCCATCGCCTGGTGGTAGCGGTTGGTATAGTACTGCGCAATCTCCATTGGCTCCAACTGCTCCAAGCGAGCCTTCTTCTCAATCTTGTCGTCACCCTCATCAGCATCGTGCTCCAAGTGGCCCACGTCGGTGATGTTTCTAACGTAACGAACCTTATATCCCAAGTGCTTGAGATAGCGGAAGAGTATATCGAAGGTGATGGCAGGGCGCGCATGACCTAGATGCGGGTCGCCATACACGGTAGGGCCACAAACATACATGCCCACGTTAGGTGCGTGGAGCGGAGTGAATCTCTCTTTCGTACGCGTGAGAGTGTTGTAGATCAATAATTTCTGTTCCATCTTGTATGAACCTTTCTTTTATGATTATTACTTGTGGGTGCAAAGTTAATGCTTTTTTCCGAGTTATCGGGCTAAAAGGATGCAAAAAGTTTGGATAATCAAGAAAAATACCTTAACTTTGCCATCGTAATAAAAAAGAATAGCTTATGAAAGGTAGAAGATACCCTCTCGGCCTACAGACTTTCAAGAATGTCATAGAGGGAAATTATGTATATGTAGATAAGACCGACTTAATCTATGAGTTGGTGCATGAGAAGAAATATTGTTTTCTGAGTCGTCCACGACGATTCGGAAAGTCACTCCTTGTCACTACCCTCAAAGCTTACTTTGAGGGAAAGAAAGAGCTGTTCAAAGGGCTGAAGATAGAAACATTGGAAAACGATTGGGAGAAATTCCCCGTTATCCATCTTGATATAAGCAAGGGCAAATACTATAGTATGGAAAGCCTGATGAAGACTCTTAACGAGGTTCTTGAACCATACGAGAATTTATACCAAATAACTCCAGTAAGTACAGAGGCGTTTAATGTCCGATTGATTCGCATTATGAAAGCTGCCAAGCAAAAGGCAGGCAAGAATGTTGTTGTGCTTATCGACGAATATGATGCGCCGATGCACGACTCAATGAAAGATAAGGACTTGCAAGACAAGATACGTGATATTATGCGCAACTTCTTCAGCCCATTGAAGGCGGAAGAGGATAACCTTCATTTTGTCTTGCTTACAGGTATCTCTAAGTTTAGCCAACTTAGCATCTTCAGCGAGCTGAATAACATCACGAATATCAGCATGTGGGATAAGTATAGTTCTATCTGCGGCATCAGCAAGGAAGAGCTCTTGGAGAACTTCCACGATGATATAGAGGAATTGGCACAAGCCAATGATATGAGTTACGAGGAAGCTTTAGCCGAACTAAAATATAACTATGATGGTTATCACTTTAGTGGGAAAGGTGCCGATATGTATAATCCTTACAGCGTGTTCAATTGCTTAGAGACACATGAGTTTGATAGCTATTGGTTCTCTACTGGCACACCTACCTTTCTGATAGAACTGCTTCAAGAGAAAAATATCGATATGCTCCAGTTGGATGACATTTGGACAACCTCCGACCGCTTCGATACTCCAACAGAGAAGATTGTTGACCCTGTGCCAGTATTATACCAAAGTGGCTATCTCACCATCAAGTCATACAATCGTTTGGCGAAATTGTACAAGCTCGCCTTCCCTAACGAGGAGGTGCGCAAGGGTTTCTCCAACAGTCTCTTCCGTTATTATGCGCCAGACGGTATGGGCGATCGTGACGCTATTTATATGGCATGGGTGAAAAACTTTATCTTGAGCGCCGAGGACAATATGGAAGCGTTCCTCCCCCATCTCCAGACCTTCTATAAGAAGTTCCCATACACATTGGTCAATAACAACGAGCGCCACTATCAAGCAGTACTCTATACGATATTATTAATCCTTGGGTGCGATGTAACCCCAGAGGTACCTACGTCAGATGGAAGAATCGACATGGTGCTAAGGACCAAGCGAAGCATCTATGTATTGGAACTCAAATACAAGAAGGATGCAGAGACGGCTATGGAGCAAATCGACCATAAAGATTATGCTGCCGCCTTCGCCGACGACAAGCGAAAGATATACAAGGTGGGCATCAACTTCTCGGAAGACAGAAGAAGTATCGACGATTGGAAAGTGGAGCAAGTATAAGGGAACAGGCGCAGGCAATGCGGAGTTAAATCGTTTGTAAATATATTTCTAAAACAAAGTATCTTTCTAATGTCATCCCTATAGAGGCAAACGTCAGTCCCTATAGCGATGCGCCTTAGCCCCTACTAGCGACCGAGGCTCGTCCCTACTAGCGACCAAGCTCGATCGCTACTAGGAGCAAGGCCTCGTCGCTACTAGGGGCTGAAATCATAGCATATATCGGGGATTTCAAAGGAATAGGTCTTCCAACGTCAATTCACGCTGTATGATACCCATGTATTGATTTTTTACCAATCCGTATGTGGTTATCATCACCTGCTGGCAACACTTGCAAGTCTTTGTCTCTTGTTCGAAGAGCCATTGGCTATTTTGCAATGTGTCGGCGTATTTCTTGTCTATTACTGCAATTCCACTGATACCCAAAGCCATCTTGATTTGTTCCACATGAGCCAAACATACTTGCTCAAAGGCATAATGCGCATATCTTTCGTCTGATAATGAGCCAGATAGTCGTGAACCATATCTCGCTTGGCGAATTTTCCTATGGAATTAAGCTTTATTAAACGAAAACAAATATCCTATAGGGAATTTGGTCAGTTCAGGAATAATATATATCTTTGCATCAAGTTTAAAATAGCCCAGCAAAACAAATCGCTTGGACAGAGATAAAGAATAAATCGCAAAGACATGAAACATAAGCATCTTATCATTTTCTGCTTTGCCTTGACCTTATTGTTAGGGCAAAGCATTCCGACATCTGCACAAGAGTTGCATTTCACCTCCAACCAACCAATAGGTGAAGCCCGTGGCATTTACCCAGGCAGAGTTACCTGGATACGAGACGGAAACGTAGCCAAATGGAATGGCAAAGAGGGGCATTGGTGGGACGATGGAAACATCGACCAGACGATTCTAAACAGAATGTACGCCCAGTCACTATGCGCACTTAGCGGAAAGTCATCATCGCAAAAAGCATGGACTGCCATATTCAAGTATTACAATACCCAACATGGAAAGGGAAACCGAGGATACCAAAAAGGCGAGAAGATTGTCATCAAAATCAACTTAAACAACACTTACGAGGTATCAGACCGCGACAACGACATAGACCAGTCGCCGCAAGCAACGATTGCCATTCTACAGCAGTTGACCCAACAAGCCAAGGTACCACAGGAGTGCATCACCGTATATGACGCAAGCATCGGTTGGAAAAGGCGTGCCATACCAGATAGAATCTATCGTCCCGTCCACAAGCTCTTTCCTCATGTGAAATGGATGAGTGCCATGGGGAGCGATGGCGTAGATTCTGCCCATTGGGTAAAAAACGCCATTTCCTACACCGACCCTTCGGTGTCTCTTGGGAAGGTACTTCCAAAGGCTGTTGTGGATGCGCAATATCTGATAAATATTGCCCTGTTGAAAGGTCATGAAATCAATGGCGTCACCCTGTGCGCAAAAAATCACTTTGGTTCAATTCCCTTCCCTGCCCGTATGCATAATTCCACCACAGTCAGCCAGATGTCTGGCAAGGAAGGTGATTACAGTGCCTTCGTTGACCTGATGGGATGTCCTAACTTAGGCAAGAAGACCCTATTGTATGTGGTGGATGGCATTTATGGTATGCAGACCAATGTAGGTGCCCCACGTCCCGACCGAGACAAATGGAAGATGTTTGACAACCAGTGGAGCGGATGCTACTTCATGTCGCTCGACCCTGTAGCCATCGAGTCGGTCTGCATGGACTTCTTGTTTGCGGAATTTGGAAAAGAGCTTGGCTTTAGCGGAGCGCCACAGTTCAAGAAAGGCTCCAGCCAAAATTGCGACAACTATCTGAAGGAAGCTGCCAAGGGATGGAACGCCAAGTGGGGCGACTATCGTCCAAATGGTGTCAAGACAGGAAGCTTAGGTGTGTTTGAACATTGGAACAATGCCCAAGACAAGCAATACAGCCGAAACCTTGGAAAGAACAAGGGTATTGAATTATACGAAGTAAAATAGCCGCAGCCCGATGTGGATGTAAAAGTCAGGGACTTTTACATCCACATCGGGCTATCGTCCCAACAATATCTTCTTGATTTCATTGAGCTTGTTAAGAGCCTCAACAGGCGTGAGATTATTGATGTCCAAGCCCAAAATCTCATCTCGTATCTGGCTCAACACAGGATCATCGAGCTGGAAGAAGCTAAGCTGTACACCATCCTTTGGCTCATCGAGATGCTGCAAGTTTGGTTTACCAGCACCACCTACACCAGCATTATCGTCTTCCAATTGTTTTAGAATGACGTTCGCACGCTTCACGATGCTGCGAGGCATACCGGCTATCTCTGCCACATGGATACCGAAGGAGTGCTCACTGCCACCTGGTTCCAACTTACGCAGGAAGATGACCTTGCCATCCACTTCCTTCACGCTCACATTGAAGTTCTTGATGCGAGGGAAGTTCTTCTCCATCTCGTTCAGTTCATGATAGTGGGTGGCGAAGAGGGTACGAGCCTGTGCCTTCTTGTGCTCATGCAGATATTCCACGATAGCCCAAGCAATGGAGATGCCATCATAAGTAGAGGTACCACGCCCCAACTCATCGAAGAGCACCAAGGAACGTGGCGACACATTATTTAATATATTAGCAGCCTCGGTCATCTCCACCATAAAGGTTGATTCGCCGAGTGAGATATTATCACTGGCTCCCACACGGGTAAAAATCTTATCCACCAATCCCACTCTCGCACAGTCGGCTGGCACAAAACACCCGACTTGTGCTAGCAAAACAATGAGGGCGGTCTGGCGAAGCAAAGCAGACTTACCAGCCATGTTAGGACCCGTAATCATCATGATTTGCTGTTTCTCGGTATCGAGCAACACATCGTTTGGTACATATCGCTCGCCAAGCGGCAACTGCGTTTCTATCACAGGGTGACGACCTTGTTTGATGTCGAGTACCTGCGAGTCGTCGATGACAGGACGCACATAGCGATTCTCCTCAGAAGTCTTGGCAAAAGACAAGAGACAATCCATGCGAGCTATCAAGTTGGCATTGATCTGAATCTGAGGAATATACTCCTGCATCGACGCTATCAACTCATTGAAGAGCTGCGCCTCCAAGATGAGAATCTTCTCGTCGGCACCCAATATCTTCTCCTCGTATTCTTTCAGTTCCTGGGTGATATATCGCTCAGCCTGGGCAAGCGTCTGTTTGCGAATCCATTCCTCCGGCACCTTGTCCTTGAAGGTATTGCGCACTTCGAGATAATAACCGAAGACATTGTTGTATCCCACCTTGAGGCTTGAGATACCTGTCTTCTCTATCTCCCGCTCCTGTATCTTGAGCAAATAGTCCTTGCCATGGCGACTGATGGAACGAAGGTCGTCCAACTCAGCATTGTAACCATCGGCAATGACATCGCCCTTGTTGACGAGCTGTGGCGGATCGGGCTGAATCTCCTTGGCGATACGGTCTTTCAGCGTCTCACAAAGATTGAGTTGCTCGCCCACTCGCATCAAGACTTCGTTCTTGGCGTGTTGGCAAGCCACCTTGATGGGTTGGATAGCCTCTAAGGCATGCTGCAACTGCACCACCTCACGTGGAGAAACTCTGCCTACAGCCACCTTGGAGATGATACGCTCCAGGTCGCCGATACGATGCAACTGGTCGTCCATCAACTGTCGGAACTCTGGTTCCTGGAAGAAATAATCCACGATGTCAAGACGCTCGTTGATAGGCTTTACGTCCTTCAATGGGAACACAAGCCAACGACGAAGCATACGCCCACCCATTGCCGTCACCGTACGGTCAACGACATTGAGAAGCGAAGAACCATCTTCTTGCATCGGCGCGACAAGCTCCAGACTACGGATGGTAAAACGATCCATACGCACAAACTTATCTTCCTCGATTCGGGAGAGAGCCGTGATATGGTTGATTTGCGTATGCTGGGTTATCTCCAGATATTGCATGATGGCGCCACTGGCGATAATGCCGTTCTTCAGATGCTCCACGCCGAAACCCTTCAAGGATTTCGTCTTGAAATGACCGAGGAGTTTCTGTCGGGCAGTCTGCTCCGTGAAAACCCAGTCATCGAGTTCATAGGTACAATATTTCGTACCGAAGCACTGCTCGAACTTTGATTTCATGGCACGATCGTAAAGCACCTCCTTCGGTTGGAAGTTGCCCATCAACTTCTCCACATAGTCGGGTGTTCCCTCGCCTGTGAGGAACTCACCCGTAGAGATGTCTAGGAAACTCACGCCACAAGCAGTCTTGCCAAAGTGGACGGCAGCGAGGAAGTTGTTCTCCTTGTAATTCAAGACATTATCGCCCATCGCCACACCAGGAGTCACCAGTTCTGTAATGCCACGCTTCACCATCTTGTCCATCTGGCTCAGTCCCTTCTTGCCTTTGATTTCCTGTCGCTTTTTCTTCGGGTCTTCCAATTGGTCGCATACCGCCACACGCTTACCTGCTCGAATGAGTTTTGGCAGGTAAGTATCAAGGGCGTGATGAGGGAATCCAGCCATCTCGATTGCACCCGACTGACCACCATTGTTACGACGGGTCAATGTGATGCCAAGGACCTTGGAAGCCTCAACCGCATCCTCACAATAAGTTTCATAGAAGTCACCACAACGGAAAAGCAGCAATGCCTCTGGATGTTTGGATTTCATCTCGAAGAATTGTCGCATCATAGGCGTAAGTTTAGCATCGTTTGCCATTATATTTCTATATCCTTTCGTTATTTTCTGTTTATTTTATCCTTGTTTTATGCTACAAAGATAAGGCTTTCCTTTGGATTATCCAAAACAAATTATCTTTTTTTGATAATTTGTAAGAGGAAATGAGCGTAAACAAAGATATAAAAGGCATAAAAAGGGTAAAAGATGTCTTCTAAACAAGACATCTTTTTGTTGAAATATCTAAAAATGTTATAACTTCAACCACAACCCCATCAGTTGATCATCAATATAATAGGTAGCTTGCGAGGTAGAAACCAAGTGATATTCCAGCAGCTTCTTAATGGCACTCTGCACACTACTTGCAGAACGAAGATTATACTTTTTAATAAAAGCAGCAGAAGTGATTTTTCTTGCCATTCCATCTTTGGCAATGGCATATAGAAGTTCTTTTTGAGGCAAAGTAAGCCGCGAGAGGATTTCACTAAACTTACGGTCGTTGTCCAATATCAGAGAATGAATGATAGCCTCTATCAGGTCACAATCCGCATTACTTCCTTGGTCGGTTTGATTGAACGCCTCATGTATCACCTTCTGTATATAATAGGTATTGCCGCCAAAAGTGTGATAAGCCAAAGCAATCGCTTCTGCTTGAATGTCTTTCTCAAACTTTCGGAACAAACCTATGACAAACTCTGTGTACTTATCGAGCGAGATAACATCAAGGTTCATGATGTCGGCACTATTATAGAATGGATGCGCTTTTTCAGAAAACATCTCTGTGATGAGATGTCGCTCACTTCCCGAAAATATAAAGTTAGCATTGCTGCATTTCTGAATATGAGTACGGAGAATGGCTTCCATATTCTTCTCTGGGTAATAACCTATCTGCTGAAACTCATCTATTGCAACGATACATTTCTTGTCTGCTTGCTCCAAACAAGCAAATATTTCCTCCAAGGTATATAATGGATTGGAAATATCACCAAGCGATAGATTGAAGGTAGGCGTATTGGATATTGGATCATAACCAAAACATCCGTTGATGGATTTCAAGGTGTTGACCACCATCTTTAGCAGCTTTGTACTACGATGAGCAGCTTGCTCAAACACTGCCTTGCCTAACTCAAAGGTAAACTCATTGATGCTGGATGTGCGAAGTATGTCTATAGAGATGGTGATAAAACGTTTTTTGATCATAGGTGAATCCAAGCAAAAGTCTATCAATTTGCTTTTGCCCACACGCCTTGCAGCCATAATGACAAGATTTTCACCATTCGTGACGTTCGTAATGATTCTTTTGGCTTCTTGCTTCCTGTCGCAGAAATATTCTGGCTTGATGTACCCAGTAATAATAAAAGGATTCTCCATATTTTCCTATGCTTTGATTTCCACTTGCAAATATAATTATTTATTCTGAATTATGCAAATTGCATAATTTAAATTACATAATATTAACAAGACAACAGGACAATGCAACTTTGGGAGTTCTTACATTTCAGCAATACTCTCCTTTGAACCACAACCTATAAATCGGGTCAACAAAGGAAAAGCCATCTTTATTCTTCTCTATAATGTCCTTGTTTTGGAGCGTCTTCTTGTTCTTGACTATCGTATTGGGATTACCAAGGTTGTAGATTTGCTTTACAACTTGCGATGAGAAATGCTGTTCACCATTGACAATAGCCTTGAGCATCTCTATTTGGGTAGAGCTCAGGTTCTCCGTATCATTCTGAAACATAGGAGTATTGATGTTGAGTACTTGTTTTAGACCAAGATTGAAAATGTCTTCAGTTACCTCAGATGCCGTAAAACTCCAAATAAAATAGCACAATTGCTGGAGATACCAGGAATGACAAGATACGGTATGGCAGATTCTTTCTGCCAACTCTGTAGAAACCGATTTACCTGTCTTCTCGAAGGATTGCTGTATAAATGGAATCCAATGTTCCTTGGCTATCTTCTGCATGAATATCACCTGACCGAAACGATAGAAGGGACTGTTGGAGTTATTGAAAATGTTGAGCATCATATTACGCTTGCTGCCATACAGACAGTAAGAGGTAAGTTGCTGCTGCTGCCAAACGGAGCGCATCTTACCCTCCATATCCTTGTATTCTGGGAGATTCGCCAACTGCTGGAACTCGTCTATACAGACAACAATCTTGATACCATTCTCCTTTGCCATCATCTCTGGCAATTGAAGAATTGTCATCTTATCACGCTCCTGTGGCACAAATTTCAAATCGAAAGCCATAAAGTCTGTAACTTGGTCGTTGATGACTACCTGTGGAATGACACCCGTCAAGAATTTCTTGGCATCTTCTATCCAACGTTCGACTTTAGAGGAAGCGCAAGCGATGACTTGACTGGCAAACATCCTATAGAACTCAGCCTCCGACCCGATGCTGAAAGCATCAATATAACAGACTCTCACGTTTTTGTCTTCCTCACTCAGTTCGGTCATCGCTTTCTTGACAAGTGATGACTTTCCCCAGCGACGTGGAGATATAAGCATCACGTTGATATGGGAAGATAAGAGTTGCTTAAGCAACGCCCTATCCTCTGTGCGATCGATAAAATTATCTTCAGTAGCTAATGTACCAAACTGAAATGGGGATTGATATGCAGTCATAATACCTTATTTTACGTTATTTATGGCACAAATATACGAAATATTACCCAAAGGTAAGTTACCCAAAGGTAATATTTAGTAATTATTAAAAAATGATGTCGCACAAGACCTTTCAGAGTTAAATATCCATCTTTCAGTAAATCTGTTCCATCAATCTGTAATCTGGATAATCGTTGTTTCCAAGAAAAAGTGTAACTTTGCAGCCGTAAAACAATAGAACTATTATTATCATGTTATTAGAAAATATCAAATCACCAAAAGATGTGAAGGCACTCCCTATCGAGCAACTGCCTGCACTCGCAAAGGAAATTCGTGACGGTATCTTGAATCGTGACAGCAACATCGGCGGTCACGTAGGCCCTAACCTCGGCATCGTGGAGACCACCATCGCTATGCACTACGTGTTCAACTGCCCAGAGGACAAGTTTGTCTTCGACGTCTCCCACCAAAGTTATCCTCATAAGATGTTGACAGGTCGTGCGTTCGGTTACTATGACAACAACCGCTTTCAGGAAATTTCAGGCTATAGCAGTCCTGCCGAATCACCCGAATACGACCAGTTTGAATTAGGACATACCTCTACCTCCATCTCCCTTGCCACAGGCCTTCAGAAGGCTCGTGACATCAAGGGCACCAAGGAGAACATCGTGGTTGTCATCGGTGACGGTTCGCTGAGTGGTGGCGAAGCCCTCGAAGGTCTTGACGAGGCAGGTGAACTCGGCACAGGCATCATCATCGTGGTAAACGACAACGAGATGAGCATCGCAGAGAACCACGGTGGTCTCTATAAGAATCTCGCCCTGTTACGTGAAACCAATGGCAAGGCAGAGTGCAACCTCTTCCGTGCCATGGGCTTGGACTATAAGTATGTAGCCGATGGCAACGACGTGAAGACTTTGATCAAGACTTTCGAGGAAGTCAAGGACATCGACCACCCTATCGTCATTCATATCCACACAGAGAAGGGCAAGGGATACGCACCTGCCGAGAACGATAAGGAGACCTGGCACTGGAGCATGCCATTCGACATCGAGACAGGTAAGTTGAAAGGCGAAGGTGGTGGCGAGGACTACGGCAACCTGACAGCAGAATACCTCTTGGAGGAAATGAAGAAAGATAAGCACTTGGTAGCAGTTACCTCAGGTACTCCTGCCGTAGCAGGATTCTTCAAGGCTCGCCGTGAGGAAGCTGGCGCACAACACGTGGATGTTGGCATCGCCGAAGAGCAAGCCGTGGCAATGATTTCTGGTATGGCGAAGGGAGGTTTGCGCCCTGTATATAATGTATATAGCACTTTCATCCAGCGCACCTATGACCAAATAGCCCAAGACCTCTGCATCAACGGCAACCCTGCCGTCATCAATCTCTTCTGCGCCTCGATGTATGGCATGAACGACATCACCCACATCGGTTTCTACGACATTCCGATGCTCAGCAACATCCCTAACCTCGTATATCTCGCCCCAACTTGTTGGGAAGAATACAAGGCAATGCTCGGTTGGGGCATCAAGCAGACAGAGCATCCGGTGGCAATCCGTGTGCCTGGTGGCGCAGTAACTCATAGCGACGAGAAATTTGACGAAAACTACTCTGAGCTAAACCGTTTCAAGATGACTCACAAGGGAAGCAAGGTGGCTATCGTTGCACTTGGTGCTTTCTATGGCTTGGGCAAGCAAGTGGCAGCCCTCTTGAAGGAGAAGAAAGGTATCGACGCAACCCTCATCAATCCTCGTTTCATCACAGGTCTCGATGAGGAGATGCTTGAAAGCCTAAAGGTTGACCATGAGAAGGTGATTACTCTTGAGGATGGTGCTCTTGAGGGTGGATTCGGAGAGAAGATAGCCCGATTCTATGGCGACAGCGACATGAAGACACTCTGCTTCGGCATCAAGAAGGGGCTCTACGACCGTTACGACTACCAGCAGATGGCTCACGACAACGAGTTGACTCCAGAGCAAATCGTAGATAGAGTATAAGCTGTTCTTCAAAATGGCACATCAGCCAAAAGAAAAATACACAAAAAGGGCAGATAAAATTGTAATACTTCATATTTCCATGTAAGGCGGCACTTCCTCGTGATGGGGAAGTGCCGTTTACTTTTCTTTTACATATTTACATGGCTGATATTCATCTGTGGCTGTTATAATTTCTTAAAACAAGATTGTTATCATCCTCATATAATAGGTTTTTGCTAACTTTGCACCCAAAATTAGAAATAAAGCATTTAGTTTGGTCAAGCCATTGTCTTCTAAAACATCCATATCCGACTTTGAGAACGTATATAAGGAGTATTATGTACGATTGTATCGCTATGCCTTTGACTTTGTGAACGACATAGACACAAGCAAGGACATTGTCTCCGAAGTATTCTCCAAGCTTTGGAAGATATACCAGAACATAGACAAGGACAAGTTAGCCAAATTCCTTTATGTTTGCGTCCGCAATGAGAGCATGAACTATCTCCGCAAGCAAAAAGGCATGGACAAATATACACAATATTGCCTGGCAGCATTTTCAGAAGAAGATGACAGCTATCTGGACAACCTGGACGAGCGTCTGGACGAAATCAATCAAGTCATCAATACCTTGCCCCCAAAGACCCAGTTTGTTTTGGAGCAATGCTATATGCACCGACACACTTACAAGGAAGTGGCAGCCATGATGGATATTACGACAGATGGAGTGAAAAAGCACATCACCAAAGCCTTTTCTATCCTTCGCCAACACTTCAAAAGGCAAGTTCTCAATAGAAGTGCACGATTCTGAGGTGGTTCAGGCTTAATAATC
>ERZ808259.326-NODE-326-length-23654-cov-56.318954_pt1 | contig 23654 bp, 21 predicted proteins | sample MGYA00521279_ERZ808259 | MGnify/ENA primary metagenome ERZ808259 (study PRJEB31516, sample SAMN03275586) | gut metagenome | biome: mammalia-associated habitat; material: feces | host: Papio cynocephalus | place: Kenya | collected 2012-07-27 ... | reverse complement strand
GAAAGATTGCTTCTTCAATTATTTTCACTAACTTTGCACAAAATTGCATTTGTTACTGGACAGTACAATAACTAATGCAGCAGTATCTGACAACGATTGTTCACGTAAATGGGCAATCGTTGTTATTTGTTTATATGGGGTATTTTGCAATGGTTGCTGAAATTCCAATATTGCAGCATAATTTGAATTGTTGGCTATATTTGTATAAAAAGTGCAGCGCGTGTCGCGCCGCAAAACAAGGTCTCCATGTTTTGTTTTTATGTTTTTTGTTCCAACAAATGTGTATAAATCTCCCCCAAACATTCCTTTTGTTAATATCTGCTTTCCGTTGATCACTACATACCTTTTACGAACCACCGTCGAACCACCGTCGAACCACCTGCCTCCCACCGTCGAACTACAAAATATACACGATTATTAAAATTTTAGATAACGTCTAATAGTGTGTAAAAATACCATTCGGCGTTTTTTGAGGGGTGAAAACCTTTCATGTTTACAACGAAATCTGCGTTTTTGAAAATTTGCATAAAAATCACAAAATCATTTTGTTATATCAAAAATAATCCGTACATTTGCACCGCCTTTTAAGACAGTGGCAATGTATCGGATGCGCGCAATCAATATATACCGGATATTACCACAGATGTTAAGGTCTCGAATGTACCTGCGAGTAACAATAGATGGACAAACTAACATTTAATAAATTAATTTTTCTATGAGTACCTATTTATTAGAAGTACCATTCGAAGATTTTCACGGCAAGATTTGCCGGCACAGCCAAATCATCTTCAAAAAGGTGAACGGCACACGCTACACAAGCGTGGTGTGCAACCCCTACAAAGGGGCACCAAGTGAAGCACAGCAGGAGCAACGCAATATGATGCGCACCGCTGTCGCGAATATAAAGAAACTGAATTCAACCGAACTCGCTGCCTATCAAACAGCCTTCAAAGCCCAAAGCAAATACAAAACGCTGCGGGGCTATATGGTAGCACAGGAGATCCTAAAACTCCAAACGGTATGAGAAAAGTGGTATTTTTAGACCCCGTGGACTATATCTCGGGCAAAGTTTCTCCCGCTCATACCCGTACAATCTACAAACGCCTTCGGGCAACCGACCGCCGATTCACGAGCGTACGAATGGATGAGGACAACAAGCCTGCCACAGAAGCCCAAGTGGCACAGCAGGCAAAGTTCAAGGCGGTAGTTAAATCTACCCGCCAACGGATGCAGGACGCATCCAAAATGCCTCAAGATTTGGCTGCATTCCAGCAACAGAAGCAGTACAAAACATTGTACGGCTATGTTTTCAGCCAAGAATGGCTCGCACAAGAGGGCTAACCCAAAAATCTTGATTACAAAATGAATTCAAGGGCGTGATAGCCGCCCGCTATCAGGATCAACCTAATAGGTAAAACAGATCAATCTAATAGATTAAACAGATTAACCGGCGCAGAGAGACCTCATGAACCTCCCTCACCGCAACATACAAGCCTCCTGTTTCCTCCGCGGAAGATACAGGAGGTGTTGTTTTGTTTATACACCCTATAACCGATTTTTACACTACTTATACCAAATAATGCACGCCCGTACAGAGAAATAGCAGTACCTTTGCCGCCAAATTAAATTCGATGTAAAAGCACCGTACTATATGAAAAAACTGACGATAGCCCTACTGACAGCCCTACTGACAGCCTGCACAGCCGCTCCCGAGTTTCAGCATACAACACAAAAAGAAATAAATACCCTCACCCAAGCGGCATCCTTCGATATGCCTCAGGTCGTGCTGCCCTCGTTCCCCGACCGCACGTTCTCAGTGCTGGATTATGGTGCCGACCCCACGGGCGCAAACCTCTCCACCACCGCTTTCCAACAAACCATTGACGCCTGCAACGCTGCCGGTGGAGGCACGGTCTTCATTCCCGCCGGAGTCTATACCACGGCGGGTATCACGCTCAAGTCGAATGTCCGTCTCTATACGGAGCAAAACGCTTTCATCACTTTTTCGCCCGATTTCGCACTATACCCCATCTATGCCACGTGGTTCGAGGGAGTTCCTACTATGCGCAGTCAGTCCCCGATCTCGGCATTCAATGTCGAGAATATCGCTATCACGGGGCAGGGGGTCTTCAACGGCAACGGCGACTGCTGGCGTCCGCTCAAACGTGGCAAAGTGAGCGATGTGCAGTGGAAAGCCCACCTCAAAAAGGGCGGGGTTGTTACCGCCGACGGCAAAGTGTGGTATCCCGACTCGGCGTCCCTCTATGCCGTTTCGCTTTGTGAAGACCAGAACGTCCCCGTGGTAACCGACGACAGTGTTTGGGAACAAATCCATTCGTTCCTGCGCCCTGTGATGGTGCACCTCGTAGGCTGCCGCAATATCCTGTTGGAGGGCGTTTGTTTCGAGAACTCGCCCGCATGGAATATCCACCCGATGCTCTGCGAGAACCTTGTGCTGCGCGACCTGACAGTGCGCAACCCGTGGTACAGCCAGAACGGCGACGGCGTGGACGTGGAGTCCTGCCGCAACGTGGTTATCTCCCGCTGCTCATTCGATGTCGGCGATGATGCCATCTGTATGAAATCGGGCAAGAACCGACCCGGGCGCGACCGTGGGGTGCCCACCGAGAATGTCATCGTGGACGAGTGTACCGTCTATCACGGACACGGCGGTTTCGTAGTAGGCTCCGAGATGTCGGGCGGCATACGCAATATACAGGTCAGCAACAATCTCTACATCGGAACGGATGTCGGCTTGCGCTTCAAATCCACCCGCGGGCGCGGAGGCATTGTGGAGAATATCTATATCCGCAATGTCAATATGGCGAATATCCCCAACGAGGCACTGCTCTTCGACCTATTCTATGGCGGCAAGGGCGCAGGCGAGGAAACAGAAGAAGAGATAGCCGCACGTATGAGTGTTGCGGCTCCTGCCGTGAGCGAAGAAACCCCGCAGTTCAGAAATATATACATAGAGAACGTTACCGCCCTGAATGTACACAGGGCAATGTATTTCAACGGTCTCCCAGAGATGAAGATCGAGAATGTACACTTGAGCAATATACGTATGACTGCCGAGCAGGGGGCGTTGCTCCGCCAAACCAACGGGCTCACTGCCACCGACGTGCAAATCACCGCCCGCACCGGAGAATCCTTCATCCTCGCTCCCACTGTCGAAAATGCCCAAATCCACTAATATATCACACAGCGTACATTATGCATTATGCATCGTATGGTGCATAGTGCATTGTGCATTGTGCATTGCGCAGCCGCAGACGGCTGCGTCTATGTGGCTCCGTGTATCGCCCGCCGATTCGGCTATGGCGGGTTTCCGTACCATAGAAGCCGAGGGGCAGACACGCTGTATAGTGCCTGTCACCGAGTGGACAGCCGACCCCGCTATAGACACCTACCACCAACTCCACCACCACGGAGTGGCAATCGAGTCAGACCTTATGGCTTACCGTATCTACTTCGACAAAAAGCAGACCGTCGATATCTATGCCAAGCGCACGCCACGCCTCGAACTCGCTACCTCCTGCTGGTATCCCTCCGACGAGCAACTGACGCAGCACTACGGAGACGACATCCTCCGCGTGAGCGGCACCGTCGGAGTAGGGAGCGTCAAACCGTGGCGCAACGGCAAAATGACCCATATCGAACCTGTGCAGAGCCGTACACAACGCATTGTGGAGGTTACACCCGACAAAGCCTCTATGGAAGTGAGCGTAACCGGCTGGCAGACAGAAGGCAAAACGGTGGATATGACCGTCCGCTATACCATCTCCGCCCATCATCGGGATATGCTCTGTGAAGTCTTTCTCTCATTGCCCTTGGACAGTCTCTGCACGGGCGTACAGGCGATACCTGCCAAGCAAACGGCAACTACACCGAAACACTTTTTCAAAGATGTCTCTCCCGCGGGCGTACTGCTTGGCTCGTGGGGAACAGACTACCCCGTGAATGATACCGTCAAGTATGCCAAGGAAACGGTCGGATTAGGCGTCTTCGTCCCTGCACAGTATGCCGCCCGACCGGTGGAAGACCCGCGCAACAACCTCGTCCTGTTCGCCCCCGCAACCTACTTGCGCTTCTATCTCACCACCGTTGCCGCTACCAAAGAGGACAACCCTCCCGCCACTACCGAGGAAACATTCTATCAATACCTGCAAGACTGGCAGAACGGGTTGCAGCAACAATAATGTTGCATATTTCTGCAAAATGAACCTTCGCAACATACCCAACCCAACCCAAGCCTATCCTAAGCCTATCCTAAGCCTATCCTCCTTACAAAGTTCTCTCCCGTAAAATAGAACATTATACGCAAATTAGGCTGCCCGAATAAGGCAGCCTGATTGAATTTTATACGAGTAGGGTATTATCGGAACCGGTTAGAACTTGTAGCGTACACCGATGGAGATACCGGTATAAAGACCGTAACGATAGAAGTCGGCTCCGCCATTGCCGAACCATGCGCCGATGTTAGGACGATAGTCAACCGACAACTCCAGCGGGAACCAGAAATCATAAGCCACACCACAGTGACCTACAACACCTGCATAACCAGTACCGCTCCACCAGAAGCCGGCACCACCACCGACACCAAGGCACCAGTTCCATTCACCTTTGTTGTTCCATGGGATAGAGGTGTTGAAAGGGTTAATCCAGTCATAGGTACATGTAGCACCGATACCCCAAGCGAAACCGGGGAACTCAACAGCCAGGTCAATCATATTGGCAGCACCCAAATTGTGCTGGTAAGAAACGGACAGACCATAACCTAAGTTACCACCTACTGCACGGGGTTGTGCCGATGCGCTTGCTGCGCACACTACTGCCACTATGGCAGCGAGAAAGAGTTTCTTTTTCATTGTATATTATGTTTAATGAGTTGGCAGTATATATGAATGAGTTGGCAGTATATATGAATGAGTTGACAGTATATATGATGAGTCGGTTTGCGGAAATGAGTATGATTTCCCTAACAACACGACAAAGGTACGGCAAAAAACGCAGAAGGCGGTTTCAAAACACTAAAAACCGTGTTTCAAAAAAGAAAAATCGCCGCAATTTGAAACCTGCATTGCGCAAAACCGATTTTTTGAAGCAAACACCTGTCCCGTTCCGCTTTTTTTTTGTACCTTTGCAGCATAAACTGCTTTTAACAAAAATAGATACGACTATGACAATGCAAAAAAGTCCACTGCAGATTGCGCGTCAGAGTTACAAGCCGAAAATGCCTGTAGCGTTGCAAGGTGCAGTCCGCCTCGTAGAGGGCGAGAAAACACAATCGGTTGCCGACCAAGCCGAGATCAAAGAGTTGTTCCCCAATACATACGGTCTCCCCATTATCACAATGGAGCCTGCTGAAGGTTCGGATAAGGTGGCAGAACCGTTCAACGTAGGTGTTATCCTTTCGGGTGGACAAGCCCCCGGTGGTCACAACGTCATCAGCGGTTTGTACGACGGACTGAAAGCCCTCAACCCCGAAAACAAACTCTACGGTTTCTTAGGCGGACCGAGCGGTTTGATAGAGGGAAAATATACTTTGTTGACAGGCAATGTGATAGATGACTACCGCAATACGGGCGGATTCGACATTATTGGTTCGGGGCGTACCAAACTTGAGGAGACATGGCAGTTTGACAACGGTATCGAGATTTGCAAGAAACTCGGTATCAAGGCTATCGTGATCATCGGCGGCGATGACTCCAACACCAACGCCTGCGTTTTAGCAGAGTACTACCTGCAAAAGCAGTGCGGTATTCAGGTCATCGGTTGCCCGAAAACCATTGACGGCGACCTCAAGAACGAGATGATCGAGACCTCTTTCGGTTTCGATACCGCCTGCAAAGTGTATAGCGAACTGATTGGTAATATCCAGCGCGATGCCAACTCGGCAAAGAAATACTGGCACTTTATCCGTCTGATGGGGCGCTCCGCCAGCCATATCGCCCTCGAGTGCGCATTGCAGAGCCAGCCGAATATCTGCCTTATCTCTGAGGAGGTGGAGGCAAAGAACCTGACCCTCAACGACATTGTCGAGCAGATTGTAGAGGTAATAGTTGACCGCGCTAATTCAGGGCTGAATTTCGGTACTGTCCTCATTCCGGAAGGTCTGATTGAGTTTATTCCCGCAATGCGTGTGCTCATTCAGGAACTCAACGACCTGCTCGCGCAGAACGAGGAGTTCGCTTCGCTGGAGGGCGACGATGCCAAACGCGAGTATGTGAAGTCAATGCTTACGCCCGCTTCGTGCGAACTCTATCGCTCGCTGCCGAAGGGTATCGCACGCCAACTCACCCTCGACCGCGACCCGCACGGAAACGTAATGGTCAGCCAGATTGAGACCGAGAAACTGCTTATCGAAATGGTCAGCAAACGCCTCGCCCAACTCAAAGCCAACGGCACCTACAAGGGCAAGTTCTCCGCGTTGAACCACTTCTTTGGTTACGAAGGACGTTGCGCTATCCCGTCGAACTTCGACGCCGACTATTGCTACTCTATCGGTATGACGGCGGTACACCTCATCGCAGCAGGCAAGACAGGCTATATGTCGCTTGTGCGCAACCTGACCAAACCCGCTTCGGAATGGATCGCCGGCGGTGTACCTATCACGATGATGATGAATATGGAGAAACGTAACGGCAAAATGAAACCTGTTATCCAAAAGGCATTGGTTGACCTCAATGGCGCGCCGTTCCTCTACTTGAAAGCACATCGTGCCGAGTGGGCAGATGCCAACACAAGTTACATCTATCCCGGACCTATCCAGTACTATGGTCCTGTCGAGGTATGCGACCAACCGACCCACACCCTGCGTCTCGAGCGCGGTGAGTAATATACGGCTTAATAAAAATCGGCTCTTCTGCGAAAGCAGGGGAGCCGATTTTTTTGTATTTAGGACTTTAAGGTCTTTAAGAACCTTAGGGACTTTAAGGACGCTATAGTATATAAAAAAAGAGGATTGTCATCACGACAACCCAATCTTTTTACTTAACCTTAAATCTAATACCATGAAAAACACGGTACAAAAGTACTATATATTTTTGATACTACCAAATAATTTGCAAGAAAAATATGTTTTATAGCATATTTTTGAAAATTTTGCAAAATGTACTTTGCAAAATGTGGACTATTAGCACTCAATCTACATTCCACCGCGGGAAGATAGTCGGTGTCTGCCATGTGCGCAGTGAGAGACGCAGCGGGAACAGATAGTGGTAGGCTTTTTCCCAACCGGTAGGGGCGGGGTCGGGGACGATACGCGAGGAGAGCAGCGAATAATCCTTGTTCGATACCGCATAGTAGCGCGTGTCGGTGGCGGTGAGGATACGTATCGTCCAGTCGTGCAGGTTGCCCATAATGAGGATAGGCATCGTCTGCGGGTTGTATTCAGGTATGTCTATATGGTTGAGACAGAGCGTCTTGGTATCAATCGAGTAGAGTTGATTGCCGGTAGAGACGAGAAAACCGATTTGCCGATAGTTGTCAAATTCGGTAACGAACAGCGTCTGTGGCTGCACGCTGTCGGGCAGGGTAATATCACGCACGGAGGGACTGCCTTTTATCATACGCAGATTGAACACTCTTCCCCTGCTGTCGGCAAGCAGATAGCCGTTGTCGTAGGCTTTGCGCACCGACGGATTGCCTGCAATCAACCGAATGGGGAACGTGCAACCGTGTGCCTGCAGGACGGAGTTGAACATCGCCGATTTCTCGCTATTGACAGTGTTGGTCTCGGCAGTGATGAACTCCAGACCGTTGTCCGTCAGGCGAAACACATCGTAGGGCAGTTGCAAATCCACGCGCCCGGACCCGGCATCCATCAGTTCGTAGAGCGGAGTGCGCGGTTTGTTGATTTGTGCGGGGCTGGTCTTGAAAGTGAAACTCTCGCGGCGCAGTATCTTGCTGTCCACGGCTTCGCCGAACAGGCTGTCGGGCATACGTCCGTCGGCTACCAACTGGCGGTAGAAAAAATAAGGCATCAGCGAGTCGGCTTCGGCGGAGGAGAACCGGTTGCCGTTGAAATCGCAGAACCCGTTTGCATCGCGGGTGATAAAATCATTGGTGTAAGGGCTGTAATAGATAAAACTCTCCCCACCGGAGGCGGGTATGAGAAACGAGTACAACCATGGCAGCACCCACATCAGCAACACCACCGCCACGGCGATGACAAAACCTTTGTATATGGTCAATCCTTTAATTTTCATACAATTCTTAATTCATAATTCATAATTATCACAGCCCTTTCCCCTCTTTGAACCGTGCTATGCTGAGCATAGGCAGCCCTGCAAACAGAATGGTGAATACCGCAAGGATGGGCAGGAAAGCATTGTAGGTCTCGGGCATAATGCTTACATAGAACATCCGCAGGCACACTCCGGCAAACAGCATTTCGGGGATACGCATACGCCACGTGGGTTCGAGGACAATCCAAACCGTAAACAGATAGGCTTGTATGCCTGCCACATACCACACCAATACGGTCAGAAATATGTGCCGCAACATCTCTGCGGGCAGCCAAATCTGCAATACGGCATAGCACAGCCCCATATTCAGCACAAGCAATCCGAGCATAATCACCACTCCGTAGAGCACCATCGTTCCGATGGCTTTCCAATTTTCAATGGGCAGATGTAGCGTCAGTTTGATACGTTTTTGCAGCATCTCGGGGAGCAACTGGGTGCAACCGAGCAGTATTCCTGCAATGAGCGGCACGAACTCAAGCAGTTCGAGCAACAAGGTATCGCGCCCGAGCAGAGTATCCCACACGGGCATCACGCCGTTGATGGCTATGAGACGGTGCGCATCAATCAGCAGGTAGGCACACAGCCCGAGCGATGCCGCAAAAATCAGCACCACCGCCATACGGGTCTTGAGCCACTCTTTCATAAATATACTTCGCAGCATAATCGGACAATCTTTACAATTTATACATTTACAAACTTACACATTTACAAATTGATCAGTATTTTCCCGTCAGTTCTATAAACGTGTCTTCGAGCGTCATTGTGGGCGTAATCAGTTCGCTTACAGGGCATTGGCGCAGTATCTTGCCGTAGTCCATAATGATACAGTCGTCCACCAGCCGTTCCAAATCCTGGATGATATGCGAGGTGAGAAAGACCGTTTTGCCTTTCGACTTGCAGAAATCGCGCAGGTACTCCACGAACAGCCGTCGGTATCCAGGGTCTAATCCGAGCGAGAAATCATCAAGAATCAGCAGTTCGGGGTCTTGCGCCATCAGCAACCCGAGTGCCACCTGCGAGCGCTGCCCGTTGGACATCTGGCTAAGGTGTTGATAATCTTTTACGTGCAGCAGCCGCATCAGTTCATAGTACGCTTCTTTGTTCCAGTGCGGGTAGAACGGCGCATAGAAACGCTCAATCTGTTCGATGGTCATAAACGGGTACTGCACATGCCCCTCGAGCAGCAGCCCGATACGCTGCCGCACGTGTGCGGGCATAGTGCGTGTGTCGTAACCGAGAAGGCGGCAACTGCCCGCCGCCGGGCGGATAAAACCGCTCAGAATGTTGATGGTGGTGGTTTTGCCCGTACCGTTCTTGCCGAGCAGCCCGAGAATGTGCCCTTTTGGGACGGTGAAACTTAAATCTTTGTATATGAGCCGCTTGCCATAATAATGGGTTACGTGGTCATATTCTATCATTGCTTCGTTTTCTGCCATAAACGTTGGTTTTTTCCTTTTGTCTGCAAAAGTACATAAAATTTCCGAGATTCGCAAGAGTGCATTGCGGATTGTATGGAGCCTATGCATAAAAGATGTATAAAAAGTGAATAATCTGCATAAAAAGGCTGCTTATCCACGGCCTATTCTCCAATCTCGTTGCCGTGTGTTATAAGGAATTCTACTCAGCCCACAGGGCTTCGTCTCGCTACGGCACTCAGTGTGCTACGCACACTTTCCTTACGCTTCACGTTGCCGTCTCGTTGCCGTAATTGGTATTATGAGATATAGAAATTGCATAATTGGTATATTTGAGGCAGTTGGGTATGTGAAAATGCCAGCGGGGTTGTGTATGTCGCGGAAAAAGCGTAACTTTGCAGGCTTTTGCAACAGTTTATCAAGAACAAGAAAACAGAACACGGATGCTTTCCAACGCTGAACAACAGGAAATATTACGCCGGCGCACTTTCGCCATTATCAGTCACCCCGATGCGGGCAAGACCACTCTGACGGAGAAACTTCTTCTCTACGGAGGGGCTATCCACGTGGCGGGTGCCGTCAAATCGAACAAGATACGCAAGACTGCGACCTCCGACTGGATGGAGATAGAGAAGCAGCGCGGTATATCCGTTGCCACATCGGTGATGGGTTTCGATTATACGACGAAGACCTCCCCTACCCCTCCTTCGGAGGAGGGGCTTGCAGAAACGGGCAAAGGGGATGTAACCTACCATATCAACATTCTCGATACACCCGGTCACCAGGATTTTGCGGAGGATACGTTCCGTACGCTGACGGCGGTGGATTCGGTGATTATCGTGATTGATGCCGCCAAGGGTGTGGAGACGCAGACGCGCCGCCTGATGCAGGTATGCCGTATGCGCAAGACCCCCGTGATGGTGTTTATCAACAAGATGGATCGCGAGTGCAAAGACCCGTTTGACCTGCTTGACGAGATAGAGCGCGAGTTGGGTATCCATGTGCGTCCGTTGTCATGGCCTATCAACTGCGGACAGCGCTTCAAGGGCGTGTACAACCTGTTCCAATCCACGTTGGACTTGTATCAGCCCGACAAGACGCACGTGACGGAATCGCTCCGTTTCGACAACGTGAACGACCCGCAGATAACCTCACTTATCGGCGGACAGGACGCAGACAAACTGCGCGAAGACATCGAGATGATTTCCGGAGTGTACAATCCGTTCTCGCGCGAGGACTATCTGGCAGGCGAACTGGCTCCCGTGTTCTTCGGCTCGGCACTGAACACCTTCGGCGTTAAAGAACTATTAGAGTGTTTTGTGCGCATTGCGCCGTCGCCCCGTCCTGTACAGGCGGAAGAGCGGGTGGTGGACCCGATGGAGGACAAGTTCACGGGCTTTTGTTTCAAGATACACGCCAATATGGATCCGAACCACCGCTCGTGTATTGCATTTTTCAAGATCTGTTCGGGTAAGTTTGAGCGCAACACCTATTACAAGCACGTGCGCAAGAACCAACAGATGCGTTTCTCGTCGCCCACCTGCTTTATGGCGCAGCGCAAAGAGACTGTGGACGAGGCATATGCGGGCGACATAGTCGGTCTGCCCGATACCGGCAATTTCAAAATCGGCGATACGCTCACTTCGGGCGAGAACCTGCATTTCAAGGGACTGCCGTCGTTCTCGCCGGAGATGTTCAAGTATATAGAGAATGCCGACCCGATGAAGCAGAAGCAGTTGGACAAGGGTATCAGCCAGTTGATGGACGAGGGCGTGGCGCAACTGTTTGTCAGCCAGATGAACGGGCGCAAGATCATCGGTACCGTGGGGCAGTTGCAGTTTGAGGTGATACAATACCGCCTTGAACACGAGTATCAGGCAAAGTGCCGCTGGGAGAGCCTGCAGATGTACAAGGCGTGCTGGATAGAGAGTGATGATGCCGCCGAATTGGAGACATTCAAGAAACGCAAAGCCCAGTATATGGCTACCGACAAAGACGGGCGCGATGTGTTTATGGCAGACTCCGCCTACGTGCTGCAAATGGCGCAGAACGACTACAAACATATACAGTTCCATTTTACATCGGAGTTTTAGGGGAATAGAGAACGTTAATTATCGTATAATTGGACGTTAATTTTTCGGAACATATAATTAACCATATAATTGTACCATTAATTCTAACCGGTTATGAAGCGCAAAACACTATCTTTTATCAACCGCTGCCTGGCGGGGGTGATGGCATTGCTCGGTTTTCAAGCAACAACAGGTTGCTTGGTTAAATATGGGGTAGCACCAGCGGAGTATGGAACTCCCTATGCTGATTTTCAAGTGCAAGGAAAGGTAACAGATACCCAACAGGAGTCGCTCAAAGATATGCAGGTGGCTATAGAAATAAGTAATAACGGATATTCGGGATTGAGAGATACACTTTATACCAACGAAAGTGGGGAGTATCATTGGAAAGGTAGCGCAATTCCCTGCGACAGCGCAAAAGTGGTAGTGAATGATACTACAGGGAAATACACTTCGGACAGCACCAAAGTAGCACTTTCGTATGACCGCACAAAGGCGGATGATTGGTATGAGGGTGTTGCTACTGCCGAGGCGGACTTTGAGTTGAAAGAGAAAGAATAAACTAAAAAGAATACAATATGAAAAACATGAAATTGCGATTGATTCTCCTCAATTTTCTTGAATTTGCAGTTTGGGGAGCGTATCTCACTTCAATGGGCACCTATCTTGCTACCCACGGCTTGGCAACCCACATCGGTTGGTTCTATTCCATTCAGGGTATTGTCAGCCTGTTTATGCCGGCGCTGATGGGTATTGTGGCAGACCGCTGGGTGCCTGCGCAGAAACTGCTCAGTCTGTGCCACGCTTTGGCGGGTGTGTTTATGATTGGTGCCGGCGTCTATGGTGTGTTGCTCGGCAATAACATTCAGTTCGGCATACTCTTCGCCCTCTATACCGCCTCGGTGGCGTTCTATATGCCTACGTTGGCTCTGAACAACTCGGTGGCTTTCACGGCATTAGGCAAAGCGGGATTGGATACCGTCAAGGATTTTCCGCCTATCCGCGTGTTCGGTACAGTCGGTTTTATCGCTACGATGTGGATTGTGGATCTGTGCGGTTTCCAGCAGACCAGTCTGCAGTTTGTAGTCAGCGGCGGACTGAGTATCCTGTTGGCACTCTATGCGCTCACTATGCCCGAGTGCCCGACCAAAGGCAAGGTGGAGAGTAAGTCGTTTGTGGAGACAATGGGCTTGCAGGCGTTTGCGCTGTTCCGCCAAAAGAAGATGGCTATATTCTTCATCTTCTCTATGCTGCTCGGTATGTGCCTGCAGATTACCAACAGTTATGCCAACCCGTTCATTACCAGTTTCGGCGCGATTGACGCTTTTGCTGATACATTCGGTGTGCAGCATGCGAATATGCTTATTTCCATTTCGCAAATCTGTGAAGCACTCTGTATCCTTGCCATTCCCTTCTTCTTGAAACGCTATGGTATTAAGAATGTGATGCTTATGGCTATGTTTGCGTGGGTGCTGCGCTTCGGTCTGTTCGGTGCGGGCAACCCCGGTTTCCCCGGTGTTATTCTGTTTGTGCTGAGTTGTGTGGTCTATGGCTTTGCGTTCGATTTCTTCAATATCTCCGGCGGTATGTATGTCGATCAGGAGGTGGATATAGCAGAGCGCAGCAGTGCGCAAGGGCTGTTTATGATGATGACCAACGGACTAGGTGCAACGATCGGTACGCTTTCCGCACAAGCCATTGTGAACCACTTTGTGTATGCCGAGAGCGTACAAGCCGCAGGCGCAATGTCGGTTTGGCAAGGCTGGCAAGCCGCATGGTATATATTCGCCGCTTTTGCCTTGGTGGTTGCCATATCATTCTGGATTATCTTCCCCAAGACACCCGTGAAGAAATAAGAGAAGATGTCATTCTTGTTCTGTAAAAGGTAAGGCTCAATGAACCCCCAAAAGATGCTATCTTTGGGGGGATTTTTTGCATTTTATGAGATTAAAAAGTCTTGCAGCATAAGAGTGAACATATTATAATATGTATGGATTTTTAGTATATATTAACAAAATTATTTGGTTGCAATTAATGGTATATATGAATAGTGTATGATATTTGTGTAAAATATACAGGGTAACCGCATTGAAAGTTAGCATTTTTTTTGTATTGTTAGCGTTTTAGTATAAAAAATGTATTGATACTGCAATAGCATCACAGGGGGCGCGGACGCTCCGTCCGCAAGCAGTTTGGTACAAACTGAACAGGTTTACGATGTTTGTAGGGAGTGGTGCATCTTATATCGTTAAATAGCAATATCATTTTGTCTGTGAAAAAGTACAATACTGTACTTTTCATTCTAAATAACGATCTATGGGTCATTTGCAGGCTGATTTCTTTGTATTTTGCTGATATATAGTATCTTTGCGGCATTCAAAATCCCTAAAAAAAGCCACAAATGAACAAGAAAAAGTGCCTCTGTGCGGGGCGGTCAAGACAAAGAAAAATGGCACACGCAAAGGCGTACAACTGTACAAATGTTTAGTCTGCCGACATCAGTTTCGCAGTGGTATTCCATTGCCGCAAACGGAGATGTGGGCTGCCTATCAAAACGGCAAACAAACTATCCGCCAATTGTCAGAACAACCCCACTTGAGTACCTCATCTATCAAACGCAGACTACGCAAGATAGAACGTGTTTGGACACAGCCGGACTTGACCCTATACAGATGTGCCAATTCCATATGTTACAGATAGTTAGATGGTATCTGACAGACAATCCGAAGATGAAAGCATCTGTCGATTTGATGCTGCTTATGCGTGAGATGAAGCACCTGACAAAGGAGGGCTTTGAAGCAGAATATGCGGCTTGGAAAGAACGATATTCCGAGTTCCTGAACAAGCGTATTACACACAAAGACGGCAAAAGTTGTTACCTCCACAGAAAGGTACGGACGGTGGTACACAGCATTGATTTTACCTGCCTTACTTGTTCACTTTTCTGTGTTCGAAATGTGCAGGCATGCCTAACACGAACAACAAAATTGAGGGTACTTTTACCGACTTGAAGAAGTCGTTGAACAATCACACGGGAATGTCTCTACAGAACAGGAAGCGATTTATAAGCGGCTTTTTCTTGCAGCGGTTGAACTGATTTTTCTTTGTATTTTACTTTCAACGAATGGTGTTTTTAGACTATTACGCGGCTCCCCAAGCCGCATACTACGCAATCCCCAACAGAGAGATTTTTAGGGGCAATTTAGACCTCTATTTACACAGGCTGCAAAATGACCCATACGCCCAAACATTTTGACTATAAGTTGATGGTATGTGTATGAATAATGTATGATATTTGTGTAAAATATGACAATATGTTGTATATTTGTAATTTTTGTTGTAATTTTGTCGTTGAATATTATAGAAGCGAAAGAATAATAAGTGTTATAAATTAATTTTTTTCTGTATTATGAAATCTATTTCTTTTCTTCTGTGTCGTACAATTATTATGTTATTTTGGCTTTGTGTGGTAAACATAACTATTCGCGCCAATGGTAGTATTGTGGAAACAAATGAGCAATTACGGCATATATTTGAGTATACCGCACATCCTACAGACTTTTTATATGATAGGATAGGTCGGCTCATATACTTGATGAATACTATTTGGGCGCTTGCTGCTCTATTCCTACGAATTCTGATAAGTGGTTTTATGCTTATTCTGAAATGTATAATAGTGCAAAAGATACAACACGGATGAAATCTGCTAAGGAGATAGCGTTTCATTCTTTGTTATATAGTGCTGATACTATACCATTTGGTATTATGGATTATATGTTTTGCCGCTTGCGACCTCATATATTTGAGGACTCAAGGGATGAATTCTTTTCTTATGATGTGGAGCATAATCGTATTTATCTGCCGGAGGCTTTTTCTTCAATGGAAAAAGGCAATTTAGTGTATTATGTAGATACATTTTTTATGGCGTCTCCGTTATTGGATAATTCGGAATCGTTAACACCTACTTTTCAAATAGGGGATTTTTTATTTTCAGATCCGACCTCTATGCGTCAATATGTAAATGGAGATTTTGAACTGCAGATAGATTGGGGTAATGGAAATGGCAAACAAATAATTAAATTGGCGGAAGAACAAAATTTCACCATAATGTACCCGCATGCAGGGCGATATACTATTTCTGTATTTGTTTATTATCAGAAAAAATTAATTAAACAGTCGTTAAGTACTATCAATATACGCAATGACATAAATCAAACATTATTGGAAGAGCAACATATTGTTTGCCGTGAGCAGACATTGTACAAAGAGAATGGACTGCAAGTATTTGAATATACTTCAGAAAAAGAGAGAAATCATCACAATGAAAAGATAATATTTGTTTTATCTGGTTATAACCCGACTTCGTTGATAAAGAAAACACCGCACTCTGCTACACAATTGTATCAAAAATATATTGTGAATGGTAATTTACAATCGCTTCTTTCGTTTGATTATAAGTTTGTGATAATAGATTGGATGTACCCTAATGCGGATATTAGAGACAATGCCCGTCGATTTGCAGAATTGCTAAATACATATATAAAGGAACGTAATAATAATGAGGAATTTGTAATTGTGGGACATAGTATGGGATGTCTCATAGGTAGGTATGCTTTATTGCGAATGGAAGAAGATGGAAATGATTCGTGGGCACTTTATCCTCAAGAAAAACATTTCACACGTCTATTCATTTCTAATGACGGACCACATCAAGGGGTAAATAATATACCGATGTCATTGCAATGTATTTACGGAGATGCATTGGGAGAAAATGGATACTTGCGTGATTTTGCTGATTTTTTGAGTGTTAATCGTGTTTTAACAATAGATTATGCACATGCGGGATTGAGTGGAGTTTCTGTGAAACAAATGTTGAATCGGCACTATGAAACTGCAGAACGTGTAGATGAAATAACCTATGCTTATTCTGCTCATCCTTTATTTTATGGCTTTTTTGAGGATTTGAGGAACCATGGTAATTATCCGAAACTATGCAAGATGGTTGCATTGACGAATGGTTCCTTGGATGGTAAAGGTCAGGAGAATATGTACTATGATTCTTCGGCGGGAGAGTTTCGTGCATATCCTAAATCTATCCGACAGGCTAATGACCAAATTCTCTTTATGCGGAATCAATTTTGCTTTCGTATATTAGGATTGAAGTATATGTCTGATGTTTCGGTGGATGTCCGCTCTAATCCGTTGGGCAGTGGACTGCTATTTGATATGACATATACACGTTGTAAGCCGAAACTGAAAGTATATTGGTTTGGAATACGTGTTGATTATACGGAAAATAAGTATAGTTATTCAAGGCGAGGAGAGAAACTATTACCATATTGTGTATCTGCCGGTGGAAATGAATATCTATCAAGGAACTATGCCAATTCTTCGTGGTTTTTTTTCTTTAATTTGAGCGTGTTTGGGTTGGATCTAAGTTCTACGCAAGGGAATACATTCGCAGTGAATACCTATGCTGGTATTCCTTGGTTGTTTGATTTGTCTGACCATTTCGTTTTACATACTGATGGACTTGGTTTTAACTTTGTACCTGTGAATTCTGCCATTGATTTTTCTTCATTTGATTCTGCAGAGTATGTTACCGATTTTTCAAAAATGGATGTGCAACAAGTCATTGAAAAAACGCCTTTTGATGTTGTGATTGGCAGATATGGCTATGTTGAAAAACGATATGCTTATAATGGCAATCATGAAGCCATAATAAATCCTGTTTTATATGATAACCAAAATAATCTATGGCATTATAGTTTCTGTGAAGATGTACCACGTTGTTTACTAAATGCAGAAATTGGAGATGAAGATATTTATTTGGAAAATAGAATACAGGAATGGAAAGCGGAGTTGGCTATTCCTAACCATATTGTGGTAAGTCCTAATATGGCTCCCTATTATTTATACGCATCAGATAATATCTCTACCTCTGTTGTGAAATATGCAAATCCTTATATTCGGGCGTTATCAGACAAAAGAGAATACATTTCGTGCTGTGATATTCAGTGTATATCCAACGAATATCCTCAATCTAATGGGAATGCTTTCTTATTGCATAATTATGCTTTTGATTATGATTACACTTGCAATATGTTGCATCAATTGCCTCGTCTCAGAACTCGTACTATTCCTAAATTTCAGAATGTCCCCAATGAATATGTAACTAAAAACCAGAATCATATCTGCCATTGTTTGATTTATACTGTCTATGGTGTATATGTCGGCGAAGGAATGTATGATATGGATTGTGAAAAACTTATTTCGGATAATGTTAAATCAAATGGAATATACATATTATCCATTATGGATGAACAGCGTAAATATAGTGTTAAAATTTTAATGTAATAGGGTATGAAAAAAATAATGTTGCTTTTACTTTGCTGTGAATTGTTGATAAGTTGCCATAATGAGTATGGTAAAACGATGTATCTGTCAGGTGTGTTTAAGTTGCAAACAGAAAGCGGAATCATATCTCCTGATGATTCGGTTACGTTGAAATTAACCTATTGCGAGTATGATGCGTTCTCTCGGTGGTTTTTATTTAGACAACCGGAAACGTTTGTGCATAAGTATGTTTTTGGAGATGGTGCTTTTTCCTTAAATCTACATAATGTTATTGATAGCCAAGATGTAGAGTTCATAGCATCCTCTGAGTTTGGGGATACGGTAGAATATCAATCTGACATGATCTGTTTCTCTCCAAAGAAAACAAGTTATAAAAATCAAAATATCATATTATATCCCCGGAAGCACGTCTTTCATCCGACGTTGTACAATATAACCCAAAATAAACCGGTACTTGAACTGACAGAAAGCCCTTACAGCACGAAAAATAATCCGTCCTATATGACCGTATATAATATAGATGAAGGAGACTCGTTGTTGTTCACCATTAATCACGATGTGATAACAGAAATACGATTGGAGCAGGCTCGGAATGAACAGGTTGATATAATCTGCCGCCCGCCTTATACTTCTTCGGTGTCTTTTGTGCTACCCGCAGTAGAAAGGGATTCGTCCATAATGGGTTACAATCTGGATATCTATTATACAACATTGCATTATGGTACTTTCCAATATGATAAAATGGTGACGCTATCCTTGAGAGAAAAAGCAGAGCCTTCAAACTGAAAAGTGATTTTATTTTTATGGCAGACGCACAATTTCTGGACGGCTGTATCAAAATCGGATGATGGTTCAGAGTAAAATTATGTCGGATAATATCTATGCAGGATAGTTTTTCCCACTCTTTGCAAGTATATATTCCTTTATAAAATATACAATGTATGCAATTCCTATACTCCACTATACTCCATAATACCAATTACGTAGAAAAGACGTAGAAAGGACGTAGAAAGAATTGACCTTTCAGCGCAGGATAAGCCTGTATCTATACACTTTATGCACTATATCTGTTGCATAAACTGTATAAACATTGTTTTGAGGCAGTTGCCATAACACAACTGCTTTTCGTTTGTGCGTCTGCTTTTTTTTTCGTAACTTTGTGCGCTAATTTACATTCTATGGAGAATTATATTGTTTCTGCGCGCAAGTACCGCCCGATGACGTTTGAGACCGTCGTGGGGCAGAAAGCCCTGACGTCCACCCTGCAAAACGCCATCCGTCAGAACCATCTGGCGCATGCGTACCTGTTTTGCGGACCGCGCGGCGTGGGCAAAACCACTTGTGCGCGTATCTTCGCCAAGACTATCAACTGCATCCACCCGACTGCCGAATACGATGCCTGCAACGAGTGCGAGTCGTGCCGTGCGTTCAACGAGCAACGGTCGTTTAATATCCATGAGTTGGACGCTGCGAGCAACAACTCGGTGGAGGACATTCGTGCGCTGATCAATGAAGTGCGTATTCCCCCGCAGATCGGTAAGTACTCGGTTTATATCATCGATGAGGTGCACATGCTCTCGGCGGGGGCATTCAACGCCTTGCTCAAGACCTTGGAGGAACCGCCCTCGTATGCGATTTTTATCTTGGCAACTACAGAGAAACACAAGGTGCTGCCCACTATCCTGAGCCGCTGCCAAGTGTATGATTTCTCGCGTATTACGATTGCCGACACGGTGGCGCACCTGCAGAATGTGGCTGCCAAAGAGGGTATCACCGTGAGTGAAGAGGCGCTCAACGTGGTGGCACAGAAAGCCGACGGAGGTATGCGTGATGCACTCAGTATCTTCGACCAGTTGGTTTCGTTCTGTGGCAACGAGATTACCTACGAGCGCACTATCGAGGTACTGAACGTACTCGATACCGAGTACTATTTCCGTTTGACAGACTGTGCCTTGCGCAACGATGTGAGTGGCTCTTTGCTGCTGCTCAACGAGGTGCTGCAGAAGGGCTTCGATGCCGGTAATTTCATCACGGGGTTTGCGCAGCACTTGCGCAATGTGCTCGTCTCGAAAGACCCGCAGACGGTGTCGCTCCTCGAGACCTCGGACGCTATCCGTCAGCATTACGCACAGCAGGCGCAGCAATGCAGTCCGCTATGGATTTTCCGTGCATTGGAAATCATCAACACCTGCGACATCAACTACCGCACGGCACGCAACAAACGTCTGACGGTGGAACTGGCATTGGTCAAACTGGCGGCTCCCGTAGCGGCAGTCCCGCAAGCGCAGTCCGTACCTGTACAACCGCAGGCGGCTCGCCCTGCAGTACAACCCGCCCCGCAGGTACAGGTTTCCCGTCCTGCTCCCGCTCCGCAACCTGCACCTAAAACGGCTCCGAAAGCCGCACAGCAGATGCCTTCGATGCCGAATATCTCGCAGATGCCCACTATCCCGCAAGTTCCTACTGCTGCGGGGAGCGCACCCGTACAGCCGCAGGCGGCACAACCGCAGCAGGCTGCTCCTCAAGCCAACCGTACCACCCCTTTTACGGCGGACCAATTCAATGACGCGTGGATTGGTCTGGGTACTCATTTCGCAGAGGAACCGCGTCTGCATAGCCTGATTACGGACTATCGCCCTGTATTTACCGACCCCGGGCATATCCGCTTGGAGATGCCCAACCCGTGGCAGTTGGAGGAGATGAAACGCAACCTCCCTGCTATCTATCGTCTGTTGCGCGACCGCTTGCAGAACGATACGATACATATAGATCTGACCCTCGCGCAATATACGCACACCCAGATGGCGTTTACCGACGAGGAGAAATACAAAGTGATGCTGGAGGAAAATGCCGCGCTCGGGCAATTGAAAGCCGCCCTTGATTTGCAATTGGATTGATGCAGTATGACCTGAAGAAATACCTGCCTACCACCCGCAAAGAGTTGGATTTGCGCGGCTGGGACGAAGTGGACGTGATTCTGTTCAGCGGCGATGCGTATATCGACCACCCGCAGTTCGGTGCCGCCGTTATCGGGCGTGTGCTGGAAGCGGCGGGCTATCGTGTGGCTGTCGTGCCGCAACCCGACTGGCGCGGTGACCATCGCGATTTTACCAAACTCGGGCGACCGCGTCTGTTCTTCGGTATCACGGCGGGTTCGATGGACTCGATGGTGAACCACTATACCGCCGCCCGTCGCCGCCGCTCCGACGATGCCTACACCCCTGATGGCAAAGCAGGTATGCGCCCCGACTATTGTACCATTACCTACGGCAAGATCCTCAAACAGCATTTCCCCGATGTGCCGGTGGTAATTGGCGGCATTGAGGCTTCTATGCGCCGCCTGACGCACTACGACTATTGGTCAGACCGCCTGATGCCCTCTATCCTGGTGGATTCGCAAGCCGACTTGCTGGTTTTTGGTATGGGCGAGCAGGCAATACTTGACATCGCCCGCCGTGGCATCCGGCACAATATCCCGCAGACTGCCTATCTGACAGACCTGCAGCCGCCTGCCGACGAACATACCATTCTCCTGCACAGCCATGAGGATGCGGTGCGGGACAAACGCTGCCATGCGGAGAATTTCCGTCTCATCGAGACCGAGAGCAACAAGATACATCAGCAGACACTCGTACAGCCGGTAGGCAAACGCTTCGTAGTGGTCAATCCTTCCTACGAACCGATGACCACGGAGAAGTTGGACAGGATTTACGACCTGCCTTTCCAATACCTCCCGCACCCTAAATACAAGGACAAGCGCATACCCGCCTACGAGATGATCCGTTTCTCGGTCTGTATGCACCGCGGCTGCTTCGGCGGCTGTTCGTTCTGCACGATCTCGGCGCACCAGGGCAAGCAGATTACTTCCCGCTCCAAAGCATCCATCCTGCGCCAGATAGAGCATTTGCAGACGCTGCCCGATTGGAAAGGTGTGCTGAGCGACCTTGGCGGACCATCGGCGAATATGTACGGTATGCACGGCAAAGACCGCTCTTTGTGCGAGAAATGTGCCCGACCGAGTTGCCTGCAACCGCAGATCTGCAAGAACCTTGATCAGGATTTCCGTCCGCTGTTGGATATCTACCGCACGGTGGACAAGTTGCCCTATGTCCGCCACGCTTTTGTCGGGTCGGGCGTGCGCTACGACCTGATGTCGGAGGAGTACGGGCGGCAACTCATCACACGCCATGTGAGCGGGCGGCTCAAGGTAGCACCCGAGCATACTTCGCCCGAAGTGCTTCGCCTGATGCGCAAACCCTCGTGGGAGCATTTCCTGCAATTTCGCGATTTCTTCCTGCGTATCAACGAGGAGGCGGGTTTGCGGCAGCAACTCATACCTTATTTTATTTCTTCTCACCCCGGTTGTACCAATCGCGATATGGCAAACCTGGCCGAGTGGACAAAGCGGATGCACTACCACCCCGAGCAGGTGCAGGATTTCACCCCCACGCCGATGACCCTTTCTACCACTATGTTCTATACCGGGCTCAATCCTTACACTATGAAATCGGTCTATGTGGCGCGTACCGAGCAAGAGAAAAAGCAACAAAACCAATACTTCTTCTGGTGGAAAAATGAAAAAAAAGTATCACATAAATCCTGAAACCCTTGCCCTTGAGCGCATTGAGCATGGTCTGATCTATTGGCTGCGGCGGTCGGGCTGGTACCTGATTGGCGGTATCTGTTTGGGTATCGTCTTTTTTCTGGTCTATTTCTATTTCTTCCCTTCGCCGCGCGAGGCGCAACTTAGGCAGAAAAACAAGAACCTCGAGGCGCAGGTGGAATTGCTTGGCAAGCAGGTGGATCAGATGCAGGTGGTGATGCAGGACCTCGGGCAACGCGATGAGAACCTCTATCGTGTCCTCTTCGGCGCAGAACCTATCCCGCTCAATGTCCGTACGGGTGCCACCCACCGTATTGCCTATTATGATTCGATAGCCAAGATGACCAACTCGCAGTTGGTGAGCGATTTGACACAGAAAATAGATGTGCTGGAACGCGAGATCTATACACAGGCACGCTCCTATGACGAACTGCTCGAACTGGCAAAGACGCAGGAGGTGCGTATGGAGAATATCCCCGCAATCCAACCCGTCCTCAATCAAAACCTCAAGCGTGTGGCGTCGGGGTATGGCGTGCGTATTGACCCTGTCTATCATGTGCGCCGTTTCCATGCGGGTATGGACTTTACCGCCCCCGTCGGCACCGATGTCTATGCTACGGGCAACGGGAAGATCGAGTTTGTCGGATGGCGACAGGGATATGGCAACACGGTGGTCGTGAACCACGGTTTCGGATACACCACGCTCTATGCCCACTTGTATAAGTCGTTGGTACGCCAGGGGCAGAAGGTAAAAAGGGGGGAGGTAATTGCTCTTGTGGGCAATACGGGTAAATCTACCGGACCGCACCTACACTATGAGGTGCGCTACCAGGACAAGCCGGTTGACCCGCGCAACTTCTATTTCTATGACCTCTCGCCAGAGGAGTACGACCAGATGGTGCAACTGAGCAACAACTTCGGCGATATGCTCGACTAATACGCAATTCATAATTAT
>ERZ808259.325-NODE-325-length-23876-cov-3.925990_pt1 | contig 23876 bp, 25 predicted proteins | sample MGYA00521279_ERZ808259 | MGnify/ENA primary metagenome ERZ808259 (study PRJEB31516, sample SAMN03275586) | gut metagenome | biome: mammalia-associated habitat; material: feces | host: Papio cynocephalus | place: Kenya | collected 2012-07-27 ... | reverse complement strand
AAATCAGTGAGGCGGCTCCGTTGGTTGAAGATATGAGCACTGTATACGAAATGCTTGGTACGAATGCCGACGACTTCAAAGCCAACAAAGAAAAGTATCACGAAAAGTTTGCTTACTTGTTTGAAAAATATCTAAGTCAACCAACTGACATTTCAGATCCAAAAGCTAAAGGTTTATTGGATTTTGTAAAGAATCAGATGGTTACGAATTATGAGATAAACGCAGGCGGACTTGAGGGACAGTACACAAGACAAACGGGCGACAAGTTACCGCCGATATCTTCAAAGATAAAAGATTTCTTTGATGGCTTGTTATTCAATCGTGAGCTTTTGCAGACAACACAGGACTTGGGATTCTTGGAGTTCTTATCGCCTGATGTAATGAAGAAATTAAGCGGTAAGGATCAATACGCATTAAACAAAGCAAAGAACGATGTTTTAGCCGAAGCATTGGCATACCTTGATGAAGGAACCATGCAACAAACTCAAATCTTAACAGGCAAGGCAAAGGGAATATTAAAGAGCCAGTTCTTTGAAAAGCGTAAGGAATTGTTAGCCAAAGCAAAAATCGCTGTACATCTAACCACTGAACAAAGATTTGCTGACTTGACTCGTTACGGTTACATCATGAAAGAGGACGGTTCACGTTACTACTTACCCGGTGCAAGTAAGGTACTTAATCGTGATGCGGTGGTTGATATTCTTACGGACGGCAATCCTAAGTTGATTGATACGCCCGAAGTTGCACGCATTTTGAAAGACTTAAATTCCAAGCATTTGCTAGGTACAGACAACAATAGCGTGGATCCCAGAACATGCGGCGATGCGTTCTTGTTTAGCGATAAGTCATACAAGACTTTGATTCAAGCAATCTCAGGAACTAGACAGGACTCAAACGAAACTAGATCCCGTGAACGCATGAATCGTAATACAGATCCTGCTGTTCAGTTCCGTTACATGCTGACTTATGGAGAGGGTATTGGCTCCGATGGAATGAAACATCAGCTGTTCGAGTACAAGCGAGGAATTGATAGAAAAGAACTTGAAGAATATCTCAAACAGCAAAAGTTCAAAAACAACAAACGTGTAGATGCCGCTGGATTTATCAAAGACCGTTTAACTTCACGCCAGTTAATGGGTAAGACCGGTGAGGCTTATTCCATTGCAGAAATCGCGGAAGCATTAGGGACGCAGGACTTTAAGACCTTAATCCAAAACGTGGCTAATGCACCTGACTTGGAATTACAAGAAGCCCGAATGGTTAAGCAAGGTTTGTTAAACGAATACAAAGACTTGCTGGATCCGTCTAGCGAAACTGACTTAATTGCACGCATGTTGAATACAGAAGCGGCTACACGTTATTACACGATTTTGGAAAGAGCGCTTGGACGTACGAAGATGCACTCACGTAAGATGCAACTTGCTCAAAAAGCCATGTCTGAAAGGATCATGCGTACTTTGAATGTCCGTGATTTACAGCCTAATCGTTTCTACATGCAAGAGCGTAAAGCATGGCGAATTGCGTCACGTTTTATTGCTAAAGGTGATTTGGCTCAGGCATCGATTTACTTAGCCAAAGCTGGATTGAATAACGAATTAAGACGCCGTGCCATTGAGGTTAAGAATGAAGTCGACCGTGCAATTAAGATATGCCGTCGTTTGGAATCCATGGCACCTGAATCTTTTGATACGAACTTTATCCGTGTAGCCAAGTATCTCAAGGGCGTTGTCTTCGGAACCATGACGGACGCTAAAGAGAATGCGCTTTTGAACGTACCAATGGAAAAGAACCAACCGATGGCTTACGCAAGGCTACAGGAAATCAAAGCCAAAGATTATCCGGAAATTGGTCAAATGACGGTAGCCCAGTTGGAAGACTTCTCATCAGAGCTTGTATCTTTGGTGATGATGGCAAGAGGTCAAAAGCAACTTATCCTTGACGGTCAAACAATCGACGTGCGCAAAGTTGTTGATCCTTTTGTGGAGCATTCAACGGCAGTAAACAAATCCGCAAAGCTATCCGACTTGGGAGTTAAACAAGCTCCGTCATGGATTGAACGTGGATTGTCAAAAATAACTAATTCATTGAATGAAACCAGAAACGCAGAATCTATCTTAGAAGTTCTAGGTGGAGTTAAGAAAGGCACACACAACGACTTGCTACATTACATCTTTGCCCCTATCCGCAGTCGTTCTGTTCACGCTGAAAGACGCACGAAAGATATCAACGAAAAGATAACCAACATAATCAGCAAGTTAAATCTGTTTGATTATGCTGAACCGTTTACCTTTACGTTACATAACGCTGATGGAAGCACTCGCTCAACGTACACTTTCAACGCTAACCGTATGGGACGTGGTGAGTTATTCATGCTTTTGCTTAACGCAGGAAACATGGATAACTGGAAGAAAACGGTTTTAGGTGGAAGAACCAAAAACGGCGGACGCAATGAAATTGATGCAAATCCATGGGGTTTCTTGAAAGACGACGGATCACTAGATGACGTTGACATGCAAGACTTCTTAGGACAGCTCATCGATAAAGGCGTGATAACCAAAGATTGGTTTGATGCTGCACAACGTATTTGGGATTTATTCAAAGAAGAAGAGCCTAAGTTACAAAACGCATACTATGCCGCTAAGGGTAAGTATTACAAACCTATCACTGCCGATTTCACGCTTTCTAAGTTGGTTGAAGATAAGTTTGGACAAGACTTTGCAGATTCCATAACTGGCGGTTACATGCCTATTCGTTACGATGATATCTTGCACGACCGTCGAATTGATGCTCAAGTTGACGATGTTCTTGCAGGTGATCCTACCGAGTTCGTCCCTGATACTCAGAACGGGTTTTTAAAAGACCGTACCGATGGCGTGTTTGGTGGCGTGTCACTGGATTTAAAGAACATCTACAACGCATTCTCAAAGCAGATTTGGTTTGAAGAACTCCAACCCGTTATTCAGAATGTAAACAAGATCTTCACGGATCCGCAGTTTGTATCAGAAGTTCAGCGTGTAGATCCGGGCATCATGGTGCAGTTAAAGGCATGGTTAGGAAACGTTGCGCAACGTCAGAGTAAAGCAAGAAGCACGGATCCTTGGATTGAAAAGCTATCTCAAGTTGCAACGTCGAGAGCTACGATGACCATTATGTCAGGTAACTTTCCTAACGTAATTCAGCAGATAGCGGGCTTACAGGTGGCATTGCTAAAGATAAACGGAAAGCAACTTATCAGGGCTTTTGGTCAATATCTCCGTAATCCGCTTGAACAAGGTCGAGCTATCACTGATGTATCTGAATATATGAGAACACGTAAGTTCAAAGATAACATTCGTGATATGAAGTTGGCACGTCAGAAAGCGTATGTTACAGGTGAAAAGGGAAAAGCTAACGCCATACTGGATTCAATGAGTTCTATGGCTTATGCGTTACAGACTTTATTCCAAGGTACGATTGATAACGTCACTTACATTGCGGCATTGAATGATTTTATGGAAACCAATGCGGGCAAATACAGTAAGGAAGAATTGACTAAACGAGCCCGTGAACACGCTGATTCAGTGGTTGCGACAACCCAGTCATCTAACCGAGTTGAAGATTTAAGCACTTATCAAGCGTCAGCCAATTCATGGCAAAAGCTATTCCGCATGTTTACTTCGTACTTTGTTATGTTGAGAAACTTAAATTCCGTGAAACGTGCAGAGTATGAACAAGCTGGATTTGGAAAGAATACGGCAAGATTAGCGGCGTTTGTTTCCGCATACTACATGCCTTTTGTCCTTGGTGAAGTAATTATGCAAGCAATGCGTGGAACTTACTCAGGCGATGACGGACTGGAGGAAATGGAAAAGACGCTAGCACAACAGTTGTATACAGCACCTTTAACTTCCATGTTTCCGATGACAGGTGGATTTATTTCAGGTTTAGCTACGACAGCTATGGGATCTGACAACACTTTTGTAGGTTCTAGAAACCAATCACCTTCAAGTGCGGCTATATCCGTAGGGGCTAATTTAATAACAAAAAATCCAATCGACGGACAATGGAATGAAAAAGATATTGCGTGGTTCTTTGATATGGCAACTTATATTACTGGCGTTCCTATGTTTGAATGGGGTAAGAATATCGCAAAGGGAAGTTATTTAATTTCTCAGGATAAAGACGGTGATGATTTAATTGATAAGACCAATACTTTATTAACTGGTAAAGCTCACTAATCTGCTATACTTGACACCAAGGCACCCAATTAAAACGGGTGCCTTTTTGTTTGGAGAAAATGATGATAACAAAGGTGATAGCAAAAATAATATCATGGGCAATTACTATTGATATTGTGTTTGGGTCATTAGCAGTATCAGCTATATTCTTAGAAATGTTCTTGGAACGTGTTTTTAACATTATCGCAATGTTCTAGGTGAATTATGCAATTAAGCGAACGAGGAAAAGCCTTATTGATCCGTCATGAGGGATATGAACTTAAGGCTTATAAAGCAGATCCCAGTGAAAAGTATTACACGATAGGTTACGGACATTACGGCGCTGATGTCAAATGTGGAATGAAAATAACCAAAGCTCAGGCAGAGGATTATTTAACTCAAGATTTGAAAGCATTTGAGGACGGTGTAAATTCCGCAGTTAAAGTTCCGCTTAAACAAAACCAATTTGACGCACTTGTTATTTTCTCCTATAACGTTGGTATAGGTGCTTTCAAAAAATCCACGCTGTTAAAGCTAGTCAATAAAGGCGATTTTGACGGTGCAGCTGAACAGTTTCTAATCTGGAATAAAGTCGGCGGTAAATTTAATCAAGGCTTGATGAACCGCAGATTACGTACAAGACAACTCTTTTTAATTGGCAATTACGGTGATTGATTATGTGGCAGACTTACACAGGCGACGGATCCAAAGGTCCTTTTACTTTTACTTTTGGTGCTTCTAATGTAAATCAAATCTTGTGCATCGTTTCTACTGGTTACGGTGACATGACTTTGAATGGTGCCGATTTCTCTGTTACTTTAAATAAAGACCAAGATAACAACCCCGGCGGTATTGTTACTCTTGACCAAGTATTGCCAATAGGTCATTACTTAACTGTGGGATTAGTGGGGCAGATTGTTCAAACCCCTAATTCCGTAGAACGCCGTAAAGGTGCCCGCTCTGATGTAGTTTGCCGCCATTTAAAATCCATTGAAGACCAATATAGAGAATCTGTATTTAAGACTGAAAAGATTTATACGGATTGTGCGGATAAGTTAGATGACTTTACCGAGAGTGAGAAAAAGGTTATTACCGACAAACTGGATAAGGTTAACTCTGATATTGATTCCATGAAGACGGAAAGCGAGGGTAGATTATCCGCTCTTGAAACGTCTGTAACAAATACCGAAAACAATATCAATCAGCAAATCGAAAACACCAAAGCCAATGTCGATAATAAGCTGTTGGTAATTAAACAAGCTATTGAAGTCAACGGTCAGAATATTCAGAAGAACAAAGAGAATATTGCGGCTAATGATACGGCTATCAAAACAAATCTTGCGTCGATCAACTCACTCAAAACACGTGTAACGAAAACCGAGCAAGATATTACTGCTAATAAAACGGCTGTAGAAGAACGTGTAACTACTTTGGAATCCACAAGTTCAGACCACGAAACCCGTATTAAAGCCAATGAAACTGAATTAGCTGACCACGAGAAACGTATTACTACCAATGCCGCAGATATAGACAAACTCGAAACTCGTGCAACTAATCTGGAATCAACCGTTGGTGAACATACTGTATCTATCGAATCCCACGAAAGCCGACTGAATAATATTGAAACAACGACTGATGCTGGTAAATGGGCTGAAAAGTTAGCGGCTTTAGATGCCAAAGACGAAGAGTTAGAAACTTCAATAACTAACTTACCTGATAAGTATGTGACGTTGGATACGGCTCAAACACTTACAGGAAAGAAAACCTTATCTACAACTAATAAATCAGTAGTAACTAGAATCATTATTACAAACAATGACAATACAGTTACACCTACTGAGAATGTCTGGACTAATGCTATAACGGCTACTGATAAAAATAATAAAGGTATAGGTTCATTACAGTTTAATAGACTTACTAATGGAAGTAATCAACTTAATTTGCAAGCTGTAAATCAAAATGCTAACGGTAATGATATTTCAGTTGGTTTGTCTGTTGCGCTTAAATCTGATGGAACTTCTGTAGCCAAAGCCCCTAACACTCCATCAAATGCAGTTAGTACTGAGATAGCCACAGCTAAATTTGTTACAGATAAAATCACTCCAATTAACACAGCTTTATCTCAAGAAGTTACAGATAGAACTAAAGCAATAAGTGATTTAAAAACTTCTTTGGCTAGTGATTATGTGACGTTAAAAACTGCACAAACCATCACAGCTGTTAAATCAATAAAATTACCAAGTAACCAACATGCAATAAAACTTATAGCTTCAGATAGTGATAATACAGTTGCGCCGTCTGCTTCTACTTGGCAATCAATGATAATAGCATTAGATAAAAATAATAAGGAACGCGCAACTGTACAAGCAACTTTAGATCCTAATGGTGCTAGTCGAACTAAACTAATGGCTATTCAACAAAATTCTAGTGGAGCAAATGTTTATAATTCATTGGAATTATCAATTAAAGCTGACGGCACTCAAACGACTAAAATAGGTGCATCTCCTGCTTCCAACTCCAACGATACTAGTATTGCTACTACTGCATGGGTTACTACCAAAATATCAGCTGAAACTACAGCTCGTAATACTGCTATTACTAATGCTAAAACTGATATAAATAACACTAAAGTAACTACTAATACAGCTCAGACTATTTCTGGTGCTAAGACTTTTAGTGCGGCAGTTAAAGGTTTAAGCTTTACTGCAACATCAGATAAAAGACTTAAAGATAATATCAAAGAAGTATCCTTTGATTTATCCTCTTTGAAAACGTATAGCTATTCATTCAAAGAAGATAAAGAAAAGATGCATTATGTTGGATTGATAGCTCAAGAAGTTGAACCTATTATTCCAGATGCTATACGTAAAGATGATAAAGGTTATTTATCTCTTGATTACAACGCAATAGTTGCCGCTCTAGTTGGTGAAGTTAATGCACTTAAAAAACGTATTGAAGTATTGGAGAATAAATAATGGCTACAGGTTTTTATATCCCTGATGGACGTGATTTTAGCTCCATCTTTACAGCAGGAAATGCTGGGTTTACTAGTGGTTTTAAACAAGCTAATGGACAGGATTTAGGGAATATCTTTGTTGGCGGTAACTCAGGTGTAGCTACTAAGTATTTTAATGTAAATACTGACATGGGAAATAAGCTTGGGATAACTAAAAGTTATGAGCAAGTCTTAATAAATACAAGAAAGCAACTTTTGGATATAACAACATATACAATTAACAAAACAATTTCTAAAATTGAATATACATTCATTTCATCAAGTAGCGCAAGTATTAGCTTAATTATTAATAACTCAGTTAAGTTAAAAACAACAATGGTTGATCCTACTCTTAGTAATAAACGTTACTTTGTAGATGTTAATCAATATGTAACAACTTTAAAAGTTGTTCCTTATGAAGATAGTGATGGTTATTATCCAATGGTTGATTATTTAAAACTTTATGGTTCATACATTCAATGAGGTAATTATGCAAACAATCTCAGTATCTCTTACATGTGTTTTTGACAATACCAATGACCGTATTGGTGCTCAGACTTACTTTATGAACAAGCTCAATTCTTTAAAAGATAAGTCTAGCTTTAATCTTACTCGTGCTTCTGTAGTCCAATGGAGTGATCCTACTACTAATACTGCTCAAATATTTGTTAAGGATTCCAAGAACTACTACAGATATACAGCTATTGCAGAGTGTTCTTATAAAACCAGTGATGATTATTTAACTGTTCAGAATGAAATAGCTTCAATTTTCAATGATGAATATATGAACATTCAGAACATTGACATTACTGGATTGTCTTATGAGCCCAGTGACGAAGATTTAACCCTTGAACAGTTACGTACTAAGAAACTTAACGAACTTACAGAAACATCACATCAGTTTGATGACCAGTTAGTTTGTGAGGATATGATAATCAACTCTTCACTGGGATTCCGTGCTAATGCTGATTTACGTTCTCAGAATAATATCGATGGTCTGATTGCGTCTAATGTCGAACCTGTAACTTATTGTGACGCTGATAACGAGTTCCATTCCTTAACCTTGGAACAGTTAAAAGTTCTTAAGTCAGAAGTTCTTACAAATGGTCAGAATCTCTATGCTCAGAAATGGGAGTTAAGAGAAAAGATTAACCAAGCTACCACGAAAGAAGAGCTTGAGGCTATCCAAATTATCTTTACTATGATGAGCTTTAACTAAGGTATCTACTATGGCAACTGGTTTTTATTTACCTGATGGGAGGGATTTTAGTTCAGTATTCACATCAGGTAACGCTGGATTAAATACTGGATTTAAAACCGCTAACGGTACTGATATTGGTAATCAATTTGTAGCTGGTAATTCTGGAATTACTACAAATTATATATCTATCGGGGGGGGTGATCTTGGAAGTAAGTTAGGTATTGCACAATATTCAACGCAAATATTAGTGAATTCGCGTCAGTATAGTAGAAAAGAATGGACTATAAATAAATTTATTACCTCTATTACGTATAATTCTACTAATGATTCTGGTTTGTCTGAACCATATTTATATATTGATAATAATCAATATGGATCAACTAATGGTGTAAATAAAACAATTACAATAAACAGACAAGTTGCAACAATTACATATGTATGTAGATCAAGTGGTGATTATCAAGGTTATATAACTTATCTGGCTATAACAATAAGAACAATTAAATAAGACCCATTGTTGGGTCTTATATATGATTATTCTGTAACAGCTTTTTTATAAGCCTGACAACCGTATTCCCATTCTAAATCACAAGATTTACCATATAGCTCTATTGCTTTCTCTTTGTTATATCTTACATAAGCACCACTAAAATAAAAATCTCCTGCATCTTTACAAGCATACTTATCATCTAAATCACATGCTTTATTGTAGTAATCTAATGCGGAACTATATTCCTGAATTTTTTTGTATATATCACCTAGTTTTCTAAATGCTTGCGCTTTTAGAACAGGTTTGGCATTGTTATTATCTATAACCATCTCATAGTATGGTATCGCTTTTGTAATATCTTTTTCTGTTGTAACAGGGTTATCGTATATGTCAGCCAATAAAAGACAGTGTATAGCTTCGCCCTTTACACAAGCTGAACCTAAAGCAAACTTTTCTTTTTCTTTATCTTCTTCTCTTTTTTTATTTGGTAATTTTGCATCTTTAGGGAAAAAAGCGTTTGTAGTTGTTGCTTTCCAAATAGTGTCACAGTTTGCTATTGTATATTTAGAATTTAATATACATTCAACTGAACTGTATTCTATGGCTTTATCTAAATATTCAAGCGTTTTTTCTTGATTTCTATATTCTTTTTTACCGTCTTTAGGATTTGTTATATAAGCTAAATTAAGACAAGCTTCACCTAACTTTAAGTCACATCCTTTTTTAAAATACTTTAATCCTTCTTTTATATCATTTTTAATGCCATAATAAATACCAAGTGTTGTACATGCTATTGCGTCATTTTCTTTGTCACATGCATTAGTTAATTGATCTGTATTTACGTCATCTACATTAAAATTATAAACAGTAGGAAAAATCTTTTGTTTTGGTAATGAATTATTCGCATAACTAATGCTAGCAAGACATAATGATATTGCTGTTAAAAAGCGTGTTATTTTCATAGATCCTCCAAAGTAGTTATCTTGTTTAAGTCTACTCTGGAATTTGATTTTTTCGCTTTTGATGTTTTGGATTTGGGATCTAAACAAAGAAAAACCTACTCAATCCAAGGGGGGAAGAGATCAAGTAGGTTAAAGGGGGAATAGGTTTAAGCGTGAGAGATAGTGTTAGCAACAAGGGGGCGGATAGGTTTAAGGGAACGAGAAATTTGAAGAACTTGCATAGCTTTCTTAACGGCGTGAATGTCTTCATCATCGGGGCGCTCCATGTCTTTTGACTCGTGCCACACCTCAGAGATAACAGCCATAGACATTTTGCAGGCATGGTCGATTACTTCTTGCATATCATCGGCTGTGTATTCATCAACATTTTTCATTGTGCGAACTCCTTAGCGAACTCAAAGATTTTGTCTAAGTCCGCTGAATCAAATACGTAATTAATCACTGGGATAGTGTATTGCCCTTTCATTTTTTGGAGGGCGGCGGATAGATTGTCGTGTAAAGATTCCAGTTCAAACAAGCCGTCCTTATCAGCAAGAAAAGCGAACTGGTCAAACATTCCTTGGATTTTGGGTTTAGCTTGCAAGACTAAGAAAGTCGTGAGCCCTTGTTGAACTAATGAACCTTTATTACATAGTTCCTTTTCAGCCCACGTTTCTACAGCCTTGCCAAAGTCTGAACTGGATATCTTCATGGTTAGGCTCCAGTGCTAGAAGCGGTAGGAGCAACCCATGAGTTGTAACGTTCCATCACCTCAGGACAGATAGCACTCTTTGGAATCACAGTCTTTGTTATCAGACCGAGAGTGTTATTTATCCCAGCAATGGCGCTGTTAGTGGCTTGAGCTAAAGCAGTTACCTGACCTTCAAGCGAACCGATACGGCGTTCGTTATTCAAAGATAAGGTAGCCAAGTCAGCGGCAACCGAATTGATACGATTGTTAAGATTGATGTAAGACTCAGCAATCTTATCGTTGGTGTATTTCTCGGCTTTCAACTGACCAATTTCAGCGTCTTTCTCGGCAAGACTAGCAACGGCTGCATTACCTGCGAGCATTGCTGAATTGTTACCGAACAGACCTAAGCCACCGTTATTGAGCAGAGCTAAAGCGGTGCCGGCAATTCCAAGACCGAGTCCTGAACCTGCCACACCTTTGGAAGCATAATCGCCCATAGTGCACTCCTTATGTTTGTTTAATTGCGTTTAATTTGTTCACGTATTATAAGTGAACATCTACATAATGCAACTAAAAACTAAATAAGATGCACTTAAGAGCTTGTTAATTGTGATAATTATTATCTTTGAAAACACCTTGATTTATAAGTTCTGTGAAGACTTCACGCAACTTAACCGCGGTGCTTTTTTCGATGGTGACAGGCTCTGAAAAGGAAAATCCAGAACTGCTTGCTTGGGAGTTAGGTTTAACGGTTGAGTGTAACCACGTGAGAAATTCAGCACCGTTAAAACAATTAGTAGATTCAATAAGTTCTTTGATAGCGGCGAGGTTGTACCACACTAATTTGATGCGTCCATTGGGAGTGATGGTCTTGTGATGATGGACATTTTTGGGATCAAGTTTCTTAGTGAAGTAGGTTAGGTTGGAAAGTTTTAAAACGTCGCACGCATCTTTTGCCGCAACCCAGATGGTGCCGTCGTCAGTTTTGAGATGAACCCTTACGGGCGTTTCATGAAATAAGAACGTGTTAAATTCCGCGGGCTCTGGATTAAATCGCATATAAGAAAACTCCTTTTTACTTGTTGTATGTTTGTTTGGTTTTCATAAACAAGTATGCAACAAAATCTAGCTAGCTAGACAAAAAAGTTTCTCAGAACCCGCAAAAATTTGTGCTCTAAATTGTTCTAGTTTATACTCCGTTGTACGCCATTAGTCGAAAATGTTACTGATTTATAAGGGTTATTGAAGTTTTGTGAGTTAGCAATTTTATTTTTTTTATTTTATAAATCAGATAATTATCTCTGACTTAGTTTTAAAGTTAAGCATTTTATTAGTGCTACTGTATAGCTAACAAATGGCGTATACATGCGGTTTATCAAGGGGTCAAGTACACCGTTTTACAGCACAAATCTGTGTTATAAATTTTTCTATAGGTGCGTATAACTCTTTGATTTAATTCCGTTTTCTTTAACATTTTACAGCACAAAAAATTATGCTTACAGAAAACAAGATTAAGTCATTAAAATCCAAAGAAAAAAAATACGAACTTTTAGACGGCAATGGTCTTTATGTTCGTGTTTATCCGTCAGGTAAAAAGGTTTACTTGCTCCGGGTAATGTACAAACGCTACATGTACAACGAAGTTTTGGGAGAGTGCAACAGGCTTACCTTGCTCGACGCTCGTCTGAAAGCGTGTCATTTTTTATCAGACATTGAAGACGAAACAGAAAACAAAGTCCGTACTTTCAAATCTGTTTATGAAGAATGGGCGGAAGAAAAGAAACAAAAAATCAAGCACTGGTACGTTGTCGAAAATCTTGTCAGCCACGTGCTGCCTAAAATAGGAAAACTTGGAGTTGAAACAATTGACGATTCCACATTGAAGTCAGCACTCCGTGAACTTGAAGATCAGGGAAAAATCAATACTATTCATCGCGTCATTTTTAAAGTAAATGAGATCATGCGTTTTGCTAATTCCATGGGATATATTGAACGCATCAAAACCCAGTACGCAATTCAACGTTTCCCTAAATTGCCTGCTATCGTTCACCGTGCTTGGATTGATCCGGATAAATTGAATATAGTCTTGGATTCATTTAAGCATGCGTCAGAGTATTACACGGATTTCTTTTTGTTCTCTATTTATTCCATGTTACGTCCGGGGGAAAACGCGATCCTACAATGGGATTGGATAGATTGGAAAAACAATATCCTCACTATTCCCGGTCAAAGCATGAAGATGAAACGTGATCATCAGGTACCGTTATCATCTCAGATGCTACAGATTTTACGGAAGATGAGAGAGCTGAATATCAGTGATACTTATGTTTTCGCAACGATTAGAAAAGGTGGAGTGTCGGATCATATAACTAAGGCGGCTTTTCAAAATTTTCTTAAGAAAGTAAAACTTCTTTCTTTATGTTCCCCTCATGGATTCAGAGCAACTGCACGCACTTGGATGGCTAGAGTTCATATCCCAGAGCAAGTTGCAGAGGCGTGCCTCGCTCATGTGTCAGGTAATCAAGTTGTGGTTGCGTATAATCACGAAACTTTTTTAGAGGAAAGACGGAAAGTGATGCAACAATGGGCGGACTTTGTGGATTCTAAACGGTAAGTAATAAAAAAGCAGGGCATCAACCCTGCTTTCGTTTTCTTTCATCTTTCTTTCATCTTTCGCGTTATCTTTGCGCTTGATTTAGGATCCATTGGTCAACCGCTGATTCCGACCAAACTCGCTTTCCTCTTGTAAGACTGGCAGTAATCATAATCGGTTTAGGGAATCCTGCACGCTTTACGATTTTGTACATAGATGCCTTTGATACATGGAATCTAATAGATAATTCCATTATGTTCAGCAACTTTTCAGCCATTTTTATTTCTCCGATAAAACAGTTTTCAACAAATCCAAATGAGCGGCGATATCGTTGGTGCCATAGTCAGCACCTAGAAACATTGTCATGCCGCCTTTACCTTTGGGAGCCGACTCTAAAACGGTGAAAGCCTTGATTTGAGAGTCGTCTTTGATAATTTGAGAGCGTGTTAAAACGTCGAATGGACCTTTAACAACGCCATCAGAATCATGCGGCTTGTTATCCAACGGCGGTGTGAACAACAGCACGGCAACACAGGAACCCTTAAAGGTTGGAATTTTGTTTTCTCTTTTGGTATACGCAAGTATTGATGCTTCCTTTTTCATCCACTGAGAATACTTATAAGTAAGTCTCATTACATGCGTTACTCTTTTCTTGCCAGCCCGTCTCATTCCAGATACAAAGTGCGCTCCACCTCTTAATGCTTCGGCATCTAAAGGGACAACGGTCAATCTTTCATTCAACGGAACTGGCACGTTTGAAAATTTAATCCGTACTATCTTCATTCAAACCCACCATTAAATCGTTGAAGTCGGTAGGTTTGTTTGAGCCGGTACGAGTCATGAAATTAACTAAGCATTCTCTAGTGAATGATGGAATTTTTACATCTCCACTTACAGCTTGTGCAGCCAAATAAGCATCACGTTCGCCATTGCCTTTATCCCCAAATATGACAATGCGAGCGTTAGGGAATGTTTTACGGATCTTAAGTGCTACGGACTTTAAGTTCGTGCAACTCATGGCGGCGATTGTGTAGAAACCAGACATCTTATAGATAGACATGGCAGTAGCAACGCCTTCACAAATTCCAATAGTTGCGTAGTCTAAAGTTGCGTGCATTCTACTGGGATTTTTAAACGAGAACGGATACCAAGCATTCCCTTTAATTTTCCCGCCTGCGAGCATGGTTTTGTTGCCATAGTCATCGATGAATTGCAGGCTTGATACATTGGGATTGCACGGACTATCACGCAATGGCACTACAACTACAGCGCCTTGAATACGTTTACCTTGATGCTTTAAAGGGAAACCGACTCTTAAATTGATCCTTCCAATAGTTTCAACACGATAATCCCAGTTAAGGTCAACGGTATCACGCAAGTACAAGCTTAAATTTTTCTTAACCCAGTAATCATGATTGAAAGCGTATAGTAGATTTGGGATATCGTGATAAATCTCAGTTGCACGGACTGCTACCGCCTGATATCTTTCCATCTGTTCAGCAAGCGCTTTAGCTTCAAGTGCGTGCTGTTCTTCTCGTTTCTGTCTTATCTCCTCTTTGGTCAACTTACGTGTGGAATGTTTAACCCATATGGCTTTTTCACCAGTAACCCAGTTATACACAACGCCACCGGCACGGTCAGGGAATAAACGAATGCGTCCTGATGTATTGCCATAACGATGACCAACAATAGGAACTAAAACCCATGTAGTCGGATTCAAACGCATGGATACATTAGGGGGGCAGACAACCCCCACAAATGCACATGCGGATTCTAAGTCAGCAAATATATGTTTCATTGTCTGCACCCCTTGGATTAAAACGGAATATCAGGATCAGCTTGAGTAAGGTTAGGTTCTTTGGGTTCTTCCTTTACCTCGGTACCATGTTCAGCAATGTAAGCTGCACCAGCTTTTCCACCGTTACCAAATACAGCTGCATAATCAGCATCACCTTGAGCGTATGTTGATGTGGTTGTGGTTGTGGCACCGTAAGTAGCGCCCGCACCTGAGCCAATCGCCGCATCACGTTGCTGTTGTTCTTGCTCTTTAAAGAATTTGATTTGACCGTCAAGATTCTTTTGGAGTCTCTTGTAGTCAGCTAAAGCAGTATCGCGGTCGGTCTTTCCTGCAAGTTCGTGAGCGGCTGTTACGAAATTCTTGGAGAGCACGCCAGCTAACTGATATTGATCAACTGATTCGTTCTTGTTATTGAGATAACTTCCAGAGCGGGCAAGCGCACCAATGAAAGTTTTCTTTTCGAGAGCAGGAATTGACCAGTGCTCTTTTCCGTCTTTGTCAGTGCGCACTTTGGGATTGTATTCAGAGCATTCTTTCTCTTTGTTGTAGCAACCACAGAGAGCGGCTACTTGAGATGCAATGAAGTGGGACTTGGTGTTTAAAAATAAGGTAACGAATACCTTGCCGACGGTGTCATGAGTTTTGGGATCACATGCTTCACAAGTTAGGGAAACATAAACTACACGACCCCATGATCCATCGCAAAGTTCCTTATCTTTCTTGCCTTCCTTGAGTTCAGAAAAGATAGTGTTTAACTCGTAAATTCCACCTTCACCCTCAAGATTCTTCATGTCTTGAGTATTTGCAGGAGCGTCGACAGGAGCACCGGTTACTACAATTGGAGTCATTGATAAAGCCATTTTTAAATATCCTTAACAGTTACACTTAATTCTTTGTAGAGATTTCTGAGAGCGGACGAATCAAAAGGATTCAGCCCGTTTGATTTGTTCAACGCATTTGCAACAATCTGTAATTCCGTATGATTTACACAGTGCAGGAAACGTTGAGCCCAAACTACATACAAGTCAGATGTATGCGGCGGTTGATTGAGCGGTTTGGGTTCCATTGCGTCTAAGATTGGAAAGAAGTCGCTTCCAGTATTAGGGTTGTACTTAGCGCCATTGGGTTCTTCTTCAATTATTTCTGCTTCGGCTTCCACAGGGGTTGGCTTTTCTCTAGTTTTGCGTTCAGCTTTAGGAGTCATAACTGATTGAGCAATGCTTTCAGTTGTGGCGGCGGGCACGTTCATTTCTGAATAGTCTTCTGTAGTACCAAATCCAGAAAGAACATCAGGGAAAGCCTCATCACAGCACCATGACATTGCACGTTTTAAAAGCATGCGTTTCCAATAGTGAACCCATGCATTAGTGCGACCTTTCCAAATGCGGATCTTTCCCTTGCCGTTAGGATTGTCGACCCACTCACAAGCCATAAGACCTGCGACAACTGCGTCTTGAGCTGAAAAAGTGATAGTTACATCGGCATGCCCTTGACGTGTTGCAGTACAAGTCCACTTTGGGATCCCATCAGAGTCGTCGTACTCGGATTTGATATCGCCGTACTTCATGCACAATGCTTTCTTTGCGTCAGTGCTTAAAGTTGTACGTCCGTTTACGACTGCAATATTCATGAGTGACTGCAAGGGTTTCATTCCAAGTTCAGCACCACGGGCACAGGCTAAGTAAACATCGCGACCTCTTGATGCGTCTTTGGGAGCACCTGCGGGCGTACGAAATGCGTCAGGTACCATACCCGAACGACTCACATAATCAGCCCAGTCACGAGCGGCGTCGAACGTTGCAGGAACATAAGTGAAACCGTTGCCTTTGGATTCACTGGTATCATTCGCAACTGTTGGAAATATTGAATCCAGCTTTTCAGTCGGATTTTTTTCATCAGTCATCGCTAACCTCCTTGATTAAGAAACGACGAGATGGCGTGTTATCCCTCAGATACTTTGCGTAAATCTTGGGATTCTCTTTTTTGAATGCGGCGGAATCGAACGTTTTTCTAGCGGCAGTCGTCTTGTAAGTACAAAGGGGCTTACCACTGGGATCCGTAAGCATGTCGCTTAATCCAATACGTTCTTTGAGTTTGTTCTCCAGCTGTTCTTTATCAGCCGTGAGTTGTTTAATCTGGTTACGTGTTGATATGAGTTGGTTGTATACCTTCATATCAGACTCGTTGGCTTTAACCTTGGACGAAACAGAACGCTCCGTATCCAAGTCAGCCGCTGTAAGTTCCGGGGGATTGTCATCTAAAACGTTTCGGCACCAGAACTCGTCGATTTTCTCAAGCATCTCTTGGTGGAGTACGTGATCTGCGTGAATAGTGAACACTCTGAAATCGTGATGTCCTATCAAAACAGCAATGTCAGCTACCTCAACACGTGCAACTAACATGTATAACTGGACTTGAAGATAGTAAGGACGCGGAACTTGTGAATCTTCTTGAGCAATTCCAACAACTTCATCGTTTTCAGTTTGATAAATATTGCCGTCGCCCCAGTTAAGTTTCGCTTGTCCGTATTCGTTGAATTGACCTGTTGAGCTGTTAAGCATCGCGGTCTTTATTTCAACTATTCGTACGGGTTTATTCTTTTCGAGAATTAATCCGTCAATGTTTGCTTGGATTATTGGAAGTTGCGGATAAACAAGGCTAATGTTCGCGTCGATGTGATCACCGTAAATATGACCAACAAGATCCCAGTATTCACGTTTGATTGGCTGTTCGAGGATTGTTCCCCAGTGAGTAAACACGTTATCAGCCGCACCAAATCTTTCACTGCGTAAGGTCTTATCTTGCCAAAGCGTGAATGGAGTACCCCACGGTGACTCGTTCATTAGCTTTGCCATGTCAGATCCACCAATCCCAGCACAACGTAGGATTGTGAATTGTTCGGATTCGTCGGTGGTTTCTGCTAGTAGTGCACGGACTTTGTCACCATGTGCATGGTTTAGTTCCGTGTAGTGGGAAGATGAGAATAGGAATGGCATTTGATGCCTCCGTTGCATAAAAAATACATAATCATTGTAAGATTGATGTATTCAAAATGCAACAAAAATGCATCAAATGTTTTAGATTTAATCTCTATTCACAAAGAAAGTGTATTGTTTGTTCCAAATTACAATTAAAAAGGTACAAAAACACCTAGAACACAACCTGACATCTTGAAATTAGATAAGTCATAGTCAGGTTTGTACAGTGTATTCCAAGGTCTCAAGAAGTATTCTCCACGATCGCTACTTAGTTCACGAATGAAGTAATGTTTGCCGTCAAACGTTCCGTAAACAACGTGATTTTCCCAGCGTTCCATACTCTTAGCCGGTGCAATAAAAGCTATAGCCCCTTTTGGAATAGAGCGGTTTGGGTTAGATGATGTCATGGCGTCAGATGCTACTTTGACACAGTAAAAATCATTAGTTGCCACTGGAAGAACAAAGTCTTTTAATGAAGATTGAGTCATTAAAGATCCAGTGCTTTCATCAAAAGCTTTGAATTTAAAGATTAATTCATCAAAAGTTGATGTCTTGCTTGTGGGATTTTCTCCTTTATAGAATCCAACAAGCGGCACTTGGAAAAAGTCAGCTAATTTTTCTGCTATATCACCACTTATTGGGGTTACTCCTTTTTCCCACCTCATGATAGTAGCTTGATTTACATCGAGATATTTGCCTAATTGACGTTGAGTCAGATCTTTTTTAAGACGTAGTCTTTTCAGATAAGCACTTGGAGTTTCGTGCTCATTTAAAGATTCATCGTTATGTATATCGGTAGTCATATATAAGTCCGGTTGTATTTTTTATGCGGTTCCTATTATACGAAACGTTAGCTTCGTACATTTATCTCTATCGACCTGATGCATCTCTTTCTTTAGATAAAAAAACAATATTGTGCATTTTTTATGCAACGCATATAATATCAGTCACATAGTCTTTACAGACAAGGGGGATTTTTTATGCGTCGTTGCATCAATTTGCCACGTGCCACTGAACAAGCACGTCAACTTTTAGAAAAGCTCAAGCCGTACGAATTGCAAGACGGTAGCATCAGATTAACTAACAATGAAATGGCTAATACATTCCAAATGAGCCTTTGGTATGTAACAAATGCTTTAAAGGTTGCAGAAGATAAAGGTTGGCTGTCTCGTAAAACTACTTATGTTGACGGTCAACTAGGGCTCAAGCGTTCCATTACGATTAACTGGGGTGCGCTTGAAAAATGATGCAAAAGATCTCATCTCTCGGTAAGAATTTAGCTGATTGCAAAAACGTACAATCATGCTGCTTAAGCTCTGTTCGCAATTTGTTGTGTGATATTCCTATCTGGGAATACCGTTTACATCAAAAGAAATTCCAAAAGGCAGGCGGTGTTGAGTACGTGATCACTGTCACCGGCGCGGTTTTAAATATGTTATCCCCTCAAATAGGAACCGTTACCCCTGCGGCACGTTCACTTATTAACGAATGGTTTGGTGAAGACTTAGAAGATTCATTAAAAGAAATAGGTTATCAAGCAATGATAGCCAATCCAATCCCACGCAATAAGTACAATCAGCCTATAACTATTTTGGATTTGTACGAAATTGCAGGTGAATTTGGCGTTGATAGTAACGGATATTTGGATATAACTAACTTTGTATATCTCCGTTCCAAACAAAAATTCATGGACGTGCACAATACCTCAAACTTGTACAACGTGAAAACAATTCAATCTGATGCATTGCCTGTGTTAGTAAATCCAGCTATGCGCCTTTGGGCTGATGCTGATGAGTTTGGGATCCAAAATCTTTACGTTGACGATGTAATTTTTGACCCTCTTCAAAAGTCAGGCAGGTTGGCTAATATGGCTTGTGAAAGTGGTGAAATAGTCAAGGTTGTTGGTCACGCAATCTTTAATACCTATACGCCGCCATTGTGTTCTATCGGAAATTATATTGATGATGATCCTGAACACTTTGTACAACCTTTTGTACATCACGTACGCAATTTGTTACGTAGTTCAGGCGATGCAAAAATCATGCTGCAATGGTGCGCACATATTATTCAACGACCGGGAGAAAAAATCCGCTGGGCTCCGATTCTTTACTCCATTGATCAAGGTGTGGGAAAAGATACGATCATCAACTTTGTGCAAGAAATTGTCGGAAAGCGTTACTGCTCTACGATTAAACCTACAGACATCGGCGGCAACTTTAACGAATGGGCGCAAAGTATTCTCATTCGTATCTCGGAAGTCTCAGACGTATCAGAAAAATCAAGCCGTCGTAAATTCCAAGAAGAAGTAAAGACGATTATTTCAGGTGATGACAAGTTCGTTACTATCAATGAGAAATACGGATTCAAACACAATGCCCGTAATATTGCGCACGTGATCATCACAACGAATAATCCTCAAGATATCGCGGTGTCAGAAGAAGATCGACGTTATGACGTGATGGAATGTGCCACCAAGAAAGCAATGGGCATAGAAGATATTGAGGCACGAAAGAATTACTTTGACGCATTGTATAAGTGGTATGAAAAGGGCGGAAAAGAAAACCTTTACGCTTACTTATTGCATGTAGATCTCTCTGACTTTAAGGCTACAGTGCCGCGTTTGACAGAAGCAAAAGAAGCTCTGCAACAAGCTAGCTTGGATTATCTCTATTGGATTCAAGATGTCATTGATACCATTGGTGAAAATCAAGGTGATTTGGGATCAAATGTATTCAGAAGTGATACATTCCTTGCTATGGCTAAAGGTATGTGTAATAGCTTGCCTCAATGGAGTGGACCGGAAGCATTTAAAATTGCAACGATGTTTAGAACTAATATTGCTAAGTTTAAATATCAGCAAGTTAAAGGCTCATCAGGAAATGGACGTATTTCAGTAGGACATGGTAAAAAGACGATGGTCTATTACAGAAATTATAATGTTAATAGTCTTGATGTAGATAAAAAGGACTTATTAGAGCCGGAACAAGTCCCTGATATTATCGAGTTATTGACACCTAAAAAGGAAAGTTTTATTCATACTAATCCTTACAAAATCCATTAGCAGCTTCATCAGCGGCGGCTTTCTTGGCTGCCGCAATTCCTTTAGCTTTTTTCTTTGCAACTCTTCTTCTATCTTTCTCTCTCTGTTTTCCTTGGTATTCATCAATTAAAAGCGGTGGAATTTGTTTATCAAGCATTGGCATAAGATTTTTTACAATCCCAATGATTTGCGGGCGTAATAAATTAGCCATTTCAGCGGTAAAGGGTTTGTAATTAGTACGTTCATAAACGAATTGCAGGTCGGCTAAGATATTATCTACGACGAGTTCTAACATCCAGTGCCAATATAAACGTCCTGTGATCCTGTCTTTTGAATTGTTATACCAACGGTAAGAAGTGTAGTCAGCTGGATAACAATTACGGTAATAAGAGTAGACGGTATCAAAACGAAAAGCGGCTAAGTCATAAATTCGTTTGATTATTCTGTCGAATGTCATAGAATCTCCTTAAGGTGTACGAAACTTTACGAGGTAATTATGAATCGTTGGCAAACGTTCGTTTGGAATTTTAAACAATTCTTAATATGTTTTGATCAATTTGCGCGCGTGATTGTTGCTTTAATCTTTGGATTGTTTAATCCCAAAGTTAAGGGGTATGCGGATGAAACTATATCTGCGTGGAGTTATCGTTGCAGAGATAGATGGTATGGGCACGCAATGGAATTTTTTGTGAATTGCTTAATGTATATTCCAGAGAAAGTCTTTTATCATTTAACCTGGGGGCATTGTAAACGTGCTTATGCAAGTGAGTGTAATAAAAAACAGCTTCATCCGGATTATCAGAATGGGAATAGATAATTTGATTGTCAATGCCATAAAACTTACAGCTGGGATTATCTATGTTATTTCCTTGATTGTAGTTGCGTGGAATGTTTTGGCACCAACTCAATACACTTGGTTAAGTGGTTCTTCTTTAGGTTCTGTAATTGGTGTATTGGCATTCTTTGCTATTTTTGTTTACGCAATTTACTTGTGGAAGATTTGGGATCTTTAATGCCGGGTCGCTTTTGATGGTTAAATGATAAATCCAGTTAAATAGGAGTTCATTAAAAGCATAAGCGCTACAAAGAAAAGTAAGTCAAACACGTACTTAAGCTTCGTTTTGAAAATTTTTCTTTGTTCCATGAATGAATAAATGAACAATAAGCTAGCAATAGCTGATAAAATATCAACCATAGGTCAAACTCCAAAATGCCTATCAGGGACTGTATTATTCCAGTAATACAGTCTCTTTTATTTGTTTCAAATAATACCTTTCATTGGTACTTCCTTGCTGGGTTTTTACTTGTCATTAATCTAGCATTAATAAAAAAGGACTACAATTAATTTTTGCAGTCCTTTCAACGTGTTACTGTTTGTTCTAGATTGTTACTGTTTACTACAGATTGATACTAGATTACACGCCAGTGGAATTATTTAATTCTTCTATTCGCTTATCAACCATTGATATACACTCTCTTATTTCCCAATCCCAAACATCATATTTATCGCTTAGCAATTTCGCTATGTACTTGTTGGATTTTCTGTAAGCTCTGGCTGCCACAACTAAATCAGCTTCATCTTCTTTAGTTTCAGCTTTGTTTAGTTCAAAATTATTAGAGTTATTAGAGGCGGTATGATGATCTAGCCAGTCTTTTAAATAGAAACGAGCTTTTTCAAAATCCAGTTTCTCATGCCCTTTGTACGGTGCACGTAAGATGTACTTAATCGCGTTGCCTATATCAAAGGAATAGTATCTTGTGATGTCAATGGGTTCATATTCCACGGAAACCGACGCTGCAAGATAATGTTTAGGGTGGTTGACCAAATCATTGTCTAAACCTGCGTCAAATTCAGGCTTTAATTTCTCACTCATGATTTCTTCCTTTTTAAGACTGGCTTTGTTAGCGCTAATTTTTGAGATAAACCACATTTTATTCTTGAATGATATAAATCCCAGCTGATCCCATAAGCCTTACACATGGCTCTTTGGGATTCAAACTCTCTACCTTTAAAATCCGTGACTGGTATTTTACGAAACGCGTCTTTTCTTAAAGCGTTCTTCATGGAATAACCACGTTTTAAACGCCATGTAAGGGTTCTTCGTTTTATTCCATAGAAATCAGCCATCTCAGAAATTGATTTAAACTTACGTCCGGTTTCGTCAGTTACTGGCTTATCTCGGAATGACTTTTGACTAACAGCTTGACTCATTGTCATTCCAGATTTAATTCTGTTTCGTAACCTTTCAATAGGAACGTTATAGTCTTCTGCCAATTCGTTATAATTGCGGTAAACTTTGCCCTTATACTCGAATTTCGTGTAATTAAACTTATCGCTTCTTTGCGGTCTTAAACTATGTGCTTTCATGCTTGCTCATCAACAGTAAATGCACCGTGGGATTTACCCTCTTCAATGAGTAAATCAATGTCGTATTCTTTGCGGATATCCTCACGTATTTCTTGAGTCATACTGTTGATTTTGGATTCATACTGGGATCCCAAAAGAATATGCAAAGCCTCATACATGGATTTTGAAAATTCCAATGCGGCTTTCTCCATCTTTTCTTGTGCAGCCTTGATGTCAGAACGCTTTAATTCAATAGTCTTCATTTTTCTCTCCTTTCAAGAATAGAAGAAACAAGTTCATAAACACAAAATCCTATTATTCCAACAGCAGCTAGAAATAGTAATACTATTAGTCCCATTTCAACGATATACAATAAGCAATCTTCCATTTCCCTAAGATTTTCTGCGTTCATACTTTCCCTTTGTGCTATATTGGATTTGGGCAAGTTACAATCTATTTTTCACATTTTGATAAAATACTTTTGAGCTGTATTTTTTCTCTATGTATAAATCAGATTTTTCACAAAAGTTTCAACTTGCCCGCTTGTCTTATTTCTTCTTAAGCTCTTTCTCAAGCAAACTATCTAAGGTTTGATTTTGTTGA